>Ga0214917_10003250_pt1 | contig 18979 bp, 11 predicted proteins | sample LL_1208_BB_MetaG_FD_177983 | JGI IMG/M metagenome (GOLD analysis project Ga0214917, IMG submission 177983) | Freshwater microbial communities from Lake Lanier, Atlanta, Georgia, United States - LL_1208_BB | ecosystem: Environmental > Aquatic > Freshwater > Lake | place: USA: Georgia | collected...
ATCTTTGCTGTGACAAAGAAGGTCAATGGTGGCATCAAGGGGCTGGAGGAACGGTCCATTTTGACCACGAGGTACAAGATCGAGTTATCCTGACGGGAACTTGACCGAGCCTATTTTGGTTATTGTATTGACTAAAAGCCAAACTATGTTTAACGAAGAAGACGACCTGTTGCCCGAAGAGCTAGACCTCATTGAGCAAGAGGATGACGAAGATAATGATTTTGACGCTATTGACAAGGAGTGGTTCGAGCAACTTGAGAATATGAAGGTTCCTTCTTGCAATATGGACGATCCGGACGAGTGTTTAAATTGCGGCTCATGAAACGTGTCGATAAAGCTCAAATGCCTTGCAATAAGCCAAGGCCATCCACCAAGCCAGGGAAGAAGCGTATGGTCAAAGGGTGCGAAGGCGGTAAGGAGAAGCTGATTCACTACGGAGCCGAAGGATACGGCCATAATTATAGCGATGCAGCCCGTAAGTCATTCCGGGCAAGGCATAGCTGTGATACAGCAACAAGTAAGCTAACGGCTCGTCATTGGGCCTGTAAAGACCTTTGGGCAGGACCCGGAGGCAGTAAAAAGGCATCACCTAAAAACAGAAAGGGAAAATACTAATGAAATGTTCCTCATCCTGTAAATGTTCCTCCTGCTCCAAGAAGGGCAGGTCTGCACGTTACTATGCGGCTAATCCCGAGTCAAGGGAGAAGAAGAAGGAATACGACACCAAGTACCACTCCACACCGGAGCGTGTCAAGTACCGCACGGAGTTGAATCGCAAGAACCGGGAGATGGGCAGCAAGAAGGGCGATGGCAAGGATGTTTCCCACACCAAGAAGGGTGGATTCGTCTTGGAATCCGCTTCCAAGAACCGGGCTAGAAACCGAGGAAAGAAATGAAAGACGCATGCTACAACAAGGTAAAAGCACAGTACGATGTATTTCCATCCGCTAGGGCAAGTCAGGCTATTGCCAAATGCCGTAAAGGTTCGGGCAATGTCCGTAAGACCGAGAAGGGCACAAGTTTGAAGAGATGGGAGAAAGAGAACTGGGTAGACCAAAAGACAGGCCGAGCTTGTGGAGCTGGTGGGAAGAACGAGTACTGCCGTCCAACCAAGAAGGTGTCCGAGAAAACCCCCAAGACGACTTCAGAGATCAGCCGCTCTACGCTCCAAAAGAAGATTGCGGAGAAGGAACGCGTCGGAATGGGCAAGAGAGTCAAACCAATTAAAGGTAAATAATATGCCACTCAAGAAAGCAAGAGGAACCAGCAAGAAGGCCATGAACAAGGCCGTATCTGCAAACATCCAGGAACTTACCCGGGCCAACCGGGAGAAACCTGCCGGCAAGAAACGAAGCGAAAAACAAATCGCTGCTATCGCATACTCCGCAGCAAGAAAGAAATGACCATAGACGAAAACGCTAAACACTACCTGGTCCACGGATTGTGGATCGTCGTCCTCCTTTTTAGTCTTCAGACCTGTATGCAGGAGAGGGAAAGGAGAAAGGAAAAAGAAGCCTTTATTGAAGCCATTCAAGACAGCGTAGTACACTACAAGAAGATCGGGGACGAGGTATATGCCCAGAACGCTCTACGGAGCCTCACAATCAACGAACTCAAGGCAAGTAATGTCAAGGGTAAGGCAGATATAAAGAAGCTCTCTAAGAAGCTCTCTGAGGCTCTAGCGTTTGTTGACGTTATGGTGGTCCATGATACAGTCCGATCGGTGATTACTCAAAGGGATACCGTTCTTGGTTCGTTCACCTACCAGGACTCCTGTTTGGCCCTAGCGGTAGAGGGAGACAGCATTGCCTATAAGATGGCTCCATTAAGCCTTCAGTTGATTCAGCATCGCGATGGGGACTTGGTTATTGCATCCGCCAAGGTGGACGGATGCGGGGTTGTGACCAAGATATCCGGATTCTCCGTGGTACAGCCCAAGAAGAAATGGTACGAGCACCCGGTGCTTGTCGGGATCCTCGGGTTTACCGCAGGAGTTCTTGTTACTTCAAGACAGTAAAGGACAAGTCTACCTGGATACCCAGGGTGTGGGCTAAGGCAATAACGTCCTTTTGGCTTGCATAGGGTAGGTTGGTGTCAAAGTACGGCTCTGCCATGTAACGACTCAGCCTGGTGTAATCCAACTCATTCTCGTTGCACACTTTATGCAACGAGGTCTGCTTCCTCTTTATCTGCAACCGGATCAACTCACGAAGACGGCTGTTGCTCCTAACGATGCAATACCGAAAGGAACGAATGTTTCTCTCTTCGCTCATTTCGCCTTGTTGGACTTCAGTAGAATCTCAACAATCTCGCTTTTCTCGTTATCGCTAATGACGCCATAGGCCGACAAGGTTTCAAGATAGTCTATAGCCTCCTGCTCGTTTTTTATGGCGTTGAACTCGTTAGCAACAAAGTTGACTTTTTTCGTGCTAGGCATTTTCTTTATCTCAAGAAACTCCTTTGGCAACATATTCTCGTAGACCTTTTTATCAAAATCATCTTGAATCTGATTAACCAACTCTTCGGCATTGTCGTACTTGGTGGCACCGGATTGCAAGGAGATGAGCCTTGATATAGCAGCTTCCCTTTCCGACTCTGTGGTAGCCTCCGAATACTGCTTGGCAATGATTGATGTAGCACTTTTATACTCATTCTTTTGCTTGGTAGTAAACCTTTGTATTTCTGATGGAGACAGTTTTTCCCTCAATAATGGATCCGTAGACATCGCTTTTTGGAACAGCTTTTCTTTTGCTTTGTTCTCGCTTATAAAACCGCTAAGCCTAGCAACTTTCTCCGCCATTGAAAACTGATCGGATAAGAATCCATCGCTCATTTGAACGGCAAACATTCTAGCCTTCTCAATCGGCAGTCCTGTAAGTGCCTGAATGCCCTGTGTGGTTCCTTTTAAGTTTTCGTCGTCGTAGTAAGACTTGATTGCGTCGTTGATGTTTCTCAGCTTTATGCTAACCGAAGGTATAGACTCGATGATTTCAGGAGTGATGTCTAGAGCCATCCTCACCTTTGATGCGTCTTCTTCCGCCTCAACGAGTTGGTATCCGGTCTTGAGAATTGCGGACGATGCTGCCCCATAAAGACCAAACGACTTGTTTGCATCAACTACTAAGTCCAAAGCAACTCTCCTTGTTCTTTTGTCGCTTCTGAGATTCTTTAGCTCTTCGTCTTCGTCGTCTCCCTCAAAGACGGATTCAAAGTATGGCCTCAATAACCTAAAGGCAACGGAGGAGCCAATTGCAGACCACGCAAGGACGCTTAGGTTTTGTTTTACGTCTCCCTCGTTCCTTTGAATCCTTTTAGCCGCCATTATGGCTTGCCGGTGCAACTGAGGCACGATGGTGGCAAAAGAATAAAGAGTGGTCCTGTACCTTGACTCAGCAGAGCTAATCATTTCTTCATTCCTAGTTTGCAGAAACAACTCAGCCAAATCCATAATTTTCTCTTCAGCGTAATCTCTTGCCTCTTGGTCTGTCATTGTCCTTCTAGCATTGCTGTACTCTCTAGCATATATGGGCAAAGACAACAGGATTGATGCGGCGTCAAAATACGATGAAGCAGCCGAACCAAACGATATCAATTTTTTGTTGAACTCATTGAAATAAGCAGCATAGCCTCTTTCATCTGAAGGTATGGATTTCACGATTGCGGCTGCATCAATTCTCGACCCAAGCCTTTCCCTGAAGAGTTTCCCGCTTGACAAAGACAAAAGAGAGTCTTTGAAATCGGCCTCTCCGCTTATTAGCATAGAAAGTCCATTTAGGTAATTGCCAACACCGTAGGCCAGAATTGGTCCGGGCGAAGAGGAAAGCTGAGAGAGCGCTGTCGCAAGATTGAGGAACATTTGTATGCCGAGACCTAGACTAAGCCATTTTCCAAAAATCCCCTCAGAGGTTGCTTTGCTCAACCAAGCATCTTGCGGACGACCGACGATGTATCTGGCTATGTTCTCCTTGAGTTCATTTGTAGTATTCTTGCCGTAATAGGACGAGATTAAGTCGGTGTTTTCTTTATTGAAGACGGCTTGGAATCTTTTTAGTATTGGCAGTTTAGCCGCCGTGTTACTCATTGACTCAAAGTACTCGCCGAGTTGTGCGTCGTAGCTCTTTACCTTTACCGTACCGCCAACCTCCCTCTCAATCATAAACCGGGACATAGCGCTAACCGTTTTACCGCCTAAATCTTCGCCAAGAAGAGCATCGACGTCTGGGGTCTGATCATTCGTGTCAGATTCAACGCTTGATGGGAAATATTCTATCTCGGTTGGAACCGAGTTGTTGTAGATTTTATTGAGTATTTCGCCAATGAATTTGTCGTTTTCGTATGCGGACAAGTTTAGTGACCTTGGATTTAGCATTTCGGAGCTAATGTTGCTAGCCTCCATAACATGAGCGGCGTTTTGAGCAGCCATCTTTATTAGTTCTTGGTCGTTGCTCATTAATTCCCGAAGGTCGCTGTTCTCATCTAAATTAACAAAGTCAATGATGTCCCTCATAGACTGTTCTTCTAGACCAATCTTTCTGGCAATTTTTCCATCCTCCTTTTTGACCCCCTTTAAAAAGTGCGGGTCTTTCATGAGTTGATAAAAGAACAGGACATTGTTAATGCTTAAATTCTTTATTTCATCCCCATTTTGATCATTAATAACGAGTTTTTTGCCGTTAATCTTTGGCGTTGATAGCATGCGCCATGTGTATGCAAATCGGTTTTTAAACAAGAAACTTATTTTCGACGCCCTATCGTTGTTTAGCTCTGCGTTAAGTCTTTTCTTGCGAAATGTACCAGACTTTACTTGACCTTGAAGTTCATTCCAAAAGTTGATAGTTTCCTGAGAAGGTGTTTTCCCTTTGAATTTGTCCAGTAGGTAAATCAGTCCTCCACCAACGGTGGTTCTATAAAAACTTCCCTTTCCGCGTTTTAGGTTGTTTGGATTTGGAGCCGTTGTGGTTCCTCCAAATGTGGTTCTTTTGTCAAACATGGATGACAAAATATCAAACTCCTCAACAGAGTCCACGATGATTTCGCCATTGTTAATGTTTACTTGGTTGGAATTGTTGCCTCTATTTTTTGACAAAAAATCTCTAGCCTCGTTGGCGTCTTTGAGTTCAACGACAGACCTTTCATCTTGGTTTGTTATAGCGCTTTTTGCGTTTTTTTTGTCTGCCTCTTTTTTAGCCTTCAAAGCATTGATTAATTTCCCTTGGATTACTTGGCCTTCCTTGTAAGCCTGTGTGGCCATTTCATTGTAGAACAACAAGTCCTCGTCGCTAAGTTTTTTTAACCCACCAAGTGCCTCAATCTCTTCCCTCATTCCAACAAGGATGTCAGAACTTAATTTATCAAGCTTTCGTTCCGTGGTTAAAGACGAGATTTTCCTAAATATCTTTTTGTCACTTAGAAGCTCTTTTAGGCTGTTTTGAAGTGTAACTCTTGCTTCTTGGATTTCTTTGTCAAGTAAATCCTTTTTGGCCTTCTGTAACTTTGAGTAAATCTTTGGATAAGCCTTGACAATTTCTTCGGCCCACATTTTTTTTGCTGCGGACGCAATATCTTTTTCGTTAAAGCCTTCAATAAGATTGGCGGTCTTCTCAATGAACCCTTTGAAGGTGACCATACCGTTGTCAATCTCCAACTTGATGTAGTCTTTGAGAGCCTTTAGGAACGCGATGTCCTCTTTTGAGTTTCTTTCCGGGTCGTAAGCAAAACCGAGTTTCTTTAAGCCATCAAAGTACTTTCTTGCCTTCTCTCGGAACTCACGCCTTGACTCTGCTATTGGCTTTTCCGTCTCGGTTTTTTCAACGCTATCTTTTGGTTTTCTTTCTAAATAATTAGCTTCAGCGGTTCTGTTTTTTGACAAAGAGTCTTTGCTTATTTTTTCAAATCCATTCTTTTTATAAAACTCAATCAATTGTTTTTGAGATAGACCTTTTTGCGTTCTTCCCCTTCCTCTTTCTGTTTGCGCTAATGGCTCCCCAATTAGCGTTATACCATTCCTGTCGGCATATTCAATTAATTTAGATAAAGCGAACTTACCTTTCCCTGTACCCAATTTGTCCTCGCTTACTTGGAAATCTTCTATTGTAACATACCCATCAGGTCCTTCTGTTAGCCAAAAATTAGCCCCATCTAGCATTAAAACAATATCAGCACGACTGTCTCCCCTATACTGAAAATCATTAGTTGCATCTGCAAAAAATAATCTATTCTTATTTGGTTCAATTCCGCCAAAAAAACTATCTTTCATTTTGCCGTATTCGGCTCTACCTGCTTTTGTTCCTTCTTGTGCTTTCTCAACGGCTGACTCAACTATGGTGTTTTGGTCTATTATTGCAACACTTTGTGTTGTTTCTTTGGCTCCAAGCCCGCCGTCATCGTATGAGAAAGCTTTTACTCCATCTTTCTTTAGTTCATTAAATAATCTGTTAATATCACTTTGACTGAGTGAATTATCAAATCTGTCGTCAATTAACTCATAAAGGAGCGCTTCATCAATGGTGTATTTGCTGTCTTTTGGCTTTAAACCCAATTCCTTTATCTTGTCTAAAACGACATCTTGAGTTGATACATCGGATTTTTTAATTTTAAACTCTCTAACTTTTCCGCGATTCATGTCTGCGTATATCTTTGCCTCTTTCTCGTCTGTCGCAAAATACGCCACTCCGCTTCTTTTCCCTAAATCGCCTAATTCTTTTGGGCTAGCATTAAATATTGTTAAAAACTCTCCACTAGGGGCAAACCGATCATTTATGTACGACTCAAACTTACTCTTACCCCAATCTCCTTGGATTTGGCTTGAGATGTAATCGGATGCAGCCTTGACTGCTTGTGCAATCGTTTGTCCTGCGTCAATAGCCAAAATGGCTGTATCAATGGCTGTGTTCCATACTGCTTTCGTGATGGGTACAACACCGAAAGTCAAGTCAATGTTTGCTCCACCACCGGGCTTTGCCTTTAGCGATTTGAGTGTTTCTTTAAGCTTTTCAAGAGTTGCTTTCTGTTCATCTGCTCTCTCCTGGGCAGTCTTCTTCTTTTTTGCGGTAGGAGAGGCCTGAGCCTCTCCCTCTACCGCCGGAGTTACTTGCCCTTCTTGGCGCCCTTCTTCTTGAGGAAGGCGGGAAGAGGCTTCTCCTTCATCACCTCTTTCTTGGGTGACATTGGTTTCTTGCCGTACATCTTGTTCGGTTTGAGGTTGAACTCCGGCAGCTTCGGGTGCCGTGCCCGTTTCCCTAAGGTTAGGAAAAATCTTTCTAACTTGTTCCACCGGAACGACGCGCTGTATCGTTCGTATGAAAGCTCCTTCAGGTACTGTTCCTATTTGCCTTTGAGATTCCGCAATAGCAATATCCAACGCTAAATCATTCCAGCCCATTGTTTCGCCCTGAGTAGACTTTGCTCCGGGAACGAAAGTGTTGTCAAGCTGTATCTCTTCGCCGGTTTTAGCATCACGCAATACGACGCCCATAAACCTTCCTGCATCGTCAAAGACCGAAGACACATACTCCATATTTGAAAACGGAGTGCTCTTTGATTCTTCTTCCGAAACGACTTGTCGACTTTCTGGAGAAGAAAGTAACTTACCGCTAAAAGATTTTGGCGCTAATTGGTATACTAGACCGCTTCTTGATTGGGTGATTGGGACTCTTCTGAGGACAACAATTCGTTTTTCTCCTGTTTTGGGGTCTGTGATTGTTGCTCCGTGGAATCTTTCTGCTGAGATTTTTTGCGGTAGCCCTGGTTTAGCAGCTCTGACAACACCTTTAACCTCGATTCCTTGTCCAGTTTGTTCAGTAATAGTAGTTGTTGCGAATTCATAGTTTAGTAGGTTGTCAATCTGTAACTCAATTAAATTAGAAAGGTTTTGCCTTTCTGTTTCAGAAAGGCTTTCAGACTCTAAGATACGGCTTTGTTCGTCAATCATCTGCTCGGCTACAGCCTCAATCTCAGCCATGTCAATTTCCTCGGCATTGGTCATTCGCTGCACTAAGGGTGCAATGATAGGCTCAATCCTTTCAGAAACGGCGTTTAAGACATTTTGATCTGATTCCGGTATCTGTAGCTCAATAGTTGGAAAAGCCTCTTCAGGGGCTTCCGTGACTGTTGGACGAGACATTTCTGCCTCGCTAAATATAGCCGATATTTCTTGGTTTATTTTGTCTATCTTGGCGGTATTCCTATCGCGTATTGCTTGAGGCGTATTCTTGCTCATCTTTGAGTTGATTGACTCAATCTCAAGCATTTTGTCTGCTATCTTTCTAGCAGAAACGTCGTCAATCTCTTCTGGTATCTGACTGTATATGTCACCAATTAAGGAAAGCCTGTCAACATTCTTTTTGTACTGAGAGTCCTTGAATTTATCTTTGTTCTCTTCAAACAGGTCAAGTGTGACGTCAACTTTACCGCTTCTTGCTACGTTGTGAAACAAATCCTCTTTGAGCCTTGACCCGGAGTAAGCAAAACTCGTGCCACCCAATGGGGCTACAGCAATAAGGGTGTTTACGGCTATGTCTCCATAGCTCTGTAAAGTTTGTGGCTCAAACTGTGGCTGTCCTGCTAGGTCAGGAAATTGATTTACTATCGACTGATTGATTACGTCTTGAGTGCCCTGGTCCAATATTTCTTCTGCCACCTCAACTCCGGACGTTAGCGAGAAAGCCTTTAAGCCTTGAATACCTGCCTTTATGGCGAAATCAAGACTTTTCCCTGAAGCCAATGACCTTACGGCTGCTTCGGAAAATGCTTTGCTCATTCCCGTTTTGAAAAACTTGTTTATAGGAATAGCATTCTCAATAAGACCGGTCTTGGCCGCTCCTATTGCGGAAAGGATAGCCCTTGTTTGTGGGTCTACCTTTGCTCCAACTTGCAAAGCGGCTTGGTCTATATCTGCGGCATATTCGTCGTAGGTTATTGCTGACGTGCCAATTGCCCCAATCGCTAGCTGGCCTAATCGTCCATAAGGAGTCATAGCAGCAGCAATAGAAGGAATCATGTTTAGCCCTTGCTCAAAAACAAACCCTAGTGTGTTCGTTGAAAAGAGTCCACCGTTAACAAAGCCTCCCTGTTTAGAGTCATACGGAGCCTTAAAGAGCGCCATACGTGGGTCTTTGGTTGACAACTGACTATCCATTAATCCGGATTTCATTTTGTCCGCAATGTCGGTTGCGCCTACTGCTCCAGCGAGGTCAGCAAGAAGGTATCCACCGCCTGCAACAAACCGTGATGCGGCTAAGGATGCTTTACCAAAGAAGTTGGTTTTTGCTATTTCATCGCTTTCTTTTTGTGCTTTTTGAACAAGCTCTTGAAGTTTGGGTTCAGTCTTTAGTACCCCTGATTTTTCAATGACATCTTGATAACCTTGAATGCTTTCGTCAAACCCACTAAATTTCTGTTTGTACTCTTCTTCTAGTTGATTTGCTAACGCAATGAATTCATTATAATCGGATTCAGAACCGGAGGCAGCATACTGATTTGCCATTTCAATGGCAGAATTATAAGAGCTTATTAGGCTTTCTCGATCTTCAATAAACGACTTGTCCGACAACCGTTGTTCAACCTCATCAAAAGAAAGAGGGGTATTTGGATATCTTTTGTTGTAATCGTCTAAAGCGAAAGCACGAGCCGCTTCTTGGGCGTTGCTCAATATTTGAGCTTGTGCAAAATCCGACTCAGATCCAGTTGCACCCTCTTGTGCTCGATTCCTAAAAAAGTCAGCAAGCGATTTAGCGTCTGTTTCTCCCCCTGTATATTTAAGCGCATCCCTCCCCAAAATGGTATTTCTAAATTCTGTCGGCTGTATTTCTGCGCCTCTACCAAAAACAGGCTCGCTGTCAACTTGAACAAACGGACCCTCTAGGCTTGACTCGTCAATTTCGGGCCTTGCCGGTTGAACCATTTCCCCTCCTTGAAATCCAAATCGTTGAGGGAATTGCATATACCTTCCTGCGCCTTCAGGTCCTTGGCTAAAAAATGCACTTTTAGCAAAGGGAACTTCAAGTCCTTCTGAGTCTTCGCGCTGAAAGGCAAATCGACCCCTGGGCAATGGAGGAGAGGACTTTAAGTCTTCAAGGAGATTACCTGTTCTTGCGGGTTTTTCTTGGCTTCCACTTAAAGCTGATTGTGAACCAACGGGTTGACCAGGCGTAGTTCCAACTGGACTTTTTTTTTGAGCGGTTGGCTCGTCAAACACGACAAACTCGCCGTATTGCGGGTTTTCCCGAACAAACAACTGAGCAAGCTCAAGGTCATTCATTTGAGCATACTCAGGATACTCTGACTTAATCCTAGCCGAAAAGTCTTTATAGTTGGTTTTTGATGGCATGCTTAGTTTATTTTTTTGAAGGATTCAAAAGATTAGGATTGAAATAGGTCGTTTTTGCTCGCTTTATCAAATCCTTTTTGACCATGTCGCCCACTTTATTATCCGAATATGCGCTGTTAATTATTTTTATTGCTTCCGCTAAACTGTTTATAGGCTTTTCAACTTCGTATGTTCCTGGTCTTTTTATAACGGATTTACCTTCTTTATTTTCTTCAACGACTGGACTCTTCACCTCTTCGCTTCCAATTACAACCAACTTGCCGCCTTCAAATTTAAATCCAAATAAATCCGCATTACCATATTTCACGCCTCTCCCGAACGCACCAGATTGGTACGCCTCTAAATCGGGCGAGTTACTGATTTCAAACGGAGTCGGACCTTCTGGCTTTTCGGGCTTAACAACTTGTGGCTGATTCATTACTGGATTCTGAATCAACTGTTGAGCTGCTTCAATTCTTCCTTCAATGTCACCGATAAGAGCACTCTTTGTTTCTTCGTTAATGTTGGTTGCCTTTCCTATCTTCTCAATAGATGACTGGTAAGATCCAATAAGTTTGTTTCCAAGTTCTGCAACAGACTTGCGCTGACTTGGGTCTTGATTCAAAGATGTCTGATAGAAGGACTTTTCCAAGTTGCTGAATGGAGTCAAGTACCTTTCTCCGCGTTGGTAGTCTGCCATTAGAAGAGCCTCCTGCTTTTGCAGATTCATGAGCTCTTTCTGTTCTTCCCTTTCAACAATAGCCTGCTGTGCTGCGCCTGTTGTGATACCGCGGGCTTGCTGTTGCAAAGCCTGGACCCTCTTGCGAAACTCTTGGTTCAAAGCAAAACTCTCGGGTGATGCCATGTCCACCTTGCTTGGGTCAATTCCAAATTCAGCTGCCTTGTTGACAAATTGGTTCAACTCATCAACGCCTGTGTAAAACTGTTGCCTTGCGGCCTCATCAGCCATAGCCAAGACATTTGGGTTTAGCCCAAACTGAGATTCGGAAACCATGTCCATGGGTTGCCCCATGGCGCCACGAGAAAGTGGGTTTGCCGTAGCAGCGTTGACACCTTGGTTCATTCTGAACACAGGTACTTGAAATCCAAATCCGCCTGATTCTGGCGATACGTCGGGGGTTAGCTCAATTGCCATAATTATCTGTAAAACCTAGGCATAATGCCCATTGCCATAGAGTACCTCGGGTCAACGAGAAAGTCTTGCTCCTGCGTCATGGTTGGGGCCTGAAGACGTGACAGCATCGCCTGGCGTGGCGTTGTGCCACGATTAGCGGTAAGCGATCCGGTCTGCAAAAATTGGTTCCCAAAAGCAGGTGCCGGACTCTGTGTTCCAGGCATTGCCATGTTTCTCATTGTGTTGTAATTCCTAAATGCAGTAGCATAGTTAGGGATGTCACCGACAATACCGCCAATGGAGGCAGCAATGTTGGACTGCTGTTGCCCAATATCCGACTGCAATCTACCCCTTTGGTCCATAAAGTCACGCATAGCCATTTGATAGCCAAGTTGCTCTTGAGCTCTTTCCTGGGCCATCTCTTGGTTCTGCATGTTGATTAACTGATCTAAGTCAGCCCTGTTCCTTTGCTGCATAGCCATGTCGGTCAAAAGACCTTTGCGCTGTTGGCTAGCAATGTTTGAACTAACGCCCTGCATGTAGGCCAATCCGGCTCCACCACCCAAGTTCGCGGCAATTTGTCTGCCACGCTCAAACTGCCTCCCTGCCTGCTCATCGGCAGCTCGCTGATAGCCCATCATGGGTTGGTCAGCCAATTGCTGCTGTTGGGCGATTCTCTGCCCTAGGAGAGGGTTTCTCCTGAAGATTGGTAGTTGGGGTGTCTGCAATGAATTGAGTCGCTCCTGAGCCCTCCTACGGGCTTGATTGGACACCAATGCGGATATGAGATTGCCGGCTACCGGTGCACCAACTGAAATCAATGGGTTTACACCCATTCTTGACTTTAGGATTTGAGCATATATGTTGTCTGCCATTTCTATACAAATTTAAGGTATTCAGCCCTATTAGGCATAACATTCTTGCGCATATTTTGGATTTCGCTAAGGTAAGCATCTTGCCTTACCTGTGCCATAGCGTCAGAAATAGCCTTGTTTCTGTCGGCCATTTCGCTAGCGTACATCGCATCGTAACTCTCCTCAGCGTTCTGCTCTGCTTCCCTTGCCGCTCCACCTCCAAACAAGCCTGCAGCAGCTCCACCAAGAGCGCCTCCGACGCTTGCCCCCAAAGTAGGCATACCGACCAAAGACCCGGCAATGGCTCCCAATCCGGTGCCAATAGCCTGGGCCCACGGAGCAACCTTGGCCTGTTGCTCTTCTTTGGCTTTGCCTGCCATCTCCCGGACATAGTCTGTCCGGCTTGGCATCATGACGGGGTTGTATAAGCTTGGATCCATTATCTGAAGACCTTTCTGAATTGATTGACTGCTGACCGAAGGTTTATGGCACTACCGGTATTGTTGAAGAACAGCTTTATGACATGGTAAGCACCAACAAGTCTTTTGTCGGATGTACCACGAATGATGTTTGCTGTAACCATTCCAAGACGGCTTACAATGTTGCTCGTTTGATTGCCCGTAGTGTCAGAGGCCAATGTTGATGTGTCGTTGTAAACCGTGACATTGTACTGACTAAACAAGGATTGACTATTAATACCAACAATGTCTAGGACTTTTGGTTCATTTACATCTTTGTTAAAGACGTATTCAATCTCAGCAGAAACCTGTTTTAGGTGGTTTCCGGTAAGAAGGCTTAAATAATTATTCCCTCCTTTCCATTGATTGATATGCAAGTCAAGCATATTATGGGCCTGGCTTCCGCTATGGGATTGAAGCATGTATGTGCTTCCGTTCAAGTCAAAGATATAAAGCGGCCTGTTGCCGTACTTGCCTCCGTGTCCATTACCGTTCAAATCCCAATCCAAGTTGGACACAAAAGCGTCTAGCTTGGCGTTGTAAGTCATCCACACATTGGTGTCTTTAGTTGTGTAAGGATTGTCTGCATCTCTTAAAAAGCCAATAATGTATAGGTTCTTGTCAACGCGATCGTAGGACATCTCAATGGAGTTCTCAAGCCAAGGCACATTCGTCTTTGAGAACTTGGTCCTAAACTCCTCCTCCATCCTTGCAAGTGTGACAATCTTGGCACCATCTGAGATGTTCATCAGGATGCCGCGTTTGGTGTCCAAAACATAAACACCGCTTTCTGTTGGAATCATACAACGAATAAGCTCTACGCCATAGTTCGTTGTTAGGTACCTTGGCGGAGAGTTCTCACTAATGTAGGTTCCGCCCTGTACGGTCAATACCTCGTTGTCCTGAAGCGTTGTGAGCGACTTGTTGACATACAGCAAGGATACAGCATCGTCTTGGCCAATGATGGGCTCTGCGTCATTAAGCAGAGCAATCTTCGTTACTTTGCCATAGCGCTCATCCATGTCAAAGTAATTCAAGGCCCTAAACCTTGAGAACCCGTCAACGCCTAAGTCGGCAGAACGAACATCTGAGTAGATGAGCCTTGCAGGATAGTTGTTGGAGATTTGAACAAGTCTGTTTTCTGAGAAGAAGGACTTGGGGAGGTTCTCAATGGAATACCCGAAGTTGTAGTTGTAGAAAGCATCAGCCTGATAATGACCAACAGTTCCTGCTGTTGCTACAGTCAAATTGTAGTAAGGGAAACGATTTCTGTCTGAATTATAGAAAGCATTCGTTTCTCCCTCAATATACATCTCAATGTATTCCGGACTTGTCTTTGTTCCGGTTTTAAATGACTTTGATGAAGCTGCAAATCCAATTGCAGTAAAGCTCTCGCAAGCACCTCTTATATCTTGATCTAGGCCATATGTCCCGCTAGCATTTGGGAGATAGTACGAAGGAACATTGTATTCATCATTGACTTTGTATCGATACTTTGATATGAAGCAATCTCCGCCCCAAACTTCAAGGGTTACTGTCTGACTAGTTCCCGTAATTGTAGAATATGCTCCTGTATGAAAATATTCTTGTATTTTATTTGGATCACCATACCTTGAGTCTTGTTTGCCATTCCTCATATTGGCAACATACAGGGCTTGCTGGATGTCCGTTGAAGGGCTTGAGTATTGGTTAAAAGTACTATCCCCGGCATAAGAGAACTCTACGCCACCATCAACATTTTCAGTCGGAGCAAAGTTAAGCAAAGCCCCTCCACTAGATGTGACTTGAGGGTAGTCAGGAATATAACGTCTATTGACGGACAATAGCGATCCATTCCATGTGAAATTCATAAATGGATTATTGTAAATCAATCCATTCCTTAGTTGTTTTGTTCCTCCTGTTGGGTTGTACGTGTTTAGGTATTGAGAAAAAGCCACGCTTGCAAAAGTGTTTACCCTTCCAGTATTTGTCGTGTCTCTTGGGATATAACCAAACTGACCTGCGCTTAATGGGCAGTAATTGGCCGTGATTAGGTACAGCGGGTCGTCAAGGAATTGGTTTAATGAAATCGCTAAAGATCTTTGCGCCTCAATATTTGAGGTCCAAAGGGCAGAATTTGTAGAACCAGAAGACATGTCGATAGACGCGTTTCGCTGTTGGCTTGTCAGGTCGGTTCCGGCCAAAAGGTAGTTTACACCACTTCTTGCGGCACTAATTGTTGATCCCGCACTAGATGCCTGCTCTGTTGAACTTAAAAGTATTTTTGACTGACCTTTTGTTATTGGAATGACAAGCTCAGTTGTTGACAACGACGTCAAATCCATCAATGTTCTTGTGTAATAAGCAAATGGTATTCCCGTACTTGCAAGGCTGGAAAGCACATCAGCGTACTTTTGTTGCCCAATGTATGATGCTGTTTGTATTCCGTTTGTTTGAAGGAATGACTCTTGTATTTTCCTGTTGTATGTTGTTTCGTATGATCCGCTAACACCGCTAGAAGACTGAGTCTTCATGTTAAAGTAGTTATTTGGATACCAATGAAGAGTATTGTTTACGCAAGAATAAACCCTTGCTTCTACATACCCTGTTGGATACGATATAGACATTCCGTTAGATGGAGTAACTGTTGACGTCGTTGTCGTAGGAGTTAATGATGACAACGTGAATCCGCAAACATCAACAATATCTAGATTCAAAGACACTAGTTCGGGAGTTGGTATCAAAGGCGTTCCAGCAGCATTATAGACATAGTCAATCGCTGGGGCAAAGCATTTTTTCCACATCATCCTGTTCTCCGGGATGCTATTTATGCTTTGATATACAGGAAGATTCCATGTGTTTAAAGAAGTACCGCCTGTTATTCCGCCGTTGGGCGTAAGAATCTCCATGTTCCTAGCGGCACCCATCTTTAATGACTTAGGCCCCAAATAGTCTAACTCCCCAACACCATTTGTTAATGTATAGTCGTTGTTTGTGCCATTTGGGTTTCTGCCCTGCGTACACGCTCCAACATACATGCTCGCTGGAATAATTGGCGTTTGGTAAACGATATCCCTATCCCTGTCCATTCTGACAACAGCCATACCCTTTGCCCATGCAGGGTGACCCGAAACGCTAAGACCAAGACCCAATGCTTGAGGTAGGTCTTTGGGCTCAATGCCGGCTAGTAGGGAGTAAGTCCCATATTCAAGTGTTCCAAACGTTCCAGTTGTTATTGGGCTAAATACGCCGATATGCTCTCTTTTGGGGAACTTCCACGAAAACTGATCTGATGAATGGCTGTAAGCATTGCCCTTTAATGGGATAAGATTTGCCGTCCCGGATGTTCCCGTAAAAGACGGATAGGGCGCAAGCAATGTGGCCGGACAAAGAATCCTCAATGTAGTTGTTGGAACTGCGACGATTTCGGACTCAAAGCTCAAAGTTGTTGATCCAATGGTCATCGTACACGAAACCGACTGTCCTTGTACATATCCGGTTGTGCCACTTGGCCATGTTGACCCTCTTGTTATATCTATGATATTCTTGTTGTAATCTATGCCTCCAACAGCAATTGTTCCGCTTGTTGAAACTCCAGTTTTGGGAACGCTCTTCGTGAATGAAGAAAAATCAATCGGCTTAACTGGCGACCAGTTTCCGTATTCGTCGTGGTATGTTATACCAAAGCGGTAAACCTCGTCTCTGAAGTATCCTCTGTACTTGTTGGTATTGATGGGGTCTTCGTAATCAATTACTCTTCGAATCGTCCTGGCCTCTATAACATTTGCCTCTCCATCGCCTATTCTTCGGTTAAAGTACTTGATATTTCCGGCAAGAAGACGATTGTCTTTCTCCACAATAGTTTTGACGGTTTCTACCGGAGCGTCAGGCGCCGTGATTTCGTCAATATCTAATTCATATTCCGACTCGGTCCCTTTGTAGGTCCCTGTTACTGTCCCGCTACCACTTGCAACCGTATTTGATATTTCGCTTACATAAGCAACCAATTGCTTTACGTAAGTTCCGTCGTTGTTCTTAACAACGGCAATTTCTATTTTATCATAGCTACCAGAAGCCTCTGTGCTAGCTATTGGTATGGAGTAATTAATCGACCTGCTAGTCTGTTGTCCAACCGGTCCTCCATAGTAATTGACCGATGTGCCGCTCGTGTAAGCAAGAGGTATGGCCGGAACCGGATTGGTAAATGTCGACCATTTCGTTGTTGCCAACGGATTGGTTTTCTTCAACCTGTAAGCGAGCTGATATGTTCCGGCCAATAACGATCCATTATTTCCAATAGACGTGATTGACACGTTCATGGCCGAACTTGCCTTGGATATGAGGTTCATCGATGATGCAGACGCGTAAGGCCACAAAGAGTTATCCATGTCAATCTTACGGATCGTGTTGTTGAAATCCGTGAAGTAGACAGACTTATTCTCTCTGTCGTCCGTAAAGAACGAGTCAATGCTTCCGGTTGCTTGGAAGTTTAGGTCAGTGCCAGAGTATATGGTGTAAATAGTTCCGTCGGCGTATGATACGTTTTGTGCAAAAAAGTAAATCGAATTTTCTACGGAAGAACCAGAGTCTTCGTCGACATAGCAGTACACCACAAACCCATCTTCAAATTCAGTTCCAATTTTTGCCCTAGCTACCGTATAGCCAAGGATGTTGATGTTCCCAACTGGGTACCCGGAAGAAAGAACTTGTTTCTGCAAAAGCTCTGAAGACCTAATTTGGTTGATGATCATCTGCTCGCCGGCACCCGTTAGCTCCATATTAAGCGCATCACGGTAGGTCCCTTCCGGCTGATAGGCAGGGGAGAAGTCTTTGTTCATCCCTTTGAAAAAGGCTTGTCCTTCCTTTTTAATCTCCATTAATTAGGCGTTTTGGGTGTACGCATCAATCTCTTTTGGTTTGGCAACATCGTAAGCCATGTAGCAATAGCCGCTTCGATTTCGGGCTTCTGAGGCTGATTGCGCTTAGACATAGCGTCTGCCTTCAGGGTTACCCATTGTTGGTACAACACCTGAATCTCGCTCATTGGAATCTCGTTCCGCTTGCGGTAACGCTCCCTCTTCACGAACATGTATTCGATGTAAGCGACAATGGCTCTCAAGTAATACTCCGGAATCAATGGAACACCACTAGAGTCTACCGGCATGCCGTAGTACCGGATGATCACTTGGTCGTAGGAATTGCCACGAATCGTCGTGCTAAACACGAGGTCCGAGCCTTGCTTGCTTACCACATAGTCCTTGTCGTAAGTCGTTTGGTCGTCATCCGGAACCGAAGACCAATAGTTGGAGTCAAACATGGGGTAAGCCACATTCCCTGCTGTGCTGTTCTTGACGGCAATAGAGTCGATGTAAACGCAGTTCGTTGGTATAGGAAAGGTATTGCCCGTTGTGATGGTCCCGGTCGATGTAGTGAGGCTGATAGTCGTCAAGCCGATATCCCGCAGACCCTGGAAGGCCCATTCGTAGAAGATGACCCTGTAGCGGTCATTCTCCATGCCCAAGGCAATCATCGCGTTGCTGATGACCTGATCGATTGTTACGGTATTAATCATTGCTCTTTGGCTTGTTCTAGGTTAGTGCCATCGTAAAGTTCCTTTTCCCTTATGGAAATACCGGCAAGTTGGAGCGATCGGAACAAAAGTTCGTTGTGGAACATGGCGTCAATCTCTGGATTGACAACGGGGGATATACTTATAGCCCTTGGGAACACTACTACCTCGACCAGGTAAGAACTCCCAGATACAGGTGCCGCAGGAAAGAACTCAATCCGTCCTTGGCTTGTTGTTCCGGTTGTCCCAGACGCAAAAGAAGAAATGGTGTAAATCGCGGACCTACCCGTGTTGTTGGTGAAGGAATTGAATGTCCTAAGGTTTCCATAAACCCTTGATGCTGCATTGATGGTCCTAACCCTCTTAGCGCTGTTGTAGGTCGCCGTAGAGCCTGTGGATGCTTGCACGAGGAAATCTATGACCTTGTATACCGTACCCGACACCAAGGCGGTGTTTATTTGGTTAAAGGTAATGTTTGTGGTTCCAGATGCAATGCCTGTAACCGTAGCAGTCCTTACCAAAGTACCGATGCCTTGTTGAAAAGCGTCTTCCCGGCTAAAGTCAAAAATGTCAACATCCTTGCGGTCCTGCTTCTTGGTCGGGAAAATAATCTCGTCAATAATGCTCAATTGAGCCGTATTGAAGAAATCGGCTTTTTCTGCTGCAGTAAAGTAGGGA
>Ga0214917_10003251_pt1 | contig 18975 bp, 16 predicted proteins | sample LL_1208_BB_MetaG_FD_177983 | JGI IMG/M metagenome (GOLD analysis project Ga0214917, IMG submission 177983) | Freshwater microbial communities from Lake Lanier, Atlanta, Georgia, United States - LL_1208_BB | ecosystem: Environmental > Aquatic > Freshwater > Lake | place: USA: Georgia | collected...
GGTTTGGACGTGCCCGCTTGAAGTCGTGAGCTCGCCTAACTCAACCCACCCCACCCCAGCCGAGGCAGTCCGCCGCGGCATTCGCGAGTTGCTACCGGCGACCCCGGGCATCTTCGCCTGGGGTCTCGTGACCGGCGTCGCGATGGTCAAGGCGGGTCTCGACACCGGTCACGCGATCGTTCTCAGCTTGCTCGCCTACGCCGGCAGCGCCCAACTCGCCGCCCTACCCTTGATCGCGGCGGTGGCGCCGGTGTGGTTGGTGTTCGTCACCGCGGTCGTCGTGAACCTGCGCTTCGTCGTCTACAGCGCCGCGGTCCGCGCCGGGTTCGCGCACCTGCATTGGCATCGTCGGATGTGGCTGGGGTACGTCGTCGGCGACATCATGTTCGTGCGCTTCTCGGCGCTGCGGCAGAACGAACCCGACTATCCGCACCCGGTCTCGTACTACCTCGGCGGCGCGGTCGCCAACTGGATCATTTGGCAGATCGCCTCGATTCTCGGCATCGTGGCCGCGGCCGTGATCCCCGATTCATGGGGGCTCGAGCTAGCCGGTACGCTCGCGCTGGTCGCTTTACTGGCGCCACTCTGCGTCCGCTTCCCGACGTTTGCCGGTGTGGCCGTGGCCTCGATTGTTGCAATATTAGGCCATTCATTACCGCTAAAACTCGGACTGTTGCTCGGAATGATCAGTGGTATGGTCGTCGCGCTGCTGCTCGAGCGCCGACCAGAGGCCTCGCGATGAGCGAGCTGTATCTCTGGTCGGTGATTCTGGCGATCAGTTTCGCGACTTTATTGACCCGTTCGTTGCTGCACGTGCTCGGCGAACGCGTGCAGTTACCGGCGCTCGTCGAGGCCTCGTTGCGCTTCGCGCCCGCGTGCGCGATGGCGGCGATCGTCGCCTCCGACCTCGCCTACAGCCACGACGTGCTCGAGTTCAATCTTGCCAATGCGCGCCTGCTCGCCGGACTCGGTGCCGCGCTGATCCAACTCACCACCCGCAGCATGGCAGCCACCATCGGTGGCGGCATGGCGCTTTACTGGATCCTCCGCTGGGTGTCTTAAGACATATGTCTACGAATTGACATCGTGTCAATTCGGCGTGGACAATCGCGCCATGAACCAGCTTGCCGAACGCCGACTCGAGGAGCGCGAGCGGCGCCGCGTCGAGATCCTCGACGCCGCCGAGGCCGTCGCCGCCGAGATCGGCGTCGAGACGATGACCATGGATCAGGTCGCCAAAAAGGCGCGCCTGTCCCGTGCCCTGCTGTACGTCTACTTCCAGGACAAAGCGGCCCTCACCCTCGGCATCTGCGAACGCGCCCTGCAACAACTCGGCGACCGATTCGAGTCCGCGGTCGCCGAGCAAGTTCATGGGCGCGATCAAGTGGTCGCCTGCGGCCGGGCCTACGTGGCCTTCGCGCTCGAGCACCCGGTGCGCTTCGCCACCCTGGCGGGCTTCGAATCGCGCCTGCCCGCCGATCAACCTAACTCAGCCTATAGCGATTGCATGTCCGCCGGCGACCGCTCGCAAAGCGTGTTGGCCCGAGCGATCGCGCGCGGTATCGCCGACGGGTCGATCGACCGGGACGCCGGGGATCCTCTGCTGATCGGCTTCACGCTCTGGGGGCTGATGCACGGCATCATCCAGCTGACCATGGTCAAGCGCGGCGAACTCGAGCGTCGCGGCATCGCCACCGAGGCCCTGATCGAACACGCCTTCGCGCTCGCGACCCGCGCCATCGCCACGCCCATGCGAGACCAGTCATGAGACCGATCGTGTCGAACGGCCTCGCTCGCGCCTCCGCCCTAGTCGCCACCGCGATCGCTGCGGCCCTCGTCACGACCGCCGTGACCGCGCCGCTGCTCGCCGCGCAAACGCTCGGCCCGACGGCGGCCCGCGCCGCGAATCTCGACACCACCGCGCGCCGCCCGGTCGCCGCCGTGATCGACGACTACGTGAAGCTGGGGCTCAGCTCCAACCTCGCCCTGCAATCGGCCGAACTCGAGGTCGAACGCACCGCGGCGGCGCTCGATTCGGCGCGCGCGCGTTTTTTCCCCGAGGCGTCTTTGGTGGCTCGTTACACGCGCGCCGAGGGCGGTCGCGAAATCTCGCTGCCGCTCGCCGCCGCCTTCAATCCCGTCTACCTGACCCTCAACGATTTGTTGAAAGCGAACGGTCAAGCGCCGCGGTTCGGCACCATCCAAGACCCGCAGTTTTCTTTGATCCGCCCCCGCGAACAAGACACGCGCGTGACGCTGCGTCAGCCGCTCTACGCACCCGCCATTCCGGCTGCCGTACGAGCGCAACGCGCCGCGCTCGAAGCGAGTCGCTATGCGCAACTCGCCCTAACGAACCGCCTGCGTCGCGACATCACTGCATCGTATGTCGATTGGTCGCGCGCCGCGCGGGCCGCGGACCTCGTGGTCGCGAGCCGTCTGTTGCTGGCCGAAAATCTTCGGATCACCGAATCGCTCTACGCGAACGGCAAACTCACCCAAGACCAAGTGTTACGCGCCAAAGCCGAATTACTCGCCCTCGACCAGCAAGTCATCGAAGTACAAAACGTGCGTGATCAAGCGCGCAGTTATCTCAATTTTTTGCTCAATCGACCGCTCGACACCACGATCGAGGCCTCGGAAGTCGACACCGAAATCGCGCGTACCAATGCGGATCTCGCCCAACTACGCACAGCCGCAATCACCGCGCGACCCGAATTGGCGCAGGCGGACCGCGCGATCGGTGCCGCCGGCGCGCGCGCCTCGATCGCGCGTGCAGCGCGTATGCCGAGCCTAGCGCTCGCCGTCGATGGCGGCACGCAAGGCGAGCGTTACGAATTCGGTAGCGGGCGAAATTTTTCCACCGTGTCGTTATTGCTGAACTGGACCTTGTTCGACGGTGGCGCACGCAGCGCCGACGAACGCGCTGCGCGCATCAGCGAACGACAAGCACGCACGCAACGCGAACAGCTCGCGCTGCAGATCGAGCTCGAAGTGCAGCAAGCGCTCGATCGACTGCGCACTAGCACTGCCTCGCTCGAGACCGCGGCCGCACGCGCCGCAGCCGCGCAGGCGGCGTTTCGCATCGCGACGCGCAAGCGTGACGAAGGCATGATGTCGCAACTCGAATTCCTCGATGCGCGCACTAGCCTGAGTGCCGCCGAACTCAATCTCAATGCACTCCGCTACGAAGTGCTCGCACGACAAGCGGATCTCGACTACGCCACCGGAGGTCCGCGGCACTGACGCCGCGGGACACGCCATGCATCGATCGATCAGCCACCCGGCACCGAAAAATTTTGCGCTGCACGTTCCGTCACGACGCGCACCACGACGCTCTCTGCGCGCGCTCGTCGCCGGCGTGACGCTCGCCGCGCTAGCCGCTTGCGGTACCAAACCCGACGGGCAAGCCGCCAGCAGCACGCCGGTTCGTGCGGCACTATCGACAACCGGCCCCGCGAGCCCCGTCGTCACCGCCAACGGAGTGATCGCGAGCAACGACGAAATGCGTTTGTCGTTCAAGACCGGCGGCATCCTGCGGCGCATCGCCGTGCACGAGGGTGAGCGCGTGCGCAAAGGTCAGTTGCTCGCCGAACTCGACCTCACCGAAATCGCCGCGCAACACGCCCAGTCCAAAGAAATCGCTGCGAAGGCGGAGCGCGACCTCGAGCGCGGCGAACGCTTGCGCAAAGACGAAGTCATCAGCCTCGAGCAATTGCAAAATTTGCGCACCCAGGCTGGTGTCGCGCGCGCCGCGCGCGATGCCGCCGGGTTCAACCTCGCGCGCTCCTCGATCGTCGCCCCGATCGACGGTGTCGTACTACGCAAGCTCGTCGAAGAAAGCGAACTCGTGCCACCGGGTCAGCCGGTCGTCGTTCTCGGCGGTACGTCACGCGGGCAAATCGTCCGCGTCGGGCTAGCCGATCGTGAAGTCGTGCAAATCGCGGTCGGCGATCCCGTAGCCGCGCATCTCGATGCCTGGCCCGATCGCGATTTCACCGGCACCGTCAATGAAATTGCCGGGGCGGCGGACCCGCGCACCGGTTTGTTCCCAGTCGAGATTCGGCTCGATGCCGCGACAGTTCCCCTGTCGAGCGGCATGGTGGCGAAAGTTTCGATCGTGCCGAAAGCGGCGACCCGTAGCACGCTCACTTACGCACCGATCGCAGCCGTCGTAGAGGGTACGCGCGACAGCGCCGCAGTGTTCGTCGTCGACGGCGAGGTTGCCCGCAAGCGATCGGTCAAAGTCGCGTTCATCAGCGATCTCGGTGTGGCGATCGCAAACGGACTCAAGCCCGGTGAGCGCATCGTCACCGAAGGCGCGCTCTATCTCGTCGATGGCGAACGCATCCGCGTGCTGCAATAACTTCGGCGCGCCTCCATGACATTGCTCGAATTTCCGATCCGTCGCTACCAGTTCACGCTGGTCGCATTTCTTTGCTTGGTCGCGATCGGTATCTTCGCGTTCGTAAACGTGCCACGCGAAGAAGACCCGTCTTTCAAGATCTCGGGGATGAACATCACCGCGATCATGCCGGGCGCGGACCCGAAGGAACTCGAGCAACTCGTCTCCAAACCGCTCGAAGATCGACTCGCCGAACTCGACGACGTCAAAAAAATAGAAACCGTTGCGGCCGACAGTGTCGCGTTCACGGTAGTCGAGTTCTACGCCTACACAGATCCCGACCGTAAATACGACGAAGTGGTGCGCGAAGTGAACGCACTGCGCCCAACGCTACCAGCCGAGCTGCGTGAACTCAGCATTCGCCGCTTCAGCCCGGGACTCGTCAATATCGTGCAATACGCACTCGTGTCCGAGGACGCTCCGTATCGCGAACTCGAAGATCACGCTCGCAGCCTCAAGGACGTCCTGAAGTCGATTCCCGGGATTCGTACCTCCGAAACCTGGGCGTATCCACCGCGCGAATTACGGGTCGAAGTGGACCTGCAGCGTCTCGCGGAACTCAAGTTGCCGATCGGCCGTGTCCTGCAAGCGCTCGAGAGCGAGAACGCCAACATTCCCGCCGGTGTCGTCGACATCGGCCCGCGCAGCTTCAGCGTCAAAACCACGGGCGCATTCGCGAACCTCGATCAGGTGCGCGACACCGTGGTGAACGCCGCCGATGGCCGAACGCTACGCATCCGCGATATCGCCAAAGTCAGCTGGAACGAAGGTCAGTGGGGCCACATCGGTCGCTACGACGGCAAGCGCGCCGTGTTCGTCACCGCGAACATGAAAGAGGGTTACAACATTCTGCAAGTGCGCAAAGCAATCGGTGCCGCCGTCGATCGCTATGCGTTGTCGCTGCCGAAGCGAGTTGCGTTGGATCTCGGTTTCGATCAATCGAGTAACGTCAAAAATCGCCTCGATCGACTCTATTTCGACTTTGCACTCGCGATCGCGCTGGTGCTCATCACGCTGCTACCGCTCGGACTCAGTGCTGCGACCATCGTGATGATCTCGATCCCGCTGTCGCTCGCGATCGGCATTACCGCACTTTATTTTCTCGGTTACTCGCTCAATCAGCTTTCGATCGCCGGTTTCGTCGTCGCGCTCGGACTACTGGTCGACGATTCGATCGTCGTCGTCGAAAACATCTCGCGCCATCTACGTATGGGCTACGAGCGAACCAGTGCGGCGCTGGCCGGCACCAAGCAAATCTTCATCGCCATTCTCGGCTGCACGGCGACATTGGTGTTCGCGTTCTTGCCGTTGATGGCGCTGCCCGGCACTGCCGGGAAATTCATTCGCGTACTGCCGACGACCGTCGTATCGACCATTCTCGGCTCGTTGATCGTCGCGCTGCTCATCATTCCTTTTCTCGCGAGCCGCATGCTGCCGAAAGAAGGCGCCGAGCACAGCAGCGCTCTGCTGACGCGCATCATGGATGCGATCCACCGCTACTATCGCCCCGCTTTGCACTGGTGTCTCGAGCGCCCGCGAACCACCGTATTCACGACCATCGGCGGCTCGATCCTGCTCACCGCGCTACTCGTGCCCGTCGTCGGCTCGAGCTTTTTTCCTAAAGCCGACGCGCCTCAGTTCTTGGTCATGATCGACACACCGACCGGCACGAGCCTTGCGGAAACCGATCGTGCACTGCGTTTCGTCGAAGACGAACTACACAAGATGCCGGAGGTCGCGTCAGTCTATGCGAACCTCGGTCGCGGCAATCCGCAGATGTATTACAACCACATCCAGCATTCCGAATCCGCCGCGTATGCCGAAGTGTTCGTGATTTTGAAGTCTTACGACACGCGTGCAACTCCGCGCTTACTAGACGCTTTACGCGACCGTCTCGACACATACCCGGGCGCTCGGATCAGCGTCAAAGAATTTGTCAACGGTCCGCCGGTCAGTGCGCCCATCGCGGTGCGCGTCGTCGGACCGGACCTCGCCGTACTCGATTCGCTCGCGCGCGAGGTCGAAACGTTGATCGGTAAGACGCCCGGTACGCGCGACGTCCGTAACCCGCTGAAATTCCCGCGTACCAATCTCCGGTTTGTGGTCGACACCCAGAAGGCAGCATTACTCGGCGTTCCCGCCGTGGAAGTCGATCGCGCAGCGCGTCTGGCGATTTCCGGAATATCAGCGGGAACTTTCAAAGATTCGAACGGCGAGCAATATCCCATCGTCGTGCGGCCGCCGCTCGACGGCCGCCCGGACCTGCCGAGCCTCGAGCGTGCTCGAGTGACCAACGCGCTCGGCGAATCAATCCCCCTCTCGCAGCTCGGTCGTTTGAGCTTCGACGCCGCGCCGGTGCTGATCTCCCGGTTCGATCGCGAGCGCTCCGTCACGGTCAACGCCCAAGTGCAGCGCGGCGAGAACACGGGCAAAGTTACCGCAGCGGTCGTCAAACGTTTGAACGCCATGCAATGGCCGCGTGGCTATCGTTACGTGCTCGGCGGCGACGCCGAGGCGGGTGCAGAAGCGTTCGGCGGCGTCGGCACCGCGGCGATCGTCGCGATTTTCGGCATCTTCGCGATTCTCGTCCTCGAATTCGGCAGCTTCCGCTCCACGTTGATCGTGCTGACCGTCGTCCCGCTCGGGATCTTCGGCGGAATGTTGATGTTGCTGCTGACGCGAAACGACATTTCGTTCACCGCCAGCATCGGCTTCATCGCCTTGATCGGTATCGAGATCAAAAATTCGATCTTGCTCGTCGACTTCACCAATCAGTTACGTGAGGAAGGCGTGCCGCTCGACGAGGCGATCGAGCAAGCTGGCGAGATTCGCTTCTTACCGATTTTGTTGACCTCGGCTACGGCGATCGGCGGTTTGTTTCCGCTCGCTGTGCAAGGCATCGGCCTCTATTCGCCGATGGCGTGGGTGATCATCGGTGGGCTCGTCACCTCGACGCTGCTTGCGCGGCTCGTGACGCCCGTGGTTTATAAACTCATCCCGCCGTCGGGTCATGAGCCTAAGAAAAAGCTCGAGGCTAATAACGAAGCGCCCGGCGTGTTGTTGTAATCGTCACTCGGCGGTTTCCAGCTCCCAGGGCAGTAGCGGCGCATCGCGGCGAATCCAAAATCCGCCGCCGACCTGCCGAAAATGGCGCGCGAGACGCCGACGATACCAGGTCGCGCTGCGCATCCAGACGTTGCGGTCAGTGCGACGACGGTCGGCGTTCTCGGCCCAATCGCGTAGCGTCAAGGCGCTGAAATACAGCACGCCGCGACAAAGTTTCGCGAGATTAGCGAGTGCTGCGCTCGCACTACGATCGTCCAAATATTGCAGTACGTCGTAACAAATCACGAGATCGAAGGGCCGCGCACGGAAGTCCGTCAAGCTGCCCTGCGTCCAACCATAACGCCGGCAAAGATATTCGCTGAACTCGAGCCCGACATAACTCGCGCGCGGTAACGCGCGCATCAAAGGGTCGCGCAGCAAGCCGAGCCCACAGCCGGCGTCGAGCACGGTGCCCACCGGCAATCCGACGTGTCGCGTGTAAGCGGCAATGTACTCGGCACGCGCCGTCATTTCGGCGCGCGAAGTCACGCTCGTACGGCCGTCACGATAATGTCGGCGGTAGTACTCGCGATCGAAATGCGATGCCGCGAACGGCGCACGCCGTCCGCGGTTTGCTTTGGCTCGAGTCAAACGATGCCAGCGAGCTTCTTTGCGATCGCCGCAACGGCTTCCGGATCGGCTTTCGAAACTTCCGGATACTCGGTGAACCGCTCGGGAATTTTGATCGTCGCGTCGATGCCCATTTGGTCGGACCGGAACGCACCGAACTGCGCCGATTTTTCGCAGGACGGATCGAGAATCATCGGGATACCATCCGGCTGCACGATCGAATCTTTAGCCGGCTGCCAACGCGTCATCATCGCCCATTCGACTTGCTTCAAATCATAGGGATCGACGTCGGGTCCGACCACGATCACGAGTTTCGCCGTACGTCCCCAGCGGCCAGCCGAGCCCCATACCGCGTGAATGACGTACTTGCCGAAATTGGGATGCGGCTTACGCCAGCCGTCCACGGACAACTGCACCACGTAGCACATGTTCGGCGTGACGGCGACGTCGTGAACTTCGGGAATTTTCTTGCGCAAATCCGACAACACCTCGCCCTCGACTGGCAGCAGCGCGATGTAGTTGTGGTCGAACGGCGGCACCATTTCCATGGTGGCGTGCCAAATCGGTTTTTTGCGATGCGTGATGCACTTGATACGCACGATCGGAAACACTTGCACACGATCGTAATAACCGACCGGGTTCGAGTGCCAACCGATCGCTTCGAGCTCGTCGGTGTACACCTCTCCCTCGAGCACCCATTCGGCTGTAGCGGGCACTTCTAGATCGACGGTTTCGCAGCGCACCATCTCGACGGGCTCACCGCGCAGACCACCGGCGAATGCGGCTTCGTCGACGTTGAAAGGAACGCCGGTCGCTGATGCGAGATGCAATGCGGGTTCGCACACACCAGCGAGCGCGACTTCGAGACGTTTACCCATCTGCGATGCTTTGAATGTGTGGCGACCGATGTCGGAGAACGGCGGATTCCACCAATAAAAAGCCGCAAGATCGGTCTTGGCGCGCTCTGGCTTATACGAGCCGCCTTGTGGGTGCGTCGCTTCCAAAAATTGCGTAAATCGATACCAACCACAATTGCGCCCACCCGTCTCCGGATCTTTCGAGAACGTCATCGCGTTGGTGATGTAAGCCGGACCTTCCTTGCCGAACCAGACATGCGGCAATTGTTTATCGAGCGACACATCGTCACCTTTGATGATGACTTCTTTGCAGGGCGCTTTCGATTTGTCGACGATCTTCGGTGCATGCCATCGAGCCGGATCGGCGAGCACCTCGGAATGATGCAACTTGGCCTCGCGCCAATCGCGAAAGCCGATCGTCATCGCAGTGCGCTCGCGCGTGCCGAAAGGATTAAACAAAATCGGCACGTCTTTAGTGTTGATGCCGTTGACGTTGTTGAGCATCAACGCCGGGCCGTCTTTCGCGCAGACGTAGTTCATCAGCGCCTGCAATTCGTTGCTGTCGCGACGACCGTCGAACGGTACGTCCAAGTGCTTGAGTTGCCCGTCTTTCTCAAGCAGGTCGAGAAATTCACGCATGTCCTTGAACGCCATGGTCGAGCCCCCGCAGTTGAACGTTCGCGAAGACTACCGCGCGAGCGCCCCCGCGGGCCAGCATTGCTACCCCTTCGCATAGGCGGCTGACCTATCCTCGGACGCAGGCCGCAGCGAGTCGCAACGCTACCTCACGAGAGGGCATCATCACGAGACAAAACGGGAGATTCGAATGTCAGGACAGCAAACCGCCGACCGTAAAGTTGCCATCGTCACCGGCTCGGCCACCGGCGTCGGCGCTGCGGCGGCCATCATGCTCGCCGAGCGCGGTTGTAACGTCGTCGTCAATTACACCCGCAGCAAGGTCGAGGCCGAAGAAACGGCTGCGACGTGTCGCGCCAAAGGTGCTGACGTCATCGTCTATCAAGGCGACGTTGCCGAGGATGCGAGCTGTCGCGGGATGGCGGACGCGGCGATCGAGCGCTGGGGTCGCATCGACTACCTCATCAACAACGCGGCGAAAACCAAGTTCAATCCGTATGAAAATCTCGACGGCCTGAATGCCGAAGATTTCCTGGGGATATATAAAGTTAACGTCGTCGGCGCGTATCAGATGGTGCGCGCCGTCGCGCCGCAGATGAAACGACAGGGACGCGGCGCGATCGTCAATAATTCTTCGATCGGTGGCGTGACCGGAATCGCCTCGTCGATGGCATACGCGGCGAGCAAAGCCGCGCTCAACATGATGACCCAAAGCTTATCTTTGGTTCTCGGTCCCGAGGTTCGCATCAACGCTATCGCGCCCGGCGCGATTCAAACCCGTTGGTTGCAAGGCGGCATGACGCCGCAGCAATACCAAGACTTCCTCGTCAATGCAGCGGCGATGGTGCCATTGCAAGTCGTGCCTACCGCGGAGCAGATCGCCGAGGCCCTGGTGTGGTTTTTGGAGGGCGCTAGCGTCGTCACCGGTGAAGTGTTGATGGTCGATGCCGGCTTGCACTGCGGTCGCCTGCCACCGAGTTCGAGCAGCAAAGCGACTTGGGATAAGAAGTGACGCTGCGCCGACGCGACGTGCTGCGCGGCGCGCTCGCAATCGGCGCGGGCTCCATCGCGACTCGTGCACAGCGGGTGTGGGCCGCTAAAGTCGTACCGTTCGCGCCGGGTGATATTTTTGCCACGTGCACGCTCCTCGACGACCCTAACGACGACCATCGTGGCCGCGGTCGCATCATTCACTACGACACGAACCTCGCGATCAAAAATACGTTGTGGCTCGACGACACCACACATCTGTTACAAGGCCCGCGCTTTTCACCGCAGCAAGTGTTATTCGCTTTCGACGCGTTTGCGTACAAGGTCGTGCGCTTCGCGGTCGACGGTTCGCGTCTACCGAATCTCGTCGAAGCGCCGGCGCGTGCGTTCGGCAGTGTCGCGTTCGCCGCCGACGGGCGTTTCTTCTTGGGCGAGACCTTGGTCGGTACCGGTTCGCGCCTGCCGCTTAAGACGACGCTGCCGACCATGCCGGGCAGCGCTCGACTCGGCGACGGTCACGTCTTCGAGTTCGATTCGAACGGCAAATCGAAACGTGAGCATGCGACACCCACGCACGGTGGCATGGCGGGGTTTCAAGGCGTCTCGTCACTCGCGCTCGCGCCGGACGGTCGAACGCTCGTTTACGTTTCCGAGACCGGACCGAAAATCTTTGCGTGGGACGTGGCGACCGGCACGTCGTTGCCGGATATCGCGAACTTTCCCGATTCGTCACGGAAGTTTTACTTCGACGTCAGATTCGACGAAGTAGGCACGCTATACGCCTTGGCCGGTAGCGCGCTCGAAATTTACGATCTTCGGAGTCGCGCATTGCGTCGCAGCATCGCGCTGCCGGGCTTCGGCTGGGCAAGCATGAGCACGCCGCGAAGCGGCAATATTTTGCTCGCCAATTTTTTCAGCGGGGAAATTGCCAAACTAGATCTTGCGACCGGCGCCGTACTGCAAAAAGCTCAAACGAACGCGCCGAAAGCGCTGTCAGGTATCGCGCAACTATCCTAAGCCGCCGGCTTCGGCTTGCACTCAGACATATAAGTGCCCCACGTCGAGTCGTTGGGCGCACCCCACTCCGAAGCCTTCGGCGCAGCGAAGAACGCCGGATGATGTTGCTCGGCGCGCGCGCGCAATGCGGCCGGCAGTTCAGCGGTCGAATACAACTTCTTCATGTCGCAGCGATAAAGAATGTTACCGGGCGCTTGGCCCATCAACATCCACGGCAGCCACGGCCCGACGCGCGTCCAAGTGCCGGTGTAATGCGTGGTCGTTTTCGAGTCGTCCTCGACGTCGGCGAGTTTTGCCGTACGTTGGAAAATTTCGCTGATACGGCAAAAGTCGCCGGGTGATTCGCGCGGCCAAACGGCCGGCTTCATCGGCGATGGGTACGACGTATGGACTTCGAAAGTCTGGAACACATCCTCGCCCACCACGCGCCACGGCGGCATGAACGGAAATTCTTTGGTGGTGCCCTCGAAATCCATCTTCATAATCGGCGCAAGTTCGGCGGCGACGTACAGATTGTGGATCGGGTGTACCTCACACTCCGCACCGTTGAGCGGGTTTTTCCATACGTCGAGGAATTCACCGGTGAACGGATTGCTGTAGTACGCGAGCTCGCGATTCAAGATTCGATATTTACCGCCTTCGACCGGGATACAGCGCAGCACGCCGAATCCTTCGATACCGCACAGCATTTGCGGCGACTTCGCCGTATCGCCGACGTAGCCGAACACGTGTCCGCCGAACCAGCTCAAAACTTCTTTTTCCGGATCTAGATCACCGAGCAATTTGACGAACGCGCGCAAGTTTTGCGCCGGATCACGGAAATCGACCTTCGACATACGACCCCTCAGCGCCGCAATGGAATGCGGCGTAATTCTTTGAAAACGTCCTCGAGAAACCGGCTGCGCTCCGCCTTGAGCGCCGCAGTCTGTGCCTCGGATGGCCGAAACTCTTCGATGTCGCGGCGCGCGACGATACCGCGCGCCTCCAGCAATTGTTCGAGCGTGATCCGCCGCTCGCGCTCGACCCAAACTTGCGCGGCGAGTTCGACGACCATGCGCACCGTCGCATCAAGCACCGGATCGGCGAGATAGGTCGGGTGATCGCCTGCGATCGGCGTCCCACCCTCCGGCGTCTGCCGCGCATCGAGCTCAGTCACGCGTCGCGAACCAATGCGTCATATAACCCGCGCCACCCGATCGTTGATCGAGTGGCGTCGCGGCCACTGAGAAACCGTTCGCTGCGAGAATTTCTTCGAAGCGACAGTCGCAAAAATCTTGCGAGTAGGGTTCGCCGTTGTGACGCGCGTCGAACCATCGGTGATAGCGTTGAAACGGCGTTTTATCCGCAGTCGGCGTGAAATCGAATACCGCAAACAGTCCGCCCGGTCGCGTCACGCGCGCTGCTTCGCGGACCGTTTCGTGAATGATCCGTAGCGGTAGCTCGTGAAAGACGATGAAGGCGAACGTCACGTCGAAGTGCGCATCTGGGTAACCAGTTTGCTCGATCAGCGCCTGTCGAAAAGTGACATCCTCACCGAGCATCGCCGCGCGACGATGTGCGACCCGCAACATCGGCGCGGAATAATCGATACCGATCACCTCGGCTTTGGGATAGCGGCGCTTGAACGCGGTCGCGCTTTGTCCGACCGAGCAGGCCATATCGAGCACGCGCGCGACTTCGCCATCGGCAGGCCTCGGCACCATCGACACCAGCTTGCCGTGCAGTTCGTCGCGATCGTTGCCGCCGCGAAAAAATACTTTAGTGCCGTAGTGATATAAGAACCCGGAAAGCTCGTCTTTGAAGTAGCCGCCGGGCTGGAGATGAAAATGTACGTTGACGTAAGGCGGATAGACGAACGACGGATCGAGCTGCAGCCGACCCGGGCCGCGCATATCCCACGCTTCTAGCTCCGCACGCAGTACCGTTCGCTGCTCGTCGAACGAGCGTTGCAGTGCGTGCCACTTCATCTCTTGCTGCGTCCGGGCGAGGCGGTCGCGTAATTGCCCGAGCGGTTGCTCGTGCACGAAACGACAAATATCGTCGAGCTCGCGCACACCGGCCGCTTGTAGCGCTGCATCGAGACGCGATTCGAAATTTGCGCCCGTGCCGAGTAAGTATTCTCGAAACCCTTCGACGAAATCTAAATACGCTACGTCACTACGCGTAGCGGGCGTCGGCATCAAATTCATACGGCTTGCGTCACGGGGTTATACGAAAACAAACCGAGGCCCTCGTCGGCGGAACGCCCCTTGCTGCGCTCTTTGTACGAGTCGGTGTCCGGGTCGTGGAAAGTCTTGCCGGCTTGCCGCGATTGCAGCACCACGAAGGCCGCACGCTCCATTCGCGCACGCTCGTAGCGCTCGAGTGCGTCATCGTGACGCGTACTCGCGGCGAGCGCACGCGCTAGTACGAGGCCATCCTCGATGGCGAGCACGGCACCGTGTCCTAAAAATGGCAGCACCGGATGTGCGGCGTCGCCGAGCAGCGTGATCCGATCGCGCGTCCAACTGCTGAGCGGCTCACGATCGAATAGACCCCATTTGAATAATTGGTTCGGCGGCACGAGTTCCATGAAACGACGCACCCATGACGTCCAGCCCTCGAATTCGTCGAGCAATTCTTTTACGGTGGATCGAATCGACCAGCCCTCTTCCGTCCAATCCGCACGTTCGGCGAAGGCGACGAAATTCAACAATTCGCCGTTGCGTACCGGATAACGATTGACGAGATGTCCGGGTCCCAAAAATACGCCCGATGGTGGCTGCAGAATTTCTTGCGGCACGAGATGCATGGGAACGAGCCCGCGCCAGGCGATGTAGCCGGTATATTGCGGTTCAAGCGCACCGAAGAGGTGATGTCGGACCATCGAGCGTGAACCGTCGGCGCCGACGAGCACGTCGAACGTGTGCGTCGTGCCCGAAGCGAGTTTGAGCGTCGCACTCGCGGCATCCTGCGTGATTCCGACGCAACGCGCATCGACCGTAATGGCGTCCGGATCGTTTGCGCGTACCGCGCGCGCCAAGGCGTCGTGCAGATCGGCGCGATGGATCAAGTAATAGCGTTCGCCGTATTTATCGAACAGCGCTTGCCCGCGATTGACCCACATCAGCGGTCGGCCGTCGCGCCAATGACGGACACACTGATCTTCGGGCTTGTAGGCCTTCGCCTCGAGCGTATCGTGCAATCCGAGATCGTTGAGCGCGTGCGCGGCAGTCGGACTCAAAGAAATTCCGGCACCGACTTCTGCCAGTTGCGGTGCTTGCTCGAAGATTCGTACCCGCAGTCCCGCCCGCTGCATCGCGAGCGCTGCCGCAAGACCGCCGATTCCGGCGCCGATGATGCCTACGTGAGGTTTCGTCATTCGGGGTATTCAGCATCCATTCGCCGCGCAATCCCACGACCCGAACCCGTTGCGTCCATCCGTCGGACAATCTCGATCGCACAGCGGTAGAATGCGCGCCCCACCATGACACGTCGCAACCCCAAAGTCGGTTTCGTGAGCCTCGGCTGCCCGAAGGCACTGGTCGATTCCGAGCGGATCCTCACGCAATTGCGCGCCGAGGGCTATGTCGTCGCACCCGATTACGACAGCGCCGATGTGGTAGTGGTCAACACCTGTGGCTTCATCGATTCGGCGATCGACGAGTCATTGGACGCCATCGGCGAGGCGATCGAGCAGAACGGCCGGGTGATCGTAACCGGTTGTTTGGGCGCCAATCCGCAGCGGATCCTCGAGCGTCACCCGAAAGTTTTGAAGGTGACGGGTCCGCATGCTTACGATGCCGTGCTTTCGGCCGTGCACGAACATCTGCCACCGAAGCACGATCCGTTCCTCGATCTCGTACCCGCACAAGGCGTGCGTCTGACGCCTAGGCATTACGCGTATTTGAAGATTAGCGAAGGCTGTAACAACAAGTGCAGCTTCTGCATCATTCCGGATCTGCGGGGGAAGCTGGCGAGCCGGTCGATCGATTCCGTGCTCGTCGAGGCTGAAAAGCTCGTGCGGGCGGGCGTTCGTGAACTGCTGGTGATCTCGCAAGACACCAGTGCGTACGGCGCCGACGTCAAATACCGTAAAGCTGCGTGGCGCGGCGACGATTATGAGACCCGTTTCTTAGATCTGGCGCGTGGTCTCGGATCGCTCGGTGTGTGGGTGCGGATGCACTATGTCTATCCGTACCCGCACGTCGACGAAGTGATCGAGCTGATGGCCGAGGGCAAAGTTTTGCCCTATCTCGACATTCCCTTCCAGCACGGTAGCGCGACCGTGCTCAAGCGCATGAAGCGTCCGGCGCACGCCGAGAATACTTTGGCGCGCATCACCCGCTGGCGCGAGATCTGCCCCGATCTCACTTTGCGTAGCACGTTCATCGTCGGCTTCCCGGGCGAGACCGAGAGCGAGTTTCGCGAGTTACTGGATTGGCTTGAAGTCGCGCAACTCGATCGTGTCGGTGCCTTCAAATATTCGCCGGTGGAAGGTGCTCGGGCAAACGAAGCTGGTGTACACATCGCTCCCGAAGTGCAGGAAGAAAGGCTTTCGCGATTCATGGAGCGTGCACAGCAAATCAGTGCCGCGCGACTCGCGCAGCGCGTCGGCCGCACCGAAACCGTGTTGGTCGACGCGGTCGAAGGTAACGTCGCTATCGCTCGCTCGCGCGGCGACGCACCGGAAATCGACGGTATCGTACGCATCACCCGCGGCGGCAAACTGCCCGTCGGCGAATTCGCTCAGGTCAAAATCACGGGCGCGGACGCCTACGACCTTAAGGCAGTTCCCAACGCCAACTGAGCTAGCGGCTCGACCTGTGCCGCGTATTTCTTTGCTTCGGGGCTGACGGCGGTGCCGCGCTCGACTCGACCACGGATCCCGTGGCAAATCGCGGCGAGTCTGAACATACAAAAGACCAAGTAATATTCTAGATCGGGGACGTGATCGATACCGCGATGTGCGCAGTACGCAGCAACGTATTCAGCCTCGCGCGGCAAACCCTGCGCGACGAGATCGATGCCCGCTAAGCCGCGCACTCCACCGGATGCAATTCGATAAGCCATCAAGTGATACGCAAAGTCGGCTATGGGATTACCGATCGTCGACAATTCCCAATCGAGAATTCCGAGTAGTCGCGTCGACGCATGGTCGAAGATCAAGTTATCGATTCGGTAGTCGCCATGCACGATGGCAGCAGCAGGCTCACCGACTGGCGCTTTCTTAGGCAGCCAGTCGATCAGCTTTTCCATGTCTGCGACTCGGCCGGCCTCTGCCGAGTCATTCGCATACTGTTTAGACCAACGCGATACCTGGCGAGCGACATAGCCCTCGGGTCTCCCGAAGTCGGTAAGTCCGATGGCCACATAATCGACGGCGTGCAATGCGGCGAGTCCCGCAATCATCGCGTCGTACAGCGGTCGACGTCGTGCGAGCGGCAATTCCGGCAGGGCAGGATCCCAAAGAATTCGACCGTCTAGGTGTTGCATGACGAAAAACGCTGTGCCGATCACGGTCGGGTCCTCGCACGACACCACCGGACGTGGCACCGGCACCTCAGTGTGCGTCGCCAGAGCATGCATCACGCGGTATTCCCGTTCGACCGCATGGGCCGACGGAATCAGCACACCCGGTGGTTTACGCCGCAGCACGAAGTCGCCGGCCGGCGTGTCGAGGCGATAAGTCGGGTTGGATTGGCCGCCTGGAAATTGCCGAACCCGTATCGGACCGACAAAGTTCGGCACCACGACCCGTAGATATTCGGTCAACGCCTCGACGTCGAACTCGAACCCCGGTCGAAATTCGTGGGTACTCGTCACGTCGGAAATATACCCGGCGCCACTCGTGCTCGCTCCACCACATACCGACAGGTATCGCATTCCGCGCCCGACCCAGGCACCGTGTCGCCGCGGAAGCATTCGACCGCGCGCGTGATGCACTCGTCGACCCACGTGGTGTCACCGTCGTAGCCGATCACCGTCGTCTCGAATTTCATACGCCCTTCGAGCGAGTCGTAGAACCCGCCCTGCTTAACGCCGTTGACGTATAAAAAGTATCCGCGCGGACTCACATCGAAGCCTGCCTGACGAAACAGCCATTGGTAGATCTCCATCTGCCGTTTGTAGCCTGCGCCGAACCCGCTTTCGAGATCCGGAGTGCCATCCTTCGCAGTCGATTTGTAGTCGACGATGTGTAGTTGCCAGGTCTCTTGGTGCTGCCACAGGTCGTCGACCGCGCCGGAAATCGTCGCCTGCGTCCCCGCATGCACCACTCGCATGCCTTTGAAGTTGCTACGCCAAAGATCGATGTCGGGATGCACGAAGGCGCGTACGTTCAGCCTCTCGCGCTGCCAAATCGGATGCGTCTCACCGGTCGCTCGAACCACATCGAATTCGTTTTTTAGGAGCTGGTCGGTTGCGAGCGCGAGGGTCAACGGGATGCGCTTCAAACCCTTCAGCTGCAGCCGGCGATGCAAATAGAAGCAACGCGGACATTGAACGAATTCGTCTAGCGCAGAGCGAGACAGCTCAGGATTTTCTAGCGAGATGGTCTTGCGGCGTCCCATCGCGCAAATGATAGCCCAAGATCTAATTCCAATGAGTATCCCGGGTATCGCGACGATCGAGTACGTCGTGCAAAGATGACCTTCGTAAGGTTGAGTCGTACATGACATCGCCTGTCGAGTCGGCTAATAATCGGCTCCATGACCCGCATCCCGACCCACAAAGAGCTGAAAGCGCGGCAGCGCGCCGAACGCGAGACACACTCCGACAGTGTCGTGCTACGCGTCCACCGGTCGTTGAGTTGGCTAGAACGCGCCGAGCGCGAAAAAACCGACCCCGACGCACGTTTTATTTTTCTTTGGATCGCTTTCAACGCGGCTTACGCGATCGACAGTCGTGGCGCGGCGCTCACGGAGTCGCGTACTTTCCAGACGTTTCTCAGAACCTTGTTGAAGCTCGACACGCGCGAGCGAATTAAACATCTCATCTGGGAGACATTCTCCGGCAGCATCCGCGTGCTGCTCGAGAACCCCTATGTCTTCCCTGACTTTTGGCGCCACCATAACGGCGAACTTACCGCCAATGAGTGGCAGGCGAATTTTCGACGGGCACGCAATCTCGCACTCGTCGGCCTGCGCGAAGATAATCGCTTGCTCATTTTGAGCGTCGTGATGACCCGGCTGTATACGCTACGTAACCAGCTAATACACGGCGGTGCGACGTGGGACAGCCAACTCAACCGCGACCAAGTGCGCGACTGCTCCAACCTGCTCGGCAAATTGGTGCCCGTAATCATCGAGATCATGCTCGATCATCCTGACCACGATTGGGGTCCGGCGATCTATCCCGCGGTCACTGCGCCCGTGCGTCCGGCACGGAATCCTCGGATTCCGTGCCGGACGCACGGGT
>Ga0214917_10003252_pt1 | contig 18975 bp, 14 predicted proteins | sample LL_1208_BB_MetaG_FD_177983 | JGI IMG/M metagenome (GOLD analysis project Ga0214917, IMG submission 177983) | Freshwater microbial communities from Lake Lanier, Atlanta, Georgia, United States - LL_1208_BB | ecosystem: Environmental > Aquatic > Freshwater > Lake | place: USA: Georgia | collected...
GATGTGGAGATGCTAACTCTGCTTCTGTGTATTTCCTTTCAAGGTAGTTAGAGAATTCTGCATCAGACAATGGCCATTCAGTTCTGGTGTTGATGATATTGTTTGAGACAAGAACTACCCAATCATAAGTAGAACTACCATAAAGTTTTTCTGATACTTGGTCTGGACGTTCTTCACCAATAATTTTATACTTTGTAAATGTTGTTGCATTCTGAAAGAAGTCATCACGAATCTTTGCTCTACGAAAAAGATTCTTGACTCTTGCATAATCATAAGAAGAGTTTCTGTTTGGTTGTTGGGACTGATAAAGTAAGTCCGATACTTCTCTGAAATATGTCATTAGGTTCGTCCTGATAGTTGTTGTGCTCTTATTTGTAATTGGCTTCTTTCAGTTGGAGAAAGATTTTTATTGGAAAGTTTTTTGAGAATATTTTGATATTCCAATCTTCTTGCTCCAGGATCTGATTGTATTTGTTCTATTGACCTTCCAACATTTTCTGGTCTTGATGATTGTCTTTGAGCTTCTTGTTGAGTTAAATTTGATGCTTTTTGTTGTAAAGAAGATTGTTGTAAATCTAAAGCTTGATTAAATAAATTCCTATCTGGTCCAACACTTTCATTATTATCGCCAGGAAAATCATAATCACTATTATATACAGGAGTCAATTCACTAAATCCTAATTGAAGCGTGACTGAAACTGGTTGTGATGTTACTCTAGAATCTTGATATGCAGCATAAAACCCATCAGGAGTATACCCAACTTCACATCTAACCAAAGCACAAGTTTTGAATTGAGGCAAACTCAATAATTCTGAACCACTATCTGAAGGTTTAAATTGAATTTTAAAAACATTAGGAGCCCCTAAAAAGAAACTATTTTCTTGATTATTTCCTCTTATTGGAGCCATTCCTTTTTTAAAAAACTTAATAATATTTCTAATGTGATGTGCTTCTGTTTCACTTCTTGGTGTCAATCTAAATACAAGACCAAATGCTTTTAGTTTTGGACCATTAAAAAGAAGTTCTAAGTTTGGATTTGGAACAGTTCCAGTTCTTCTTGTGATGTATGATTCTGGATTTATTTGAAATCCTATTCCACTAATTACACCTGCAGCAGCTTTTGCTGTAAGATATTGGTTTGCTCTTTCAGCAATTCCAGTATTTCCCAACACGCCACCAGCAGTTCCCCCAAGAGTGCCAAGTGCTCCACTTACATCTCCACGTGCAGCTTGTTTTACTACCTGTACTCCACCAGCCATTAATCCAGCAGCAATAGAAGATAATCTATCTTCTCCCCAACCAACTTCAACTGCTTCTGTTAAATTATTAGTCATAGGTAAAGTCACAGAACCAAGTTGTTTTTCTTTTGTTGATTCATTTGTAAATTGACTTTCTCTATTTGAAAGTGCTCCAGCAAAAGCACTTCCAGATTGCTTAATGTCTGGTGTTACATACTTTATCATTTGTATAAACACACGATCTTGATTAGTTTTTCCAATAGTTTCTGGATAATACCAATCCTTATAAGATCCAGGAGTTTGATCTGTTTGTAAAGTTCCAAGTACAGTGTTAAATGAACTTAGATCTGGATCTGGGTCACTATTAGGTCCAGCAGCAGCAGAATCTGGAGTTCTTGTTGGTGCTGCTCCTTTTGTTGGACTTGCTGGTGCTGGTTGAGATGGAATTATGTCTTGTGTTCTTTGAGATAATGATTCTGCAGTGTTCCTTTTAAGTGTATTAATTGTGTTTTGTATAGCTTGTGTAGATCTAGTTCCTGATAAACTATCTGCATATTGTTGTAAATTAGAGTATTGGTTTCCATCAATTTTATATTCAACTTTTCCTTGATTTATTCTGTATTGATAATTTGGATTTGGTCCTACGCCAAATAGGGTATAATTGGCAATCTGTGTCCAACCTTGTGGATTTGCAGAGGTTACTGTGTTTAATGCTGGATTAACTCTTGTTCCACGATTATCTATGGTTTTATTAGTTAAAGACCATACAGGATTTGCCATTTATCTACCCCACACGCGTCTGGATTGAATTGGTATCTCTACCCCACCTAAGTCCCTTACAAATTCTTCTACTGGAAGCAGACACATAGTTTGCCATTCTTGCTGTGCTAAGATTAGATAAGGACTTCTTACCTCTGATAATAAGTATTTATGTGCTCCTTTAGTAAATCTTGGAATCCTATCTTCAGCCAAAGTCATAGCAATTCCCATACGTTCTTCTGGAGAATAGTAATGTAAATTGACACCAAAGAATGATTTACCATCTATCTCTAAAACAAATACCAAAGGATGTTTGTCATAGAATGGAAGTTCATTCCTCCACTTTGCTTTGTAATCATAATACATTAGATTGTATAATCTTGGAAATGATGTGACCAAGTTTCTATCACGCTCAAATTCATCACCAACTTCATCAGATCTTTCATCAGTGATGATGTTTTTAGGAGCAGCATTTTCTAATTGATTTCTATACCAATCTCTTGATTGTTGTTTGCCACCAGTTTTTTCTTGGATGGTTTCAAAGAGTGTTTTATATGCCATTTACTTATCAAATAAATTGTCTTCTGTCAATATTTGAAACTCCCATCTTCTATCAGCACAAAATTCTTTTGCTGCTTTCCACTTTGCTTGATTTTTAGCAAACTCTTTTATCTCATACATTTGCTTTTGAGTGACACGCTTTTGTGGTTTAGGACCTTCAACTTGTCTTTTAGGTTTAACTTCAATTAAACTTTCTTTGATGGTTCCTTTTGAATCTTTATACTTAATGTAGAAGTCAGGGAAGTATTTGTGGCATCTATTATCTAATGGAGATATATATGGAATCCAAATTTCTTCACTGGACCATTTAATAATGTTTTCATTCATATCACAGTAATACATAAACTTTCTTTCCCACAGTGACCTGTAAATAATGTTGTTGGAGTCACCAATATACTTCTTTGGGTTTGAAGGTTTATATATTCCTTTATAGCTCATACATATATTATAGGCACTTTCAATTATTTAGATGGCTGCAACAAGTTATAAACAGTTGTATTATCCTACTGATGATATTGTTAGTAGATTTAAACCTTCATTATCTGCATATTTTAATGTTTTTATTCTTGGAGGAATTAGTAATGTAAGTAATGATGATATAAACTTTTTAGCAAATGAAGCAGTTCTTCCAGGAACATCATACCAAACAACTGAAGTTTTTGGTGATAGACAAGGGGTAACAGAAACCTTTGCTAATAAAAGAGTTTATCCTCCAGTTGATGTAACTTTTTATGTAGATTATGATTATAAAGTGTTAAAGTATTTTAATGATTGGATGACTGCAATATCACCTAATTCTGGAGTTACTGGAGCATCATATAATAAATTTCAATATCCAGAAACTTATAAGGGTGAGGTTACAATTACAAAATTTGAAAGAAACTTTAGAAAATCAAATCAAAGATTAGTGGAAGGAGGAGTTTATGGACCTCCTGATAATAAATGTTCTTATACTTTAAGAAATGCATATCCAGTTAATATAAGTTCCATTCCACTTTCTTATGACCAATCAAGTTTATTGAGAACTACTGTTACTTTCAATTATGATGTTTATAGCTTTGACCCAGCACCTAAATAATCAAAACTGAATTGTATATTTCAAAATGCCTTTACCTAAGATTGTAACTCCAACTTTTGAGTTGACACTTCCATCAAACAAAAAACAAATCAAATACAGACCTTTCCTCGTTAAGGAAGAAAAGGTTTTGATTATTGCTATGGAAAGTGGTAATACAACTCAAATCACAAATGCAGTTAAAGATGTATTAAAGAACTGTGTTTTGACCAGAGGAATTAAAATTGATTCACTTCCAAGTTTTGATATTGAATATTTGTTTTTAAATATCAGAGCAAAATCAGTAGGTGAATCCGTAGACCTTATTATCACCTGCCCTGATGATGGTGAAACACAAGTTGATGCAACTGTTTATGTTGATGAAATTCAAGTAGTTATTCCTGAAGGACATACTTCTGAAATTAAAATTGATGATACTATTACTCTTAAGATGAAGTATCCTTCTCTTCAAGAATTTATTGATAACAATTTTGATTTCACTAAAACAAATAATAGCGAAGAAACCATTAACAAATCTTTTGATGTTGTAGCATCTTGTGTTGATATGGTTTATACTGCAAATGAATCTTGGTCTGCTGGAGATGTAACTAAAAAAGAACTTGTGGAGTGGTTAGAAACATTTGACTCTAATCAATTCAAAGGAATTGAAAGATTCTTTGATACTATGCCCAAACTTTCACATACATTAACAGTTAAGAATCCAAAAACTGGAATTGAAAGCAATGTAGTTCTTGAAGGGTTATCAAGTTTTTTCGAATAATGCTAAGTCATGAGGACTTAGAAACTTATTATAGAATTAATTTTGCTTTGATGCAGTATCATAAATACTCTTTGAGTGATATTGAAAATATGATTCCTTGGGAAAGAGAAATCTACTTAGCATTATTAGAAAATCATATTAGAGAAGAAGAAGAAAAAGCAGCTAAGGCAAATAGATGATCAATCTTCCACAACCACCAGAAGGAATACTAGATCCTCAAGTACCCTGGTCTTATCTTAGACCAGAATCTCGTGTGTGGAATATTTTAAAAGCTCGTCTTACTGGTAGACCACAGCAGGGGGAAAACTATTCTTCTTATGTTAATATCAGCGAAGCAGATGCTGATAGATTGATTGCAAATATGAAGAAGGATCCTCGTGGATATCCTTCTTTAGATCAGAGTAGTGGTACTCCAATACAGTTGATGGAAAGGCATAGGTTATATCAAGAATGGTTGGTAGAAGAGTATCTTGAGAAACCTTTTCGCAAAGAAACAGATGCCAAGATAGAAGAAAGGGCATTAGAATCTAGAATGAAAGAAATAGATGAACAACGAAAAGAAAAAGCAAAATCATTTGTTTCTGGTGCAACTTCATTTAGACCAGGAAAAACAATAAGTGCTGAAACAACATCTATATCCAGTATAATACCAAAGAGAACTATTCCTCAACAAATAGTAGAAAAAATTTCATCTTCATCTGAATTGGGAGGTGGAGAAACTGAACCTGTAACAGGTGCTCCAAAAGGAGTTATTACTTCTTTAGGTAAATTGACTTTAAATTTAGAACAATCTAATAACAATCTTGAAAAAATTATAGAAGTAGTTAAAGAAGATTATAAAACTGTAAAAGAAACCAATAAAAAAGAAATAGAAGATTATAGAAAGAGAGTTGCTAATCGTGGAAGAATATTAGGAAAGAAAGAACTTGGTAGTGATAAAGTTGATTTAGCAGGAATAATTAAAAAGTATGTAGGTAGTTTTTTTAGTGGAACTGGTGGTGCTATTAGAGCTCTTGCTGGATTAAATCTTATTGAAGGCATAATGACTGGAGACCCAATGAAAATATTGGGTTCTTTGACTGGTATTACTGCATCATATCTTCCTGCTATTGGAATGGCTGTTGGTGGAAAGGTTGCTGAAAGTTTAGGTAAAAGATTATTTCTTGGAGGAGGAAGAAGGTCTGGAGGTATTCTTAGAGGATTTGGTGGTGTTCCAAAAGAAGCAAAACCTATAACAAGACTTGCAAGAGGTGGAGGAAGGTTTGCATTAGGAGCAGGTCTTGCAGCAGGTGCTCTTGCTATTGGAGGAAAGATTTTTGGAGGTGGAGGAGAAGCACAAAGAGTAAGTGAAATTACTAATCCAAAACAAGATGGGCAAGGTGGTGCTGATGTTTTAATGCCCAAAGATTCATTAAAAAGATTTGATGATTTGAATACTAAATTTGAACAAGCAATTAATATGCTCTTGAATGGTGGAGGTGGTCCTGGTTCTGGTCCTGGTCCTGTTGGTGGAGGTGGGTCAACTGCCACTATTGCTTCTATTGCAGATTCAAGATTGACACCACAAGCAAAGGCTTGGTTAGCAACAATTCGTTATGCAGAAGGAACTGCTGGACCAAAAGGATATACAACAATGTTTGGTGGAGGGCAATTTACAGATTTGAGTCATCATCCAGATAAAGTTGTTACCTCAGGAGGATATTCTTCTGCTGCTGCTGGTGCTTATCAATTCATGCCAGATACTTGGGCAAGTGTTGGAGGTGGTGCCATGACACCTGAACGTCAAGATCGTGCAGCAATTGCTTTGGCACAAAGACGTGGAGTTGATCTTAGCACAGCACAAATTAATGCACAGAATATTGCTAAGTTATCAAAAGAATGGGCAAGTTTGCCAACTCTTTCTGGAACAAGTGCTTATGGACAACCAAATAAACAAGCACAAGATTTAATAAACTATTATAATCGTGCTCTGGCACAATATTCTGGTGGACCACCTCCAACAACTCCACCATCAGCACCAGTATTACCAGCACCAGGAGCTGCTCCATATCTTCCATCTCCAGGTTCTACTGCTCAACGAAATATTCAACCATTCCCAGTTGCTTCTGCTGGAAATGCTCCATCCTCTGCAACATCTGATGGAAGTGAAGGTCCTCCTGCGATAAACACCACTTATTATGAAAACTTTTTAGCATTATATTCAAAATTAATTTACCAGATTGTTTGATAAATGGATACTCAAAAACTTTTAAATGCACCACCAAAGCAACCAAAGGTTGTTGCTAAAGTATCCAAGATTAACAATCTTGTTGAATCTTCTGAGCAGATAGAAAGGTCTTCTGCTAAGTTGAGAAAGATTTTTGAAACAGGTGCATATCAAAGGAAAACACAACTATCTGTATTGAACAGATATAAGAAAAGATTGGATGCTATTAATAAAGAAAGTGATAAAAAATTAGAGAAAAGAAGAAAGCAAAAAGGTAAAAGTATTGTTCCAAATATTAAACCATTTGCTGGTAGTCTTTTTGTTCCAAAAAACGATCCATTAAAATCAATTGCACAATTAGCAGCATTTAATGCAGCAAGTAAGTTGGCAAAGGGTGATGTGTTTGGAATGATTGGCCCTGGATTAGCACTTGCATCAATAATATTTGGTCCTAAACTTTTAAAGTTTGGAGCAAAGAGTGCATTAAAATCAGTTGGTATTGGAAGAGGTTATGAAGATTTAATTAAGAAACTTTCTAAAAGTAAAAATCTTACCAAAGGCGAAGAGGCTGCTTTAAAGAATTTTGATAGGTATAGAAAAGCAGGATTGAGCGTAGAAGAAGCAGCACAAAGAGCATTAGTGAGAGGTGGTGGGTATTCTGTAAAAACTGCAAAAGAATATAGAAACCTTACAAGAACTGTAGAGGGAGTTGGTGAAAGAGCAGCAGAAAGAGCAGCAGCAAGAGGTGTTGAAAAGACAGCAGGCAGAGGATTACTTAAAGGTGTTCGTGGAGGAGTTGGATTATTGGATGTTGTTTTTGCTGGATTTGATTTTATGAGTAGAAAATCAGAAGGACAAACTAATCTGCAAGCTGGAGCTGGTGCAGCAGGTGGAGCAATTGGAGGTATTGCTGGATGGGAAGCAGGTGCTGCTATTGGTGCTGCAATAGGTGTTGCATTTGGAGGAATTGGTGCTGTTCCTGGAGCAATTATTGGGGGTTTAATAGGTTCATTTGCAGGTTCATCTCTTGGAAGTGGTCTTGCAGATATGATTACAGGTGCTGATAAAAAAAATTCAGAAGGTGGTGGATTAAAACCATTCTCCAAAAGTTTGGATAAGTATGAAAAAACTATTGATAAGTTTAAATTATTTGCATTATCTTATAATCAAATGTCTCCAGGACCACCAGGACCACCTGGAGGTGCTTCTTCGCCTGGATTGATGTCTGATATAGAAGCAGATGTTGGTAAGTCTGCTGAACAAATTAAATCTGAGATCATGTCTAGTGGTGCATCTGGTATAGTAGATCCCACTAAAGATCCTTGGTGTGCTGCATATGTTAATGCTGAGTTGAGAAGAAATGGAATTCAAGGTTCTGGTTCTGCTGCTGCAAACAGTTTTTTGAAATGGGGAGTTCCTGTTGATAAAAACAATATTCAACCAGGAGATGTTATTGTTGGAGATTATGGTGGAGGATCACAAAGTCATGTTATGTTTGCTACAAGCACTCCAACAAATGGATATGTAAATATTATTGGAGGCAACCAAAGTCATAAAGTTTCTTCTGGTGCTATTTCTTTATCTAAAATTGATGGAGTAAGAAGAGCATCTTCAATGGGACAAACATCAACTCAAATTCCTACTCCTCCTCCTTCTAGTATTTCTTCTGCTCCTGCTCCAAGAGAAAGATTTATTAATCAATATACAAGGTATTCGCCAAGTGCATATGGAGAAGGTGCAATTATTCCATTACCAATTTCATTAGAACAACAACAGCAAATGATGCAGGGTGGAGGATCATCTCCTATGATAATTGGGGGACCATCACAACAAGACCTGTTAAATAGTTTTTATAAGAGAGTTCTTCTCAATACTGTATAATAATGTCAGAGTCATATTTTAATTATAGAATAACAAAGTTTCTTATAGAACCTCTTGGTGGTGGAGATGGATATGATTTGATTTCTTGTATATCTTCCATTCAATATTTTGAAGATTTATTTTCTCCTTCTATTTTTATTACCGTGACTATTGTTGATAGTGCTGGTATTTTGAATTCATTACCAAATAAAGAAAAGGGTAGAGAAGGTATTAGAGGTGGAGAAAGAGTGAGTTTAGTAATAGAACAACCAGCAACAAAAGAAACTATAACTTTAGATGAAACAAAAAATACTTATTACATTTATAAAGTTCATGGTTCCACAACGCAATCTACTAAAGAAGTTTTTACTATAGATTTATGTCCTGCAGAAGTTTTTATGAATGAAACTTCAAGAGTTATTTGCAAATATAATGACACTATTGGCAATACAGTAAATAAAATATTAAAAGATGTTTTAAAAACATCTAATTATAAGTCAACAAATATAGAAAAAACTGCAAATAAGTATGTGTTTTATGGTAATACTAAAAGACCTTTTACTGTATTGACATGGTTATGTCCTAAATCAATTCCAGCAACAAAACCACTTGGTGCAGAAAAAGGAACTGCAGGATTTCTGTTTTATCAAAACAAAAATGGATTTAATTTTAGAAGTGTAGATTCTTTAATGAGTGGATTTGAGTTGAATACAACAAACAAAGTAGGAATTACTACATATTTTTATACAGAACAAGCACCATCACCAGCAAGTATTGATTCCAACTTCAGAATTAGCAATATGCCAGTGTTTGAAAAAAATGTAAATATTATGGAGAACATGAGAATTGGAATGTATTCAAGTAAAAATTATTTTTTTGACATTAATGCAAGAAAATTTAATACTTATAATTATACATTAAAAGATAGTTATCCTTTAATGTCTCATGCTTCTAAATCAAATACTCCTCCACAAATTCCTTTGGGGTTGGAATCAAAAGATCATCCTTCAAGATTAATGGTTAGGATTTTAGATAATTTTAATTCAGATCCGGCAGACTCTTCGCCAAATGCTCCAGCAGCAATAAATAATTCTACAGATGATACTTTATATTATCAGGCACAATCAGTTGCAAGATATAATTTAGCATTTTCTCAGAGTTTAAATATAACTGTGCCATTAAATTTAAAATTGACTGTTGGTAATTTAGTTATATTAAACTTTGGATATATTACTAAAGAATCTGGTAAAAAAGGATTTAAGGATTCACAAAAATCTGGTTATTATTTGATTAAAGAATTGTCTCATTTATTTGAGCAGGGTCAACATAAAGGATGGACAGCACTTAAATTAATTAAAGATTCTTATGGAGAACCAAATTGATGAAATACTACTATAATTTTTTATGGGAGAGTATTACTTATGATGCTTGAACAGTCCCTAATTAGTCCCAACTTTTTAGGAAAAGAATCTTTCAGATGGTTCATTGGTATCACTACTAAATATAAGCAAGTAGAGAATGGTGGATACAAAGCAAAGGTTAGAATCATAGGGTATCATCCAGATGCATCAAGTGTAATCAAGGATGAAGAACTTCCTTGGGCTCATGTTCTTGTGCCTTTAAATATGGGTGCAGGTGAAGGAGGAACAGGGGCAAGTTTTAATTCAAGAGGTTCAGAAACTGTAGTTGGTTTCTTCATGGATGGTGACAATGGACAACAACCAGTTATCATTGGGTCATTATTTTCTGGTTATGATATAGTTCATTCAAACAATTTTAATCAAGGGACAAATGGATTTAATCCATTTAAACCAGAAAAAACATCCATAAAAAATCCAAACAATACATCATCAGAAACAGGAAAATCTTCTCCTTCAGGAATTCCAAATGTTCGCAATAATGTTGGGGTAGGATCTACAAATCCAAAGGGTGATCCATCTCAAGGAAAATTAGCTTGTGACATTGGAGATAGAAATAAGTATGTTATTACTGTTCCTCCAGTCTGTAAGGACTCAAAAACTAATTACTCAAAGATGATAAAAGCTCTTAGAGATTTTATCAAAACTCTAAGAACCATTCAACAAGTTCAGAGTGGATTTATTAATCCAGCATTAAATGCACTTCAAGATATTCCTGGATTAATTCAAGAAGTAACAACAGTTATATCTGATTTGGTCATTGAGTATACAAAGTTTCTGAGGGATTTTATTATTGCTGAAATTAATAAGTGGTTAAAAGAACAAATCAATAGACTTTTACCAAAAGATTTTAAGTTATTTCAACAATTAGCTGCAGACAAAATAGTAGATAATATTTGGTGCGTATTTAATAAAGTAGCTCAAAAAGTTGGAGAGTTTATTTTTAATTTCTTAACCCAATTAGTTGGTGCAGTTACTAATGTTCCAATCTGTGCAGCAGAAGCATTTCTTGGAAGCATCATGTCAACCATCACCAATGAAATTAGCGAAGCATTAGGACCCACACTTGAAGAAATTTCATCTCAAATAGGAAATATTCTTGGACCTATTTCCAATTATGTTTCTCTGGCATTAACATATTCAACACAGGCATTAGCATTCTTAAGTTGTGAGAGTGCAGAGTGCAAACAAATTTATGATTATCAAATGAATAAAGGATATATCCCACAAGAAACTTTAGATAATTATGGTAACATTTTAAATTATCCAAGATCAAAACTTTCTGAAGGTAAAGAAGCTGCTAAGAAATGGCTTGGAATTACTGGAGGTGAAAAATCTGATAATGAATATTCTTATCTGTCTAATACCTATGGTTATTGTGATGCTATTAATTTGGAATGTGGATTACCTACAGTTCAGTTCTTTGGTGGTGCTGGTGGTGGAACTCTTGGTCTTACTGTTGTTGATGCACTGGGTCAATTGATGGGGATTTATCTTCAAAATTCTGGAAATGGATATGCAAGTGCTCCTTATGTTTCTATTGAAGACCCTTGTGAAAATGGAACAGGAGCTGTTGCAACTTCAAACATTGAAGATGGGCAAGTTGTTTCTGTAACTATAAACAATCCTGGTTCTGGATATCTTGGACCAGAAGTTACAGGAGATAATATTTGCTCAATCAATCCAATTGATTCCTCAGGATCAAGTGTTGTTGGATTTATTGTGGGAGTAAATATTCTGAATACTGGTGTTGGATATGAAACAACAGATTTAATTACTGATTCTGTATGTTCAAGTGATGTTGAAATTTATCCAATCATTGATTCAAATGGAAGAATTGTTGATGTGAATATCGTCAATCCAGGTTCTGCAATTAGAATCTATCCAAGACTGACAATAAATACACAAGATGGTGAGGGAGCTATTCTTGAACCAATTCTGAACTTTAAACCTGTAGAAAAACCTTCTGTTGAAAATAATATGAATAAAGTTAAGAAAGTAGTTCTTTGTGCAGAGGATCATGTCTGAAAATTATAAAGAACCTCAAGTTGGATTTGTTTTAAATGATTCTGATTCAGGTACGATTTTTATTGGAAAAGATGAAGGTGTAACTAGAACAAGAGAAATTGAAATTCATGCAACATCAAATGCCTGTATAAAATTATTTGAAGATGGTGGATTTGAAATTCAAGGTCAAGGTGGAGCAAAGTTTGCAGATAATATTTCCAGCACTTGTAAAGATGGTCTTGTTATTAAAGGTAAAAATATTAGACTTGATGCAGGAACTGGAGAAATTACTCTTGCAGCAAGAGGTATTAGATATGAATCATCAGGACATGATCAAAATCTTGTAATTAGCTCAAAGGGAAATATTGATATTAGAGCAAATGATACCATAAAAATTGATGGTTCTGTTGTTGCTATTGGTGCAAAAACCAGAATGGCACTTGCTTCTAAAGGCAGCATTTATATTAAAGCAAATGGCAGATTTACTGTAATTGAACCTCAGACAAAGTTAATTCCTACAAGTTTAGCAGATTTTACCAATATTTTATTTCAAAACTTGTTTCCAAATTATTTCTAATTATGGCATCTTTTCAATCTATAGAAGCAGAATCAATTCAAGTAGGAACTGCTGGTATTCCACCAATTGCTACTGTTGATATTTGGCAATCACTGGATCCTACTCTTCCATTTTCTGTTCAGAACTGGGGTATATCTAATTTTCAGGGTATGCACAATCAAATAGGTGTGCATAATGGAATTGGTGCTCACATTTTAACTGGACTCTCTTCCTTGATTGGATTTAAATCTCAAGTTGGTGGGCAAGTTCATGCAGAACCAAGTTCAAATGCTTCTGCTATTCAGATGGCATTTTCATCACCACAAATTATTCAAACAACACCACTGAATGCAATAACACTTTTTCAAAGTGGAACAGCAGTTTGTGTAGCTCCCTGTTCAGATGAGAATGCAAAGAAAAATGTAGAACCTCTTCAAAATTCTTTGGATAAAGTTTTAGAATTGAATGGTGTTAGTTTTGATTGGAGAGAAGATGTGGTTCCTATGAAAGCAGAAAAGGAATCAAGACAAATTGGATTAATTGCACAAGAAGTAGAAAAGATTGTTCCAGAAGTTGTTATAGATGAAATTGTAGAGAGTCAAACATTAAAGAGTATTAGATATGAAAATCTTGTTGCACTTTTGATTGAAGGAATGAAAGAACAACAAGAGCAAATCAATTCCCTCAAGGAGACAGTTCAGGAACTGTCCACCAAACTTGCAGAGTGCTGCTCCTGATGCTATGATAGACCAGTAATCAACCCCCCTGACAACCATGCAAATTGATCGTGACCAACTGGAAGAACTGAAAGGTCTTCAAGAAGATACTGCTGCTCACTTTACTGACACTAATTTGGTTAGTGGTGAAACTTATTGGACTTGTGTGGAAGCATTTGCTCAAGCAAAACTTGCTGAACTGCATGGTGAATTGGTCTATGAGGGTTGACTTTCAACAGGGGTTGAGGTAAAATAATCAAGTTCGTGTGAAGGAGTGCTGGAGGTTTCGTGCCTGTGAAGAGGAAACTCTGAGGCTGTGTAAATCCTCTATTTTGAGAGCGTGGTGAAATTGGTAAACACACGACACTTAAAATGTCGCGGGCAGTGCCCTTGTCGGTTCAATTCCGACCGTTCTTATTTCAAAATTGACTTTTAATTCCAAAAATCTCCTCGAAAAATTCCCAGGCAAAAATTGCCTGTAGGGTTTTTATAACCATTCTTCATTATTAGGGTCTTCAAGGAAACTTATGATAGAACTGCTAATTCCTATAGATGTGTTAATTTGTGATTTTGACTGATTATAGGCATAATCCTGTAATTCATATTGAAGTCTTCCATTTTTCAAAAAATTGACTTTTATGATTAAATTATCTCGTTCAGTTATAAGTGGAGGAATTTGATTTTCAAAATATGTGATTGATGCAGCTGCTGCTACACAAGAACCACCAGGAGCACTACTGCATCCAACAGCATAACAACTTGATATTCCACTATGATATGTTCCAATAGATACAGTGGTAATACTATTTGATACACCAATTCCTAAATTAGATGATGATAAAGTTTGTGTTGATTCTGAAAATGGATTTGCTCCACTGAGAGAATAAACTTTACAGTTGACTGTAGATGATGCTACTGAAACAAAAGGTGCTGTAGTTCCACATCCAGCATTTGCTGCATTTTGACCAATAGTCAAAATTTGAGTTTTTAAATTTGTAATTTGAGTATTAAGTTCTACAATTCTATTATCTAATTTTTTTATTGGAACATTATAATTTTCTATAACTTCTCCTGGTCCCCAAATTTTAATGTATTCAGTTGCACCTATACCTGTAGGAATTATATATCCTGTCTGAACAGTTGTAACTTGTTGTAACTGTTTTTCATCTAAAGAAATTTTTTGATTATATAATTCAAGAAGTGCTTCAGTTTGTGTGCTAATTGGCATCAGTCAAAAATGTTAATAATCCTATTTATTGATAAATAAGACAAGAGAAGTATAACAACAGGATAATCTGCAATGCCTTTAGCGAGATTAGAAAATTTTCTTAAAAATATTAATGGTAATACTCTTTATGTAGACCCTAATGAAATAGATTCTACAGATTCTATTGAGAATAAAGGAAATTCAAGAACAAGACCATTTAAAACGATTCAAAGAGCTCTTCTTGAAGCAACAAGATTTTCTTATGTCGCTGGAGAAAATAACGATTTATTTGATCAAACCACAATTTTAATATCACCAGGAACACATTATATTGATAATAGACCTGGATATTATTGGGATGGATCAAATTTTAGAGATATTAATAATAGTGCTGTATCTATAACTGAATTAAGTGTTGCATCAAATATGGACTTGGAGAGTCCAACTAATGTTCTCTACACTTATAATAGTGCTGAAGGTGGAGTCATAATTCCAAAGGGTGTATCTATTGTAGCATCTGACTTAAGAAAGACTAAAGTAAGACCAAAGTTTGTTCCAGATCCTGTCAATAATAATATTGCAAAATCTGCTATTTTTAGATTGACTGGAGGATCATATATTTTTGGATTTACTGTTTTTGATGGTAATCCTGTTGGTGGTGTATACAATACATATACAACTACTACAGTTAATCCAACATATTCTCACCATAAATTAACAGCATTTGAATATGCAGATGGTAAAAATATTTTTGAAAATTCAACTTTAACTGACCTTGATAATTATTATTTGAAAGTTAGTTATGGTTATGGAAACTTTTCTGGTCGTGCAGTTCCAAATACATTAACAGACTTACAAAAGAATCCAGAAGAAAATAAAATTGTTGGTGATCTTGGTCAGGGATCATTAACTATTTCTAATTTAATTTCTGGAGATGGATCTACTGCCACTACAACCATTACTGTTACCACTGAGACAGAACATGGATTGTCTCCATTTAATCCTATTCAAGTTTCTGGAGTTGCTTCTAGTGGTAGCACAGTAGTTCAGCAACAATTTAATGGAAATTTTGTAGTATCGCAAGTTATTAGTCCAACGCAATTTACATATTTACTTTCTGCTGCTCCAAATGCTGCAGCACCTAGTGTTACTGGTGCCACAGTAAGGATACAATCTGACACTGTATCTTCTAGTTCTCCTTATGTCTTTAATTGTAGTTTGAAATCTGTTTATGGAATGAATGGACTCCATGCAGATGGGTCAAAATCGACAGGATTCAAGAGTATGGTTACTGCTCAATTTACTGGTATTTCATTGCAACGTGATGATAGGGCTTTTGTTAAGTATGATGAATCTACAGGAACATATTTGAATCAAAGTGATTTGGGAACATCGACTATTTTACATCAAAATTCTCAATCAAGATTTAAACCAGATTGGGAATCTTTTCATATAAAAGCATCTAATGATTCTTTTATTCAGTGTGTATCAATTTTTGCTATTGGATATGCAAAACAATTTGTAGCAGAAAATGGTGGAGACCAAAGTATTACAAACTCTAACAGTAATTTTGGAGCTATATCTTTAAATTCTGTAGGTTTTAAAGATTATCAACTTGCAAAAGATAATCATGCATTCATAACACATATTATACCACCAAAAGACATTAGTAATGCAGAAAGCAATATTAACTGCTATATTATTAATGTTGGGTTGACTACATCTAATGCAGGGTCAAATTCTAATACAAGAATTTATTTAGATGGATATACTGACCCATTTACACCACCAAATCAAAAAGTTAGAGGATATACAATAGGTGCAAAAAATAATGATGCAATTTATTATTCAACATACAATGGATCTGCAATAATAAATCCAAATTATGAAACATCTTACAATATTGACAGTATTTCTAATGATATTATTACTGTAGAAGGAACTTTATCTAATATATTAGTTGGAAGAGCAGTAAGAATTATTGCAAACAATGCAGTTCTTCCAGATGGCATAGAAAATGATAAAGTTTATTATGTATCTCCAAATTCTTTGACCTCAACAACTATAAAATTGAGAGAAAGTCTTTCAAGTAAAAATGATGTTGATATTAAAAATGACATAGGAATTGAGGTAGAGGATAATTTAAAACTTGTTTTTAGGGTATCTGATTGTTCTCCAGGAGCAGAAGGAAGTCCTTTTCAATTTGATTCTACAGGAGGAATTAATAACTGGTACTTAACTATCAATTCAAATAGTGCATTTATTAATGGTTTAATTGGAAAAAATAATCTAAATTTCTTTATAAAAAGAAATATTGACACAAGAACAAATGATGATAAAGTTTATAGGGCTAGAATAGTTATTCCTAAGGAATCTGCTAATGCATCAGATCCAACTCCAGGATTTATTATTCAAAAATCATCATCTCCATTAAGTTCTCTTTATTCACAACCTAATTCAATTAGTTTAGATTCTGGTAGCAATGAACCAATAGAAGTTATTAGAAATACTTCAATTATTGTAGATGCCTGGACAACAACTTCGGGGTTGACTACCACAGCTAATATTGTTTGCAAAAAACCACATAAGTTAAAAGTTGGAAACAAAATAAACATTTACAATCTTAAAAGTTCAAATGAACCATCTCCAGTTGGATTAGGAACTGGAACAGGATTTAATGGATCATTTGAAGTTTCTGAAATTGTCGACAATTTACATTTTAGATTTGCTATAGATAGAGCACCTGGAGGAATTTCAACAACAACAACAACATCCGTTGCATCTTGGTTGAATGTTAGAAATTGTGCATCATCATCTTATAGAATTCCTCCATATACAATAGACATTTTAAATATAAATAATCTTCCATATTTTACCTGCGAATCTTTAAATAGTGAATTTCAAATTTATAAGATTAAAACAATACAAAAATATTCTAAAAATGATAGTGATGGAATTTATCATGTTTATTTAAATTCATTTAAAAATATTCCTACAATATCTCCATTCAATGTTGAGAATTATAGACTATCTCAAAATTTAGATAATATATATCCAGAATTAGATGTTGATAATCTTGCTTCTGATGTTGAATCAACTATATCAATTGCTTCAAGAAAAACAATTGGAAAAGTTGAGGTTAATAACCCAAGATTAAGCACAACAAAAGAATCCATTATTCAATATCTTAAAGATTTTGGTGATGGATTGAAAGTTTCTTCTATTTCAAAAGCAGGAAGCACCTGCACTATCACTACAACTCTTAATCATAATATTAATGGTATTAGACAACTTTCAATAACCACTGCAGGAAGTGGTTTTGTGAATGGAAATTATTATGATATTCCTCTTTGCACATCAACAGGTTCAGGCAGTGAGGCAACAGCAAATATAATTGTATCTGGTGGAGTTGTATTAACAGCAGTTATATCTCATCCAGGTTCTGGATATGGTTCTGGTGATACAGTAACTGTTAAAGGAATTCCTGGTAGCACTAATACAGTTGTTCTTACGGTATCATCAGTAATCCCAGAAAATTTTGGATGCGTCCAAATTCTTGGATCAGTTTACCCAGAAAATAATGGAATATTTAAAATTACTGGTGCAACTGCTAATACTATTTCTTACACTAATGCTTTGGGAAGAACTGAGGCATCAAGTATTGCAACAGTTATACCAAATATTCCAGCATATAATGTAAGTTCAGTCACTTATAATTCAAGTTCAGGAACAACTGAAGTAATTACTTCTTTTGCTAATCCATTTTTAGTTGGTAATAAAGTTTTATTTGAAAACATTTCAGGGTCATTTACGGTAATAGAAAAAAGTTCAGTTACAACATTTAAAGTTTCTGGAAATGTTTCATCTACACCAGCAACTGTTTATAGTGTAGGATTAAATTCTCAAATTAAAGACACTAATCTTTCTAATGAAAATGTAGGATCAAGACACATTTCTATTGTTGATGGATTTAAAGGAAGAATTTCAAATGCACTTACATCATCTACTTTATCTTTTACCATAAGACTTGCTAATTCAAATACTAATAGTTCACTTGGTCTTAACAAAGGAGATTTTATTCAAGTTGATGATGAAATTATTTTAATTAATTCTATATCAGGATCAACTGTTACTTGCACAAGAGGAGTTCTTGGAACAAAAGCAGATTCTCATTCAATTAATTGTTCTTTTACAAGAATTCTTGTTCAACCAATAGAATTAAGAAGGAACTCAATTTTAAGAGCATCAGGACATACTTTTGAATATACTGGATTTGGTCCAGGAAATTATTCAACTGGTATGCCAACAAATCAAGATAGAATTTTATCTAATGATGAAGTTTTAATTTCACAATCACTACCAACTCAAGGGGGACTGGTTGTTTATACTGGAATGAATAGTAATGGTGAATTTTTTATTGGACGTAAAAAATATGATGCTGCAACTGGCGAAGAAGTAAATGTAGTGCTTGCCCCCGAAGAAGAAACAACATTTTTTGATAAACTGACAGTTAATTTATTAACAGTTAATAACAAAATAGATGCATCTACTGCTGTTTCTGAATTTGGTACAATTAATGCTGGAGTTACCACAGTAACTCAACTTAATGTC
>Ga0214917_10003253_pt1 | contig 18965 bp, 18 predicted proteins | sample LL_1208_BB_MetaG_FD_177983 | JGI IMG/M metagenome (GOLD analysis project Ga0214917, IMG submission 177983) | Freshwater microbial communities from Lake Lanier, Atlanta, Georgia, United States - LL_1208_BB | ecosystem: Environmental > Aquatic > Freshwater > Lake | place: USA: Georgia | collected...
TCGCCGTCCCAGCCCCCGTGGCCTTGGCCATCGATCGTGCGGGAGAGGGTCTACGTTGGCTTGGACCCCTCGTCCAGTTGGGTGCCATCGCCGGTCTCAGCTCCGTGGTCCTCGTTATGATGATGGGCCAACCGCGCATCTTCTTCTCCATGGCTAAAGACGGACTTCTTCCAAAAAGATTTGCCCAACTTCACCCCAAATTCGGAACCCCGCACGTCACCACGATCGTTACCGGCCTATTCGCCGCATTGATGGCGGGAGTCCTCCCCATCGGCGTTCTCGGCGAACTCGTATCCATCGGCACCCTCCTCGCCTTTACCATCGTCTGCCTCAGCATCCTCGTGCTTCGAAAAACCCGCCCCAACGTGGAGCGCCCTTTCCGGTGCCCTTTTCTACCTTGGATTCCGATTGCTGGCGCTTTGGTGTGCCTCGCTCAGATGATTGCCCTGCCCTTCGACACCTGGATCCGCCTTATCGTCTGGTTGGCGATTGGCTTGGCCATCTACTTCTTCTACGGCATCCGCCACAGCCGACTGAACTAGCCGGCCAAAAGCTAAATCAACTCACCGGCCAGAAAAGGAGCCGCCCGCAATTCTCACAAGTCGCCCCCGCTTTGCCGGATTTGGCCGCAATAGCCGAACCCTGCGTCAGCTTCATGTGACACCCCCCACAGTTCGTCCCGTGCTCGACCGATACCACCGCCACATCCTTCTTGTTGGCCATGATCCGACGATATTTATTCAGCAATCCCTCCTCCACCCCCGAGGCCAAGGTCTCAATCTCCTTCATCAAGTCCGCTAAACGCGTCTCCAACTCGGTTTTCTTTTTCTTCAACTCCTCCTCTTTCACGGTCAACTCCCCTTCCTTCACCTTGGCTCCCTCCGCCTCCACCGCTGCCTCCTTCTTGGCCTTCTCTCCTAAAGCCATCAGTTCCAACTCCCGATCCTCAATCTCCTGCACCTCTTTCTCCTCCCGCTGAATCTCTGTTCCCAAGGCCGTAAACTCCTCGTTCTTGCGAGTCTCAAACTGCTGGACCTTGTAGCGCGCCGCCTTGGCCCGATGTGCCTCTGCCTCCAGTTCCAACTTCTTCCGTTCCACCTCGGCGTTCTGAGCCTCCAACCTTTTCTTCTCCGCCCCAGCCCGAACGTCCGACCTCCTCTGCTCCAAAGCCTTCATCTCGTTCGGCCACGCCGCCAGCTCCTTGTTCAATCTCATCTGCCTCTGCTCCCGCTCCTGCAGAACCAGCAGCTTCTCCAGTTCTGGTGCCAATCCGCTCATTTTTTCACTCCGCTCATCTTTTCAACATACTTGGCCAACAGGTCGCACTCCAGATTCACTTTATCCCCCTCTTTCCGATCCCGCAGGGTCGTCACCTCGTAAGTGTGCGGGATGATCCAGACATTAAATTTCCGCCCCTCGACCCTTCCGATCGTTAAACTGATCCCGTCGATCGCCACGCATCCCTTCGGCACCAGATACCGCTCCAAACCCTCGGGCACTTCCGCCTCCAACTCCCAATCCTCTCCCGACCTCCCCCACTTGCTAACCCGAGCCGTCCCGTCGATATGACCCGTCACAAAATGCCCTCCCACCTTCCCGTCCGCCTTGAGTGAGCTCTCCAAATTCACCCGCGACCCCACTTGAGCTGACTGCAAGTTGGTCTTCTCCTTTGTCTCATCCAACAGATCAAAAATTAGCCTCTTCCCCTTCACCTCCGTCACCGTCAGACAACAGCCGTTAACCGCCACGCTGTCCCCGATCTTCACCCCGTCCACAATCGAGCCCACTTCCACTTCAAGACTCCAGCCCTTCCCTCGGCGCGTAACCGCCTGGACAACTCCCGCCTCTTGAACAATACCCGTGAACATACTCTTACTTCGCTCCTCCCAGCTTCCCACGCAAGCACAGGTCTTCCCCCGCGCTGGAGGTGATCGCGTCCCTCAAGCCCCAATCCGTCCATCCTTGGATTTGTGGCAACCCCTTTGCCCTCTCTCCAACCAGAATCGGAGCCAGATAAATCACCACCTCATTCACTTTCCCGGCTTTGATGAGTCCCCCCGCCACCTCTGCTCCACCCTCGACCAACAGGCGGGATACTCCCCTCCGATGCAGATCCTTTAAAACCTCCGACCACTTTTTTCTCCGATACACCAATGTCCGTTCTTTATTCCGATCCCGGAAAAGATTTGCACCCTTGGGCAACTTTCCCGACCTCGTCACCACCACCCGCCACGGCTGTTCCTCCAACCGACCCTTCCTCACGGTCAGCTTCGGGTTGTCTTTCCTCAATGTCTCCGCCCCCACCAGAATCGCATCACACCCCGCCCGCAACTTCTGAACCTCCGCCCTCGCAAGCTCTCCCGTCACCCATCTTCTTCCTGGCACCACCAGATACCCGTCCATCGTCATCGCCAGTTTAAGAATCACCCACGGCTCCTTTTTTATCGTCCAGTGCCGGTAATCCTCGTTCAACTTCTCACAATCCTCCCGCAAAATCCCTTTCACGACCCGGATCTTTTTTCGGGCAAGAATTCGCCCTGCTCCTCCTGCATTTCTCCGATCTACATCACCCGCACCGTAAATCACATCTCGGATCCCGGATGCCACGATCCGATCGGTACACGGAGGAGTCCTTCCATGCGTCGAACAAGGCTCCAACGTCACAACCAACTTCGCTCCCTTCGCCCTCAACCCCGCTTGCTGAATGGCCTCGATCTCCGCGTGCGGCAGACCCGCCTTCCTATGATATCCTGCCCCTACGATCCTCCCGCCTTTGACCAAAATTGCCCCCACCCGTGGATTCGGCCTAGTCCCTTCTCCCGCCTTCCGGGCCAACTCCAGAGCCCGCCTCATCCAGAACTCATTTGTTTTTGAACTGGAGAACTTTTTCACCATCCAATCCTAGTCATAAATCTCGTGGGTTCCCAAATCGACCGTAAATACCGTGTCTCCCTCCAGATAAAAGACCGCCCGCAGATCCTTTTCAATGACCACGGAGTGAATCGGCCGTTTATACAATGCGGAAAGGCTATGGATCTTGTGAACCCGCAAGGAGGGTGCAAATGGATCGATTTGGAAGGTTTCCCAAACTTTTCTGACGGAATCTTTTTGTTCCGCGGGTAACCGATAAAACTCCCGCCAAAATGTTTCTGAAGCCCGGAACTTGTATTTCAACGTTCTGCGCTGGGCGGCTCTTCCCTCAAGGCTGCCTCCATGCCCACATGCCGCCCTTCAGAAATCTCCTTCATCCCCTGAAGAAAAGATTCCGGCACTTCCCCTTCTGTAATCTCCCCTAACTTGTTCCACACCACCGCCCGATCCTTCACAGAAAGCTTTGGAAGTTCTTTCAAAATCTCTGCCACGCTCATGGGATTACTTTAACCCAACCTGATCCCCCTTCAACCTCAACCTACCCCCTCTTACTCCCCCGCCTTCGTTGCCGTCCGTTCCGGTCTACTCAATCCCTGCCTGGCCTTATCCAGAACCCCGTTCACAAACCGACCCGACTCCTCGGTGCTCAACGCCTTGGCCACCTCGATCGCCTCATTCAATGCCGAGATCGGTGGCACATCATCCGCAAATTTCATCTCCCACAACGCCAACCGCAAAATGGCCCGATCGACCGGCGCCATCCGGTTTGGATCCCAGTTGGTCACCAACTTCTTCAGCTCCGCATCCACCTCCGTCTGCCTCTCGAGGACCGCCCGGATCCGCTTTTCCGCAAAAGCACACGCCTCCGGCTCCGCCTCGGTCTGTTCCCAAAGATTTTTCAACGCTTCATCCAGCGGAATGCTCGAAATCCCCACCTCCCGCTGATAGAGGAACTGGGCCGCTAAAATTCTACCCTCCCTGCGCTTACCGGCCACGACCCACCCCCTTCAGCTTCCACATCCGCATCGCCGCCTCGCCTGCCTCTTTCCCTCGATTTAACTTCCCTAAACACCGATCCCTCGCCTGCTTCTCCGTCTTCACTCCCACCAAATGGTGCAAAACAGGAATATCGGTCTGGATCATCATCCGCATCAGCGCCTCGGTGGCCGAATTCAAAATCAGATCCGCATGAGCCGTCTCCCCCTGCCACACCAACCCTAACGCCAACACAGCATCCGGCTTTTTTCTCAAAGCCCGCTTGACCGCCAGCGGGACTTCAAATGTCCCGGGCACCCGTACCTCCTCGACCTTGTGCCCTTGCAAAACCTTCCGCGCCGCCTTCACCATCCCGTCCGCATACTTTTGGTGATAATCGGCCACCACGATGATGAATTTCCCCTTCTTCACAAACGGTGCCCCATTCTCTTTTTCTTCGTCGCAAGATACTTCCGATTGTGGGCATTCGGCTTCGTTTTGATTGGCACCTGATCCACCAGTTCCAACCCGTACCCCGCCAAGCCCACCACCTTCTTCGGATTATTGGTCAGCAGCCGCATCCTTCTCACCCCCAGATCGGTCAAAATCTGCGCTCCGATCCCGTACTCTCTCAAATCCGCCGAAAAACCCAGCTTCCGGTTCGCCTCAACCGTATCCAGCCCTTTTTCCTGTAACCGATACGCATGGATCTTAGCAGGCAAACCGATTCCCCGCCCCTCCTGCCGCATGTACACCAATACTCCCTTTCCATCCTGCGCAATCCTCCGCAGCGCATCGTGCAGTTGGTTTCCGCAATCGCATCTCCTGGAAGCAAACACATCCCCCGTCAAACATTCGCTATGAACCCGGACCAACACCGCATCCTTCGCTTTCGGTTTTCCCTTCACCAAGGCCAGGTGATGGCTCCCGTCCGTCACCGTCCGGTACAGATACAGATCAAACATCCCATAATCCGTCGGCAACTTCACCACCTGCTCCCGCACCACCAACCGTTCCTTCCTTCTCCGATACTCGATCAGATCCTGAATCGTCCCCAATTTCAGTCCGTGCTTCTTTTTAAACTCCATCAGATCCGCCCACCTCGCCATGGATCCGTCAGCTTTTAGAATTTCACAAATCACCGCCGCATCCCCCAACCCCGCCAGTTTCGCCAGATCCACCGCCGCTTCGGTATGTCCCGCCCGTACCAGCACTCCACCCTCTTTCGCACGGACAGGAAAAATATGGCCCGGTTGAACCAGATCCTCTGCCTTCGGACTCGCTTTGCCTAAAATGCGAAGGGTGGCCGACCGGTCATGAGCGCTGATCCCGGTGGTGATTCCCTTTGCTGCATCCACCGAAACGGTGAAATCGGTCCCAAACCTCTCCTCATTCCTCGGGACCATCCGACTCAGCCCCAGCTTCTCTGCCCGGGCTTGTGAAACCGGAGCACAAATCAGACCCCTCCCCTCACGTGCCATGAAGTTGATCAGCGCCGGAGTCACACTTCGGGCTGCTAACACCAGATCCCCCTCATTCTCCCGTTGGGCATCATCCGTCATGATCACCATCCGACCCTTCCGCATGGCGGCAATCACCTCCTCGATCCGATCCGCCCCCTGTGGTTTTTTCATGCTCCACCTCCCAACTCCGCCTTCACCATCTTCTCCACCGCCGCCAACGCTTTCCCGACTCCCGAGGCATCCGCCCCAGAACCTTGAGCCATATCGGGCCGGCCCCCACCTTTTCCACCCACTTCCGGAGCCGCAGCCTGGATGATCTTTCCCGCCTGCACCCTCTTCGCCGCTTCAGTCGTGCAAAGCGCAACCAAAGGAACTTTTCCTCCCTCTTTTCCGATCAAAAATAGAACTACCTCCCCCTCTCTCTTCAACCGATCCGCCAACACGGGCAGATATCCGTTCGGGACTTCCCCTAAATCCGCCCCCAACCACTTGATCCCGTTCAAAACCGTTCCTTTCGCCCACAAATCCTTCGCATCCTGCTCCGCCTTCTTCTGCATTTCGGCCATCCGATCTTTGGCCGCCTGCTTGTCCCCCTCCCGTAACGACTCATCCGCTTTGGCGATTTCGACATCCCGTTTCTTCACCAGATCCCAAAGCTGTTCCGGCGTCTCCTTCCCGTTTTCCTTGGAAAGCTGTCCAGCTCCCGCTTTTTTCTTTTCCAAAGAAAGCGCTTTTTCATCCTGCTTTTTCATCTCTTCGCGGCACCAATCGGCCAACGCCACTCCCGACACCGCTTCGATCCTTCGCACCCCTGCCGCAATCGCCGACTCTCCCACCACTCGGATAGCCCCGATCTTCCCTGTCGATCTCACATGGGTCCCGCCACACAGCTCCTTCGAAAAACCACCAATATCCACCACCCGTACCGTCGTCCCATACTTGTCGCCGAAGAACTGCAGAATTGTCGAGTCATCCTTCACCTCGGCATAAGGCCTCTCCGCCCACTTTACCGCCACATCAGCCTTCACCTTCTCGTTTACCTGAGACTCGACCTTCGACAACTCCTCCGGACTCATCGCCTTCAGATGCGAAAAATCAAACCTCAACCGATCCGGACCCACATACGACCCCTTCTGTCTGACTCCCTCTCCCAACACGCTCCTCAATGCCCAGTGTAAAAGGTGGGTCGCGCTGTGATGACCCTCGATCCTTCCCCGCCTCTCCGTATCCAGAGTCACCTTCACTGGACCTTTTGCATCAACGACCGTCTCCGTTAAATGCACCGGCACTCCACCCACCCCGCGAATCGTCGCAACCACCTTTACCTTGTTCCCATCCCACTCGATCCAACCCGTGTCCCCCACCTGTCCCCCCATCTCACCGTAAAACGGCGTCTGCCCCAAGAATACCCGACCCTTCGCACCCGCTGGTCCCGCTTCTTTCAACGCCTCGGCCGACACCCTCTCGACCTTCGCCTCCTCCGTCTTCTCATACCCTGTGAATACTGTGGGGAAATCCGGTCCAGACTCATCTTCGACTTTGATCGTCGTCTTGTTCTGCGACTGCCGCGCCCGAGCCCGCTGGGCCTCCATCGCCCTTTCAAATCCCGCCCCATCGACCTCCACCCCCCTCTCCCTGGCTAGCAACTGGGTCAAATCCAAAGGAAATCCATACGTGTCATACAGCGTAAAGGCATCCTCTCCCTGAATCCCTTTTCTCGATCCCGCCGCCAGCTTTTCAAACATCGCCAGCCCCCTCTCTAAGGTTTTCGAAAACGAAGCCTCCTCGGCCGAAAGAACCGCCCGAATATCCTTCTCCCGCGCCTTCAATTCCGGGAAAGCATCCCCCATCGTTCGGATCAAGGGAGTCGCCAGTTCCGACAGGAATCCATCCGGCAACTTGAAACGGCGCCCGAACATCACCGCTCGTCGCAGGATTCTCCTTAGCACATAGTTCCGACCCTCGTTCCCGGGCACAATCCCGTCGGCGATCGAAAACGAGAGTGTTCGCACATGATCCGCCAAGACCCGGAAGATACAGTCGTTCATCTCTTCCTCACTCACCTCTTCCCGGTTCTTGGGCACCCTCGCTCCGTACTTCTTGCCCGACATCTTCTCGATTTCGGAAAAAATCGGGGCGAACAGATCGCTCGCATAGTTGGACGGGTCTTTTTTGAAATCCTTGAACCCGTCCGAAACGGCAAAGATTCCAGCCACCCTCTCCAGTCCCATTCCCGTGTCCACATGCCGCTCGGGCAACGGCTTGAACTTGCCTCCGGGCTCAGCGTTGAACTGAATGAAGACCAGATTCCAGATTTCCAGGCAGCGTGGATCCCCCTGATTCACCAGCTTCCCATGCGTCTCTCCTTCCGGTGTCAGATCCACATGCACTTCGGAGCACGGTCCGCACGGGCCTGTTTCTCCCATCATCCAAAAATTATCCTTCGCATTTCCCATGACCACGTGAATCGCCGGATCCAACCCCACTTTCTTAAATTTCTCGACCCAGTACCCGTGGGCCTCCGAATCAAACTCGGCCGGATCCCCAGGCCCGGGCTTGTAAACCGTGGCGTAAAGTCGGGCGGGTGGGAATTTCCAGATATCGACCAAAAGTTCCCAGGCCCAGTCGATCGACTCCTTTTTAAAATAATCACCGAATGACCAGTTCCCTAACATCTCGAAGAAGGTGTGGTGGTAGGTGTCGAAACCGACGTCTTCCAGGTCGTTGTGTTTCCCGCCCGCTCGGATGCACTTTTGAGTGTCAGCCGCCCGGGCTGGTGAATTTGGAAATTTGGCCTGCCCCAGAAAAATCGGGACGAACTGATTCATCCCAGCGTTGGTGAAGAGGAGATTCGGCGAAGTCGGCATTAAACTGGCCGAGGGCACGATCGTGTGGCTCTTCCCACGGAAGAACTCCAAGTACCCTTTTCTGACTTCAGCCGATTTCATAGAACTAATTGATGATCATATCGTAAGCCACCTACTCCCTCAAGCCCCCGTTACTCCGCGACTGGCTGAATGCGACCCCCACGAAAAGCTTTCGCTTGCTTCGTCAACCGGGATAATCAGTCCATGAAAAGACGTTCCTTCTTCCAACTCCTCCTGGCTGGAATGTTAACCTCCCGCCTGGCCCCTTCGACCTCCCACGCCCTTACCCCACTCCCAAGCGGACCCTTCTCCCTGCCGCCTCTCCCCTACGCACCCAATGCACTCGAGCCCTATATCGATGCCGAGACGATGACCCTTCATCACGACAAGCACCACGCTGCCTACGTCAACAATCTCAACAAAGCCATCGCCCCTTACCCAGACCTCCAAAAAAAATCCCTCGAGGAACTTCTAGGAAACTTGGATGCCGTCCCCGCCGAGATCCGCACCACCGTCCGCAACAACGCCGGTGGTCACTCGAACCACTCCATCCTCTGGAAAACCCTCTCCAACCCTGGCAAGAAACCGGAGGGTAAACTGGCCAAGGAGATCGACGATACCTTTGGCAGTTATGAAAAGTGGAAGGAAGAGATGACCAAATGTGCGATGGGCATCTTCGGAAGCGGTTGGGCTTGGTTTGGTCGTGGCAAAGACGGAAAACTATTCATCGAACCCTTCCCCAACCAAGACTCTCCCCTGATGACAGGCCGCACCCCCATCTACGGGATCGACGTCTGGGAACACGCCTACTACTTGAAACACCAGAATCGCCGCGCCGACTACGTCAAATCCTGCCTCGAAATCACCCGCTGGTCGGCTTAAGGGCTGGGTTTGAGTTTCGCCCGGACCTCCGGAATCGAAACCATCACCTTCTCCGAGTTCACTAGGATCAACCTTACCCCCTGATCCAAACAGAGCCCCGTTGAGACCCCTTGATACGCCGGAGAGATCTGCTCCCAAATCCACCTCCCCCCGCTCGCTCCCACAGAAAAAGGCCCGATTTTTCCTCCCGTGGCTTTCAGTGAAATCTCCTGATCCGGCAACGAAGCCGCGAAAGAAACCCGGACTGGAAGGGAAATCCATTTCAATGGGACCTCGACCCCAAGTTCGATTCCCGTATCTCCTGCGATTGCCGGAAAGCGGGTGAGCGTGGGCACCCAGACCTTCGAACCGGGATCGGAGTTTTTCATGTTCCCGACAATTTGCTGAAGAAAGATTCTGGAGGGCATCTCGATTTTCTCTGCGAACCGCGTGACTTCTTTTTCTTTTACATTCGCCAAAGCCACCCACACAGCCCGCATTTCCGTGCCACCCCCACTCCCCGCCTCGACTGCGTTTCCGCGCTCAGAAAAGAACAGCAGGAACAAAAAAATGCCAGCCGCACCACCAATTCCCAGCCAGAGGCCCGCCCCGATCCATGCACGTTCCTGCAAAAGCGCCAGAAAACGGGTCAGCCCATGCAACGTCACCACGAGAGGGATAAGAAAAAGAGCCCAGGCCAATACCGTCAGTGCGGATCCGGAAACGGTTGGATCGATGGCCAGTGCGATGGTCGGTTCCTTCGCGCCCTCCAGGTTTCCCGGCATCGCCACATCAGCTGGCAAGGCGAGACAACGTTTCCAGTATTCGGACGCTTTTTCGTAATCCGGTATTTTCATCAGATCCGATTTATCCAGCTTGTCGCAAGCTTGGGTCGCCTCCTCAATCTCCTGTCGGGTGCGGAACCCCATGTAGTTGGCCACCTTCCCCTTGGCCAAATCGATTTGTCGGGACTTTTCCGCCTCTTTGGCGGCGATCTCTGCCTCCGCCTTTTCCCGGGCAGCCTGCCGGATCTCGGCCTCCTCTTGCTCCTGCTTTTTCCGTCGCTCGTCTTCCTGATGCTTCAGGATTCCATCAATTCTTCCCTGCCACTTTTGCAGCGTGGCCTCGGAAACTTCCGTCCGTTTGGGCCAGTCGGCCCGATTGGCCTGTAGAACTTTCAGGGCCGCCCGAAGATTTTCAACCGATACGCCGGAATCCTCAGCTGGCAAAATCGGCAGGATGCCTTGGACTTTTTCCCACGGAATCACCAAATCCGGTTTCCCTGTTTGTTGAAAAACTGCGGTTCCCCCTTCCACTTTTCCACCCGCCACAATTCTCTCCTCCACTTGACCGGGAATCGCCCTTTCAAAAATCAACTGCTGTTCAAAGGGCAGAGCAAGCGTTTGGGCCTGAGGCTTAGCCCAAGCGCTGGAAATGACCGCGAGGCAACCAACGAGAACCGCACCCAAAATTCCCATGCGAAAGGCTTGCTCCATTTTTCTGATTCTAAAAGCTTTCTTTTCTCTAATCACAAATTTCCACGGGGCACTCGGGCAGGATCTTCAAAAACGATTGGCCATATCTCCGGCTTAGAATTCTTCCGTCTAGCACCGCAATTTGACCCTGGTCCTCCCGACTACGGATCAACCGGCCCACCCCTTGTCGGAACTTTAAAATCGCCTCGGGTAACTGGAGATCCCGAAACGGTTCTCCCCCCTTTTCCTTGATTCTTTCACACCTCGCCTCAAACAACGGTTCATCCGGAACGGAGAAAGGGAGTCGGGTCAGAATCACATTCGAAAGCGCCTCGCCCGGAACATCTACCCCCTGCCAAAAACTATCCGTCCCAAAGAGCACGCTATCCCGGTCCTCCTTAAACTCCTTCAATAAGCGTGTCCTCGAACTCCCCTTGTCCTGAACCAGCAGCCGGATCCCCTGCTCCTCAAACCACGCAGCCATCCCATCCGCCGTTTTTCGCAACATCGCCCGGCTCGTAAACAGTACAAATGCCTTCCCCTTTGTCATCCCGACAAACCTTTGAATCCACCCTTCCAATGCCATCTGAAATTTTTCCCCTTCGGAAGGTTCCGGCATCCCTTTGGGCAAATAAACCCGCATTTGGCTCTCGTAATCAAAGGGCGACTCGACCAGAAGGGTCTCCGCCTCCTGCGCACCGACCCGTTGGGCAAAGAAATCCAGTCCCCTTCCCACATCCAACGTAGCACTCGTCATGATCGTGGTGCAGTCCGGCCGGAAAACCAATTCGCTCAATTTCTCCGCCACCTCGACGGGCGAGGCATGCAGGCTCATCTCCCCCCGGTGGGCCTTGCCCTCCTCGGGTAGCCTCCTCTCGACCCAGTACGCATGTCCATCTCGGCTCATTTTTAAAAATTCCCCTAGGCCAAAGACGCTTCCCTCCAGTCTTCTGGCATGATCCCTCAACTCATTCCTCTCCTCCCCATCCCCCGCATCCTCCGCCAGCTTGAGCAACTGGGCTCGCACATCCATCAATCGTGGCCCCAACTCGCTCTTCACCCCCAGCGGTTGCCTGACCCGTTTCTGACCCGCCGCCCCCAGACCCGCACTTTCCAGAATTTCTTCAAACGCACCCTCCAAAATCCCCAAGACTCCCAACGTGGATTTCATAGCATTTCCATCCCCGATCCTCGTCAGAACTCCCTTTTTGGTTCGGGGATGAACCAACCGCTGCAAAAGAAACCGTAACGAACCCAGCCGAACCTCCAGACCCAACGCCTTCGCTGCCACGTCCTCGACCTCATGGGCCTCGTCCAAAATCAGAAAATCGTTTGGGAAAAGATATCCTTCACTGGGGGACTCCTCATTTTCCTCCGCACCTGCAAGCAAACCAAAAAGAAGTGCATGATTCAGAATCACCACGTTCGCATCCAGCACCTTCGTCCTTGCCATCTGGTAAAAACATCCCGTCGGGCCCCCACAATGCCTCGGTGTACAGGCAAACGCCTCGCTGCATACCTGGGCCCAGACCGCCGCATCAACCTGGAAATCGATATCTGAAAGAGTTCCGTCCTTTGTTCTCCCCGCCCAATCCAACAAACCCCTCAACTGCTCTGCCTGCCCCGCAGCAAAAAGATCCCCCTGATGCCGCTGGGCTTTTTTCAAGCGGTGCGGACAAAGGTAGTTCTGTCTTCCCTTGAGCAGGGCGGCCGTGAATTCAAACGGCACCAGGGACTGGACGATCGGCACATCCTTTCCAAACAGCTGTTCCTGTAGATGGATCGTATAAGTGCTGATGATTGCTTTTTTGCCCAATTCCTGTGCTGCATAGGCCGCCGGCACCAGATAAGCCAAGCTTTTGCCCGTCCCCGTACCCGCCTCCACCACCAGATGCCGCTGGTCCTCGATGATTTCCGCCACTCGCTCCGCCATCTTTGCCTGCCCAGGCCTCGACTCGTACCCCTTCGCCTTTCCCAGCTTTCCTCCATCGGAAAAGAATTCCCCCATCCGGAAGGCCAATGAAACAATATGATCTACTTCTTTCAAAGCATGCCGACTTTAGTCTGTTTCATCCAAAAGGGAGCTTATTTCTGAAGAATTTCCTTCGATAGCCTTTCGATTGCTTCTTTTGCGATAGTACTCGATGGATAAACGCTGCGGGCCGATAGATACAAGGACATCGCTGCGACAGGGTCTCTTTTCTCTTCAGCCTTCTTTGCTTTTTCGATCTGTTGGACAAAGGTGGTGCATGCAACGGCCGCATCAGAACGCAACTTGATCAGATCCATATTTCCCGGATGCTCTATGACACTTTTTTCAGCCTCCTCCCATGCCCCTGCCGGATCCCCCCGCTTCATCAGCTCTGAAATCCGTTCCTTAAAGGCTACAGCTTTCGTCTCCTTCTCCAAAACAGATTTTAATTCGGCAAGTAAGGCTGGATCGTCAGAGGCAACAGCAAGGAACCGCGCACTCTCTTTCATAATATAATCGTAGTTTTTCTGCTGAAGGAGCTTCTTTAATTCATCTTTCCCCTGGGTTGACTTACTGAATAGCTGTGTTGTTTCGGTCAATGCGGGATTCTGGGGCCAGATTTTGGCGGCTTCTTCGAGAGCTTTGTTCACCCCCTCCGAATCACCACGCGAGGCCGCCTCCTTGGCTTTTGCAATATACATATCGCTCGCTCCCTGAAGATTTTTGATCTCGGAAAGCTCTTTCACGAAGGGACTATCTTTAGACGTTCCCTTCATTTCCTCTATTTTCTTTGTGGCATCCGCATAATCCTTGCTTGAGATAGATGCTAAAACCTCCTTTTTTTTACGAAGATAACTCCAAAGAGTTTGTCTTTTTTCGAAAGAAAAGACTCGAAGAGAGCTAAGATGTTCGCCTGCCAGCAGAGCCTCTTGCAACCTCTGTGTCGCCTCGTCATAAAGGCCTTGGGACAAAAGGGACTGCACACTCTTCATCATTCGGTTGGTTTGATCGACAACTTCTTGAGTAACGGACTCGAATTCGGTCATTTCCTTGGGGATATTCGTAAGAACAGCCAGTTTGAGACTATTTTGCTTGTCAAGGACTTCACTCATGCTCGGGAGAATTGACACAATCCCATTCTCCACATTATTTCGGTGAACTACATTATTGCTATAGAATCCTTTACCTGGGTTAAATCCAACCGTGTTGTCTGATTCAACAGAGCGATCATAGCTTGTTGCAGCTCGCATCTTCTTTGCATTTTCACTGGCGGCGGCAATTACTGAATCCTCAATTTCGATCGCACCTGCCCCATCTGAATACAAGAAACGGTAGATCGACGTTGCAATCATCACATGATCAAAGTGGCGAGTCAGAAATAAGCTTACAATAACACGCTGCAAAGAAATTCGTGATTCAGATACTTTGGTCTGAGTATTCTCAGATAATGACTTCATTTCAGCGATTTTCGCCTCCAAATCTGCTTGAAGGTTCTGAAGCTCAACTTTCCTCGAGTCCAAAGTAAATGGGTTTGCATTAATCTCCATCGCGCTCGGATTAGCAGTTACTTTCATATTCCAGCGAATTCTATCAACTTCTTTTGATAGCTCTTTGAGTCGCATATTCTTCCCTGCAATATCGTCCCTTCCATGAAAATCAGAACCAATGGCATTATAGATCGCACGGCATTGACCTCCATCCCTAGGGTTCCTCATTGCTTTTCTCAGTGGGGGAAGAATCTCTTGCAAGATTTTAGCCTTAGAATCAGTTCTAACCCGAAAAACATCAAGGCTATCTAGGATTTTGGCAAGATCTTCCTGATAGCTTTTTTCCTCATTAATTTCTTCTTCCGGCTCGTTTAAGTAACCGACAAACTTAGAATTGAATATTCTTACGTCACCTACAGTGAATTTTTTCCCGTCCCAAACGAGGCCATCTAACCCGGTGCTGGGCTCCGGAATCCCGCTTGAAGATTGCGAATTCGATCCAGATAACGGCAAAGAGGGTAGATTTCCTTGCGCCTGAAATACTCCTGAATTCGAACCAGGGGGAGATGGGTTGGATGCTTGCCCATGACTCATGGAAGGGGCAATAATTCCTATAATCAGAAATGCCAGATACTTCATAGAATTATTGGGTAGCATAGCCCAATTCAGATTTTTTCCATCTTTTGAACAACCAATAAGCCTCGTTCTTGCCCAACCACTTTCAATCTATAAGATTGCCCTTTTTGAGGGCTAATTCTGCCCAGCTTTTCCGGGATCAAGACCGGTAGAACAACTTGCCCACTTGGTGAGGACACGCGGAAGGCAAAGAGCCGACCTCGGCCAGTTTCATACGACAACTCGGATTCTATTTCGCCTTGAAACTGAAAAACCCCACCTTGAAATGGTTTTGCAGATTCAATATATGCCTGGGGATCAATTTTTTCGACCCCACGAAAAGGGTCGTTTAATCCACCGAATATCCATCCACCCAGTAGGGCTAAGATGATAGCGCCAACAATAAAACCCACCAGGATCGTTGGACTTACTTTTTTTGAGGCTCTCCTCATACCTCATTTATCTTGAATTAATATTATGAATTGAAAAGGCTATTCGCAGTCTCCCAAAAAACCGGGCATGGCTCGATACAGACAAACGGCACCCTTCCCGATCTTACAATGGCGATTTTCCCCGCCCAATGAGGTGTCTTTCCACACCGGGTCAGACACAAAGTCTTTTCCACGGCCTCAACTGCTTTTTCTCCTCCGTCGATGAGCGCCTGCACTCTCCCCGTCTGTTTCTTCGCTGCTTCTTTCCATCCAACCACACTTAGTTTTCCCTTTTGTTGTGCCGCCCAGTTCCCGATCGCTCCAGGATAAATCACCTCCACCACCTCTCTCAAGTCCTTGGCACTCTTCGCTGAATAAAACCAACCTCGGACCAGGTTCTTCTCCCCTCGTAACGGCCGATACTTTCCCCCTATGTCCCGTCTCACCAACTCCTCCAGTTCGATCAGGTTTTTGATCTCACGCAGTTTTTGCACGGAAACATCCCCGTCCTCTTCATGGCGCACCTCGTAACCCCGTTCATCAAACCTCCAGCCAATCTGCCCAATCCCCTCTTGCTGGAAATCGCGATTCAAATGCGCCTCGCCAATTGGATCACTATCTCCTCCATTTCCTCCGGTTTCCCCAGCGGCTCACCGTACCCGATTTTCCTCCCGTCTAAGTCCGACCACCCCTCTGCCGCCGAAGCCAGGCCGACCAATCCAGGAACATCCTCCGATCCGTGCAGTCCACCTGCCAGAAAATGGGGCAACACAATCACCGGCCCCTCTTCCGCCACCACCCCTCTCCATTCCGAAATCCTTGGCTCCTCCTCAAGAAAAACGGACCGTGCGCTCCGATACCCCTCTTCCAGCAACTGCTTGGCCAGGCCCTCGGCTGCTTTCCTGGAGCCCGGATGCAACGGCGTCCCATGACTCGCTACCAAAAGACTCGTTTCCTTGGGCAGATGTTTACCCATCCGGCATAGCTTTTCCGCCCTCGTCCGCATGAGATCAAAAATCTCCGGCCTCGACCCGATCGGTTCCGTTACCCGGCACTCTACTCCCGGTGTCTCCGCAAACTCGCTCGCCAGAATCTTCGTCGTGAAATAACCATTGGCCAAAAACCAGGGAACCACCACCACCCGTTTCGATTCCAACCCGCGCAACGCCTCATGAAACGAGGGCTCCTCTTTCCAAAATCCCGCCCTCACCTCCGCGAAGATCCCCTTCTCCCTCAACCGGTGCGCCGTCTCTCTTGTAAAGCGACTGGAATCCGCATTTTTAGTGGAACCGTGCCCCGCCAAAATGAGTGCTGTGTCCTTAAACTGCATAAGGAAATCTTACTCCAAAACGTCTACAAAAGAATCTACCGCACAACTGGCGGTGATAGATTTAGCGGTTGGATTTGACCGGTATTCCCTGATTGGCAGGGCCGCCCGATGGATTCGGGAAAAGAGGGGCCGGCTCAACGATCCGGGAACTATCCGGACGGGCGGAGACGGTGATGGTGAAAATTTGATCCTTCCCGTCCCTTTTCACTTTGACGGGAACCTTTCCTCCGACTTCCGAGAAAAATGCCGCATCCAAAATATCGGATGGCTCCCGCACCGGACGATCCCCGATGGAAATCACTTCATCCCCCGCTTTCAGCCCGCTCTTCTCCGCCGGAGTCCCCTTGTAGAGACGATCCACAAATACCGGCGCGCCGCGGTCCAGACGACTCCGATCCGGCATCACACCCACCCCCATCCATCCGTGACGGGGTTCCCCATACTTCTGGATGTCTCCCGCAACCTTGGCGGCCGCTTCAATCGGCAGGGCATAGCACGCTTTGCCTTCGTCAATTTCCAACATGAGGACTCCGACCACCCTGCCTTGGCTGTCCAAGAGGGGCCCGCCGATCTGCCCAGGCTTGATCGGAAGATTGGCCCGCAGATGGGTCGTCGCGAAAAACCGTGTCAGATACTTCACATCAAACCCGGCCACAAACCCGAAAGTCGGCTCCGCCTTCAGGTCGTAAGGAAACGCGACACTGACCACCGCCGAGGCCGGCCGCAACCGCATGCCTTCGCCAAATTGCAAATGGGGAGTCTGGGTCGCATTGATTTTTAGGACCGCCACACCGCTTCGGGGATCCCGCCCAAGAATCTTCGCGGGAAAGGTTCTGCCATTGACCTCTACCGAAACGTCGCTGGCCTGTCCCACGACTGCATACGCCGTCAAAATGGTTCCCTGTCCGTCGATAAAGAACCCCGTTCCAGCCAACTGCTCAGGCCCGTCCGTCGCCTTCAACCGCACCACGGTCGGAGCTGCCTGCTCGTACACGCCGCTGACCTCCGCTGCAATCCGGTCAAACACACCTGTTCCCGCGGCAGGCAGGGGTTGGGTGGGAGCGGAAGGGGCTAGAGATGCCGTGGGGAGAACCCTGTCCTTTGCCGGAGCCAACACGGCTAATGGCCTGTGGGTCGATAGATAATAGGCCCGACCCCCGACGATTCCCGCGAGAGCAAGAACGACGGCGAGAAGGGAAAGAAAAACGAACTTAGAACGCGAGCCGGGAATCATAAGCCACCGCCCCGTGCCCGTTCACATAAAGGGGCCGGAGCTGCGTCCCTTCCCCACCCGCGGCTGTTTCAATCAGCTCAGGCTGGATTTGGATGGAGTCATCATTCTGACTCGAAGCCACGATAATTCCACGTGCATGGGCAACCTTCCCATCGGCCAGTTGGGCTGAACCCGCCCCGACTGGTCCAAGGAAAAAAGCAACACCCGCCATTAAACAAGCTGCTGAAGCTGCAACAGTCGCCAACCGGGGCACGCCTGCAACCCAAGGCTCAAACAAAACTTCCGCCAATTTGGCGTACCAAGGCTCTTCCCGCATAATCTCTTGCCTCTGGTACTGGTGAAAAGCATCCACAAAGCGGTCAAAGTATTCCTGACCGGGAGTCTCCAACCTCTTCAACTGAAGAAGTTTTTGAAGCTGCGTGAAATCGTCTTTTTGGTTCATATCGATAGTTCCCTTATTTTTTATCGCCGGAGGTAAATGCCAAGCGATTTCTGCAACTGTTTATGGGCATAGTGCAACCTGGAACGCACGGTTCCTTCAGTAGATCCCATAATCTTGGCGATCTCAGCATGTGCAAGTCCTTGAATATCATAGAGGGTTACCACTGTTCTATGTTCTTTTGACAGGTTAAGCATGGATTCGTTCAATTTATTTTGTAACTCATTGAGCATAGATGACTTAGACGGGCTATTTCGAGCCGATGGATCGGGTAAATCCAGCTTCGGAAGGCCGTCTTCGTCCAACTCATTCAAACTCATCGACCCTTGCCGCCTCTTTCTCTTCTCCAGAAAGTTAAAAGTCCGGTTGATCGCGATCCGATAAATCCAGGTGTAGAAAGAGGACTGCCCACGAAAGGTCGGAAGACTCCGGTAGGCCTTGTCAAAGACCTCCATCAACATGTCGTTCGTATCCTCGTGGTTTGAGGTCAGATGATAGATCACCCCGTATAGCCTGGACTGGAATCTTCGGATCAATTCGTCGTACGAAGCCAAATTCCCCTTCACCGTTTCCGCCACCAACTCTTCGTCGGTCGGTCCGTTTTCCAAATCCAGCTCCTTGATGGCATCCGCCGACATCGGCTCAATCTTAAGCCTCCCCATGGTTGCCCGAAAAGGGCAATCAACCCGCCTCACCCCCGGCAAGCCACCCTTGGGGGATGAGTTCCCCGGTTTCTCCGTCAATCCAAACTGGATCCGCTGGCCGCCGACTTGAGGTAGTCCGCCAACCGATCGGTCATCTCAGTCAATTTCCCCACATCTTTTCCCTGCCCCAAAACTTTGAGGTCACCCTTTGCCCTTTCCAACAGCTCGACCGCTTTCCTGAGCGCAAATTTCAGTCCCCCCGCCTCCTTCACCTTTTCTGCAACCCCCTCGACCCCGGTTT
>Ga0214917_10003254_pt1 | contig 18958 bp, 19 predicted proteins | sample LL_1208_BB_MetaG_FD_177983 | JGI IMG/M metagenome (GOLD analysis project Ga0214917, IMG submission 177983) | Freshwater microbial communities from Lake Lanier, Atlanta, Georgia, United States - LL_1208_BB | ecosystem: Environmental > Aquatic > Freshwater > Lake | place: USA: Georgia | collected...
CCACTTGGACCAAGGGTCCCAGCGCGCGAATCTTCTCCAGCGTCGCGGGCTCACAGACATCACCCAGATGCCAGATCTCATCCGCCCCTCGGATGTCCTCCAGCATGGAGAGGGGTAGCCGATCGTGCGTGTCGGCGATGACCGCGATCCGGAGGGGATCAGCCACTTAACGAGCCGGAAGAAAAGGCAGGCGGGCAAGGCGCGGACGCAGGGCTTGGGGAAATCGCCGGACCGACCACTCCACTCCTGTCACAAAAATCAGGGTGAAAATCACGTCGGAAATCGCCGAGTTGCGCAAAAACGTCCAAGTCGGAGGATATCCGGGCAAACCGAGGGTCAAAGCCTGTAGCCAGCCCGTCCAATTTTTTTCGTAGCCGGGCAAAAACCACCAGGCCTCCGTGTTGGTCAAAAGATAGAACAGGAAAGATGCCGCCAGGGATCCGGCCAACCAACGGGTCCAAGAGGGCCGCCGGGCCAGCAAGTTTCCCAAAAGCACAATCGCCAGGTAAGCCACCATCGCCACCAGCGTGGACCCGGTCCAAATGGCCAACCCATAGTGGAGGTTCAAAACCGCATCGGACACCAGGAGACAAAGGAGAGGACCGGCCCAGTTCCACGGGCGGGGAAGATAGAGCCCCCCGCAAAGCGCCAAAGCCGCCATGGGGGCGAAGTTTTCCGGTCCCCCCACCCAAGGCCGCAGGCAGCGGAAAAGGGCGGTCCCGGTCAGAAGAAAAATTGCCCAAGCCATGGCTCGATCATGGAGTCGGAAATATCTTTTGGCAACGCGCGGGTCCGACCTTGACCCCAGGCCTCTCCCCACGCACTCTGTTGACTCCATGGGTAAGCCTTACAATGCAGTGATCAAGAAGCGCCGGCGCCTCCGCTATTTGAAGCGGAAAAAAGCCAAAATCGCCGGGGCCAAGGCTCCCAAACCCGCCGCGGGATGAACTCCGCGGCGCGCTCCTCCCCGGAGTCCGCGCACCGCTACCTCCTGGTGGATGGGCACAGCGTCCTGCATGCCTGGCCTGAACTTCGAAATCTCCACTCGCGCAAACCGTCCTCCGCCCGGGAGGAACTGATTCGCCAGCTCTCCCGCCTCCACGATTCCGGCAAATGGATGGTCACCTTGGTCTTTGACGGACAAAAGGGAGGAAAAGAGGAAAGACCTGCAGATGCCATGGCTGTTCTCTATGCCGCCGCCGGGCAAACCGCCGACAGCGTCATCGAGAGGATTGTTCAGGTCCACTCGGGGCGGGGGGAAATCGCCGTGGTGACTGCCGATCATGCGGAAATGACTGCGGTGGAATCTTTTGGGGCGTTTGGATTCTCGCCGGCCTGGTTGCAAAGCGAGCTCGAGGCGGCAGGCCTTGAAATCGAGGAAACGATGCAAAGGTCACGAAAAAAGAAACTCACATGAATTCGCACGCCTGCCAATAACTGCCGAACAAAAAAATCAATTCCCCTTGGGATTTCCGGGGGATGGGGAAGTCTTGGCTCCGACAAGAACCATGACCATCGCAGGAAAATTAAGTCTGGGGGGATCCGTGGCCCTCTCTCTCGCCACCGCGGCTTTGGCCTTCATGGTCATGGGATCCAAAACCCGTTTCAGCCAGCAACTCCGCGCGGTGGAGTCCAGCCTGCAAGGAGGGAAGTTTTCCGCTTTGGGTCTGCAGTACACCTCGAGCTTCATGGAAAATGAGGCGGAACCAGCGGCCACGGTTGGCAAAGCGGGCGAAGGTTGGGGCACCGCCAGCGAGGATCTGAAATCCACCAAAACGACCTTGGATAAAACCAAGTCGGATTTGACCGATGCGCAGGCCAAAAATCAGGAGCTTTCTCTCAAGGCGGAAAAGTTGGACAAGGATTTGACCTCCACCAGAAGTGATTTGGATTCGACCAACTCCAAGCTGAAGGTCACCCAGGACCAGCTGCAGTCCTATACCGACGACCTGAAAGGCAAAAAACCCGCCGAGCTTTTTTCGGAAATCAGCGATCTTTCGGAAAAAATGAAGGTGGCGGAAAGTGAAAACAAGTTGCTCGTCTCGGCCAAGGAAAAGATGGAAACCGAACTGAAAAAATTAAGGGAGAGCGAGGAGATGCGCCGCCCAGGAGGAACCAAGTCCATTTCGCTTTCCGGCAAGATTGTGGCGGTCAATCCCACTTGGAATTTCGTCATCCTCGACTTGGGTAAAAACGACCAAGTGGTGGAGGGTCTCAGCATGGTGATTTACCGCGGGGAAAAAATGATCGGCAAGGTGAAGGTTGTGACCGTGGATGCCACCACGTCCGTGGCTGATCTCATGCCCGACACCCCTGCCCAAGCGATTGAAGTTGGGGATCAGGTCGTCTATTAAAGGGTCATGAGACCAATTGCGGCGGTGGCGGTTGGGCTGTTGTTCCAGGCATGGATCAGCGGCTGCGCCTCCGGAACCAGCGGAAAAAACCCCGATGGCACGCCCAAGGACGACCAAAGCGTTAGCACCCTGCCTTGGAACAAGCCCGCTTCCTGGGAGGGTCAATCCCCCATTCCAGGCGCCGGGGGACACTAGTTAGCTTCCGCTGTTTTCGGATCGTTTGACCTGGCTTAAGAAGGAAGCCCGCCCAGTTGGGCCAGCTCCTCGGCAATTTGGACCGCGTTCCAGGCAGCTCCCTTGAGCAGTTGATCCCCGCTGACAAAAAAAGCCAGCGAGCGATCGTCACCCACGACACCCCGTATCCGACCCACGAGGACATCCAACTCCCCCGATGCATCTTTCGGCATGGGGAAAAGGTTTTTTTCGGGCTGATCCACGACCCTGACCCCGGGCGCTTTGGCGAGAAGAGCCCTGGCCTCCTCCACCTTGAGCGGACGGGAAAAACGCGCCACCACCGCTTCCGAGTGGGCGCGGGGCACGGGCACCCGCACGCAAGTCGGGGTCATGGATAGATGGGGAAGGCCAAAAATCTTTTTTGTCTCCTCCACCATCTTGGACTCCTCCTCGTTGTAACCGTCCTGACCCACCGGGCTGTTGTGCGAAAAAAGATTGAAGGCCAGCACATGGGGAAAAACTTCGGCCTGCGGCTCCCTCCCGGCCGCGAACGTTCGTACTTGTTGCTCCAATTCCTGCATCGCCCGCGCCCCCGCCCCGCTGGCCGACTGGTAGGTCGCCACCACCACGCTTTCCAAGCCGGCCGCGCGATGCAAAGGAGCCAGCACGACCGCCAAAATGGCGGCGGAGCAGTTGGGATTGGCGATCAATCCGGGTTTTTCGGCGAGCAACGCGGCGTTCACTTCCGGAACCACCAAGGGAACCTTGGGATCCATGCGAAAAGCGGAGGAATTGTCCACCACCACCGCACCGGCTTTTCGGGCCACGGGGATGAATTCACGGGACCGGGTGGCGCCGGCGCTGAAAAAAGCCAGCTGCACCCCCTGAAAGGCGGCCGCCTCCAGTTTCTTCACCTGCACGCTCTTTCCCTGAAAAACGACCTCGGAACCGGCTGACCGTTCGCTCGCCAAAGGGACCAGCGTGGATACGGGAAAGTTTCTGCGCTCCATGACCCGCAGGATTTCTTGTCCCACGGCTCCGGTCACTCCCACCACCGCCACTCGGTATCCCTGCTTCATTCCATGATCCTACCCTGTCGGTCTTCCGCGCCCAAGAACGGCCCGACCCCTACAACAAGGCCAAGGCCTTGGGAATGGCCCGCGTCGCATCCAGATGCTCATGCGCGATCTCCAAGGCGGCGCGCCGATGGACCTCATAGTTCCCTTCGATTTGTTTGGCTTTCTCCACCGCCCCATCCAAATCGGCAAAAGCAACCAATCCCGTCCCCTCGGGCAGCCAGCGGGACCACCCCGTCTCCTGCAGAAGAACCGGCCGCCCCAGGGAAAGATAGAGGACGCTCCGGTCGCTGAACCAACCTGTCTGGGCGGTCACATAGCCGGATTTGGCCGGGGAAAACTCACCGCGACTGGCCGCCAGAAAAGCCCGGTATTCCCGCCATTCCGAACAAATCGGATCTGGCTCGAGAAAATCCCAGCCCCGCTTCTCATAGCTTTCTCTTTCCTCTCCCGATCCCAGATCCGTCACCACGCAAGGGCGCTGTCCAACACGTTCCGGCCATGGCTTGAGTTTGGCAAACTCCGTTGCCTTGTTGCCGTATTCCCGTCCCTCCCACTCCACCGCCGCGTACCCGTACCAATGCGTCACGGTGGTCCACCGGTCCCGGGCGAAACGCGCGGCGCGGCTTGCCGGATTTCCCACGGCATCCGGGGACCAAAACCTTCGGCACACCGGAGGTAAGACCGGCCTCCAAGCGTGCCCGGTATCGGGAACCACCGCCCCCCTGCCCATCGACAGTCCAACACTCCAGAACGCATTGTGACCGGTGAAATTCATCGGGCTTTGATAGACCTTCGCCCAGATCTGCGTAAAAACCGGGTCCAGATCGACATAAACCCGGGCCCCGGCGGTCCCCACCAGATCGTGTCGCTTGAAGTGCCCGGACAGATTGAGAAAGAGGTCCGCCCCTTGCGCGAATTCACGCAACGCCCTCTCCTCCACTTGTTCCCCCTCGGCCAACAGCGTGGCTTGGTCATCCCATCCGATTTCGTGAAGAAGCTTTTTCCAATGAGCCAGGTTTACACTCTCCGAAAGCGAACAGGATTTACCCGCACGATTGAAGATCTCTTTCTTTTGCAGGGATTCGACCAGCCAGACATCCCAGCCCAGGTCCCGCAGACCCAAACCCCACTGCAGAAAAGCCCAGGAATTGCCCGCCGCTTTGTCAGGGAAGCCTGCCAGGCCGACCCCGACAATCGCCCGCTTCTTCATGGGGCCTTGACCGCACTCGACCGGTCAGGAAAACCGGACGTCTTTGCCCGGATCCATTTCAAACTCCAAAACCTCGATTTTCTGGGCGTTGGGCTTCAAAACCTGGGTCTCAAATTGGTGGTACAGGGGGTGATCAAAAGCCGCCTTGCGCTTGAGACTGTTTTCAAACTCCAAGGCGAGAAAAAGGTCGTGGAAAGCGTCATGCCCATCCAGGGGAATTTTTTTGCCGCAAGCCAGACTTAGTACATCTTGAATTTTCAGGATACGGATCCGGCTCTCCACCATGATTTCCTCCACCCGGGTTGGAGGCAGTCCCCCCTTGAGCTGGATCAATTTAAGATGATGAATCATGGAAGGGAGGAGGTTGCGTTCGTGGTGCTGGCAGTGTCAAGAACCCCGCAAGCCCCGCCCAAATGCAAAAATAGGATTCCAAATTCTTCGCTTTACATGTCGGGGTATTTCCGTGTTATTATGTAAAAATGTTTACACGAACCAATGGCCGCAAATCCGATACCTTGGATGCCACCTTTAGTTACCCGGAGGCAACGAAAAGCGACACCTCTCGGATAGAGAGCATCTCGCCCCGTTCCGCTCTGATTACGGATCAGGTGGAAATCAAAGGGACCTTGGCTTTCGACGGGAACTTGGAATTCAACGGGACCTTTGAAGGGGAGATCATCTCCCAGGGAACCCTCTCCATCGGCTCGGAGGCCGTGATCAAGGCCGAAATTCATGCGGCCAAAGTTATCCTCAAGGGCAAGGTGCAAGGGAACATCACCGCCACCGAATCCATCGAGCTTTGTGAACAGGCGGAGCTATTTGGCGATGTCCGCACGGCAAAATTCATTGTGGCAGAAACAGCCACCTTCCGCGGACGGTCCGATCCGATCGAGGGCAAGGCGGCCGCTCCTGAATTCTCGCCTGTTTTCCGTCGTCTCAGCTCCAAGTCCGGAAAATAAGAAATCGCCCTCCGCCGGGTACGGCCTGACTAGGGTGCCGCGGGAAAGGATTCAGCCCAACCCTGCACTCGCCCTCCCGGTTCCACCGTCAATTCTTGAAATTGAATTTTCTCGGCCACAAGGGTTCCACGGGAACCGATGGTCAGAGGCCCGGCGAAATGGGCCACCGGACACCGCAGTTCCCCATCGATTCGCCCCGACCCAAAATCCAGACGCTCCCCGCACTCCAAGCTGGCCCCCGCCTCGATTTCCAAGCTTCCTCCGCTGGCTCCGGATCGGATCCGCGCCTGACCGCAAACCTTTAAAAACTCCGGGGCCTCCAAAAACCCGCTGGAACGCCCCTCCAGGATTATCCGCGCCGCCCGGGCGCGGGATCCCCCGTAATTTCCCTTCGGACCAATCCTTAACTCTCCTTCCAAACTGATGTTGCCGAGGTGCTCTCCAAGAATTTCCCGGTGACCCAGTTCCATATGCCGACCGCAGGCCATGCAAGTCGAGGACTGGGCCTCCAGAGCCACCTCCTGCAACTCACCGCAATCAGCGCAACTCAGCTCCCTCTTTTGGATGACCCTCCGTTTGACCTTGCGACGCCCCTCCGCCATCACTTGGGCCGATTTAAAATAAGCCCCGCAACTTCGACAGACCGTGGAGAGAAAGTTTTCGGACTCCGATTGACCTTGCCCACACTCCGGGCAAATAACCTCGACCTTGGAAATCACGGCTGCCACGGCTAGCCCTCTCCCACCCGAAGCTCCCCGCGGAAATCAACCCCCGCCTCCAGGCGCAACGATTGGGCCACACACTGCTTTCTGACCACCGCACCCTTTTTAAGCCAGACCCGTCCCCTTGCCTCCACCCCTCCTTCCACTTTGCCCTCCACACAGACATCCCCACCCTGGATTCGGCCCGAGACCTCGGCCTCGGGTGTCAGGATCACTTTGTGTTCGGCCAGAACGTTTCCCTTTACCTTGGCCTGTAAAACCGCGTTTCTGGCCAACCGGATATCCCCCCAAATGGCAAAAGCGCCGGAGGCAATCTCCGGAACTTTTCCATCGAAAGAATCAGTTTCCGCCCCGCCCACGGAGTTCATTCCGGATTTCCTCCAATAATTTTTCCGATCGGGTGGGCGGGGGTTCCTCCACTCCGGCCAAAGCAGAGGGAAGAAGACGAAACCTCTCGAGCCACCGCAAAATCATGTAGATCGAAAAAGCAATGATCCCGAAATCCACAATCGAACTCAAAAACGCCCCGTAAGCCAAAACGGGCACCCCGGCTTTTTTGGCCTCGGCCAAGGTGCTGTAGCTACCCGGCCCAAGAACCAGAAAAAGATTGCTGAAATCCACCCTCCCCAAAACCAAGCCGAAAGGAGGCAGCAGGACGTCGTTGACCAAGGAAGTGACAATTTTACCGAAAGCGCCTCCCACCACCACCCCCACGGCCAAATCCATGGCGTTCCCCCGCATGGCGAATTTTTTGAAGTTCTGCCAGAAACTCACGGAAATCATCATGATATCATCCCTACGCGGATGCAACTACCGGAGTAGGTTGCACGGTTCCGGCTCAAACTCGGATTCAGGCGGTTGACGCCCGCTTTCATCAAAATCTGCCCCGGCTAGGACTCGAACCTAGGACCAACCCCGACTCAGGTCGGGGCTGCTCCCTGCAGAGCCATCAGCACTTTTTTATGGTTTTTCCACGATTTATATCTCCGTTCAAGTCGTCTGGCTTCCGCAACGGATCCCGTCTCTTGAAAGGCCACGATTCTCGGCTCCCGCCCAAGCCTTGCCGTTGAGTAAACCAAGCCGGCTTGGTGTTGCCGAAATCTGAGCTCAAGATCATGGGTCGAGCCCAGGTAATATTTTCCCGTCTCAAACTCAAGGAGGTAGACGCCCGCTTTCATCAAAATCTGCCCCGGCTAGGACTCGAACCTAGGACCAACCCCGACTCAGGTCGGGGCTGCTCCCTGCAGAGCCATCAGCACTTTTTTATGGTTTTTCCACGATTTATATCTCCGTTCAAGTCGTCTGGCTTCCGCAACGGATCCCGTCTCTTGAAAGGCCACGATTCTCGGCTCCCGCCCAAGCCTTGCCGTTGAGTAAACCAAGCCGGCTTGGTGTTGCCGAAATCTGAGCTCAAGATCATGGGTCGAGCCCAGGTAATATTTTCCCGTCTCAAACTCAAGGAGGTAGACGCCCGCTTTCATCAAAATCTGCCCCGGCTAGGACTCGAACCTAGGACCAAGTGATTAAGAGTCACCTGCTCTACCAACTGAGCTACCGAGGCGTAAGAAAAGAGGATACCGAAAAAAAACCCGAACCGCAATTCTAGACCGCCTTAGACTTGGCCCCGAAACTCCTACACCTCGACCAACCTCAGGGCGAAAACAACCAAGCCCAGATGAATGGCGATATCAGCCACCGTGGAGTGCCCGCCGATCAGCATCTGCCCGAAGGCCAGGGAAAGATAAAGTAACCCCGCCAAAATCAAGGGAACCCGGTTCCTCCCTGCCACCAGAATTCCGGATCCGATCAGGATTTCCGCATAAGGCAGGACCCCCAGATAAAGTTTTACCCCCCAGGCCGGAAGCAGGTTGTTTTCCAAAAAAGGTTGGCTGAGAGCCGGCAAAATCTGTCCGTAAAAGTAACTGAAGCTAAATCCCCCGGGGCCGTGAAATTTGGAGACCCCGGCCACCAAAAACCTTGTGCCCAGAAATAGCTGCAACAAAAGAAAAGCCCACTCCCGCGCACTCCAGCGAACCCAAAAAGGCCGTGGATCCAGCGCCGGTTGGCTCATCGCCGTCCCAGCCTGAACTCTCGATGAGCGGCCCGCACCGCCTTCGGTCCCGCCTCCTCATCCACCACCACGGTGATTTTGATTTCGCTCGTGCTGATCATCTGGATATTCACCCGTGCGGCGGCCAAGGCCCGGAACAACTGGGCCGCCACCCCGCTGTGACTCCGCATTCCGATCCCCACCACGGAAAGCTTAGCCACCCCCTCCTTGAACAGGATCTCCCGGGCTCCCCCGCTTCGGCGAAACGGATCCAAATAACGGCGTACCTTGGGCAACTCCTCCTTGGGAACCGTGAAAGTGATATCGGTTTGCGCTCCGGCCTGATGACCTCTCAAGGGCAGGGCGATGTTCTGTACGATCATATCCACGTTGATGCCGGCCTTGGCGATTCCGGAAAAGAGTCGGGCCGCGACCCCGGGCCGATCCGCCACCCCCACAAGCGTTACCTTGGCCTGGTTCTTTTCCAGACTCACGCCCCGCACCACCACTCTCTCCATGGATTTTGCCTCTTCTTTCACCAGGGTTCCTCGGGCACGATTGAAACTCGACCGCACCTCAAAGACCACTCCGAACTTTTTGGCAAACTCCACCGACCGGGCCTGCATGACCTTGGCTCCGGTGCTCGCCAGCTCCAGCATTTCGTCATAGGAAATCTCCCCAATTTTCGTTGCCCCGGGTTCCGTCCGGGGATCCGCCGTGTAAACCCCGTCCACATCCGTGTAAATCTCACAACGGGTGGCCTTCAGCACCGCCGCCAGGGCAATCGCAGTCAGATCCGACCCCCCTCGCCCCAAAGTGGTGATCTGCCCCTGCATCGTTTGGCCTTGGAAACCCGCCACAATGACCACCCTGCCTGCCCGCAAATGTTCCCGCACCGCCGCCGGGGTCACATTGGCGATTCGGGCTTTGGTATGGGTTCCGTCCGTGACGATCCCCGCTTGGGCCCCCGTCAACGCCACCGCGGCGACGCCTCGGGCCTGCAGGGCGATAGCCAATAGGGCGGTCGTGGTCTGCTCCCCGGTGGCGAGCAACAGATCCATCTCCCTTTCGCTCGGCTCCGGGCAAAGTCCCCTCGCCATTTTTAACAAACCGTCCGTCACCCCACTCATGGCCGACACCACCACCACCAAACGGTTTCCCTTCCGGCGCGACTCCGCAACCCGATCCGCCACCTTCTGGATTCGCTCCAGATTGGCCACCGAAGTCCCGCCGTATTTTTGCACCAATAAAGCCATGCCGCCACTTTGCCCGCATTTGGGGGGGAATTTAAGCCTGAAGTTCGCGGATTTTTGGCCGCGACATCTTGATCTTCATCTTCGCACCTTTCTTTGATAGAACGTCCCGATGTCTGACCTTCGAATCTCCACCCGCGATACCCTGAAATCTGCCGGAAAATCCTATGTTTTTCAGTCCCTCGTCAAACTGGGAAAGGAGATCAACACCGACCTCACCCGCCTGCCGGTCTCCCTGCGGATCGTCCTGGAATCCGTCTTGCGCCACTGTGACGGCCTCAAAGCCCGCCCACGCGATGTGGAAAATCTGGCCCGCTGGAATGCCGCCAAGCCGGCTCCGGAGGAAATTCCCTTCACCGTGGCCCGGATCGTCCTGCAGGATTTCACCGGAGTTCCGCTTTTGGTTGATCTGGCGGCGATGCGCGATGCCGTGGCCCGGCTGAAAAAGGATCCGAAAATCATCGAACCTCTTGTCCCGGTGGATTTGGTCGTCGATCACTCCGTCCAGGTCGACGTGAACGGAACCCCGCAGGCCTTCCGGCTGAACATGCAGCATGAGTTTAAGAGGAACCGGGAACGTTACGAATTTTTAAAGTGGGGCCAACAGGCCTTTGAAACTTTCGGCGTGGTTCCTCCGGGCATCGGCATTGTCCATCAGGTGAATCTCGAATACCTCGCCCGGGGGGTCTTCACCCAAAAACAGGCCGACGGCTCCATCCTCGCTTACCCGGATTCCCTCGTCGGCACGGACTCCCACACCACCATGATCAACGGGCTCGGCATCGTCGGATGGGGCGTGGGAGGCATTGAGGCCGAGGCTGGCATGCTGGGCCAACCCTTGACCTTCCTGACCCCCGAGGTGGTCGGCTTTTATCTTACCGGGGAATTGCCCGCCGCGGCCACGGCCACCGATCTGGCGCTCACGGTAACCCAGATCCTTCGCCAACACAAAGTGGTCGGGAAGTTTGTCGAGTTCTACGGCCCCGGCGCCGCCAAGCTCACCCTGCCGGACCGGGCGACGATCGCCAATATGGCTCCGGAATACGGAGCCACCATGGGCTATTTCCCCGTGGATGGCGAAACCCTCGGTTACCTCCGGGGCACGGGACGCACGGACGAACTCGTTCAACTCGTCGAGGACTACTATCGCGCCCAGGGCCTCTTCGGCATCGCCACAAAAAAGGATGCCCTGGCGTTCTCCTCCGTGGTCGAACTCGATCTCGCCACGGTCAAACCCAGCGTGGCCGGCCCCAAACGTCCCCAAGACCGCATCGAACTCCCTTCCATGAAGTCGACTTTCCACAACCTCTTGACCAAAGCGGTCACGGACGGCGGTTACGGAATCCATGCCCAGCAAGCCGGACAAACGGCCCGGGTGAATCTCTCTGCCGACGAGCAAGAGATGATCTCCGACCGCCCCACACCCGACCGGGTCACCGGAAAAGACAAGCTCGAGCATCCCGGCACCCTGCGCCACGGCTCCGTGGTCATCGCCGCCATCACCTCCTGCACCAACACCTCCAACCCATCGGTGATGTTGGCCGCAGGCTTGCTGGCCAAGAAAGCGGTGGAACGCGGTCTGACCGTCAATTCCACGGTCAAAGCCTCCCTCGCCCCGGGATCCCGCGTGGTCTCCGATTATCTCGGCGTAACCGGACTCCAGCCTTACCTCGATCAGCTCGGATTCAATCTGGTGGGCTACGGTTGCACCACCTGCATCGGAAACTCGGGCCCGCTGCCCTCGCCGGTGGAAAAAGCCGTGTTGGAAAACGATCTGATCGCCGCCAGCGTTTTGTCGGGGAACCGCAACTTTGAGGCCCGCGTGCACTCTTCCGTCAAGGCCAACTTCCTCATGTCTCCTCCCTTGGTTGTCGCCTTCGCTTTGGCGGGTCGCGTGGATCTGGATCTTTCCAAGGATCCTCTGGGTCTCGGAAAGGACGGGCAGGCCGTTTATCTCAAGGATCTTTGGCCTACCCGGGAGGAGATCGGCCAGGCGATGAAATCCGCCCTCAAACCGGAAGTCTTCCGCCGCCTTTACCGGGACTTCTCCGAACAAAATCCAGCCTGGAATGAAATTCCGGGGAAACCCGGTTTGACCTACGCTTGGGACCGAAAAAGTACCTACATCCAGGAGCCCCCTTTTTTCGAGGGCTTCTCCCTGCAACCGACCCCCGTGACCTCCGTCACCAACGCCCGATGCCTCGGAATCTTTGGGGACTCTGTCACCACGGATCACATTTCACCCGCTGGAAACATCAAGAAGACATCCCCAGCCGGTTCCTACCTCCTGGAGAACGGGGTTCCGGTCGAGGATTTTAACAGCTACGGTGCCCGGAGGGGAAACGATCGGGTGATGACGCGGGGAACCTTCGCCAACGTCAGGATCAAAAACCTGATGCTGCCCGGGGTGGAGGGGGGAATGACCCTCAACCTTCTCGAGGCCCAGAAACCTCAGATCCCCATTTATGACGCGGCCGTGAATTACCGCAAAGCCGGGATTCCCTTGATCATCCTCGCCGGGAAGGAATACGGGACAGGCAGTTCCCGTGATTGGGCAGCCAAGGGAACACGGCTCTTGGGAGTCCGTGCAGTGATCGCGGAGAGTTTCGAGCGGATTCACCGCTCCAACTTGGTCGGCATGGGGGTTCTCCCATGTACGTTCCCCGAGGGAGTGAATGCCAAGACTCTGAAGCTCGATGGCACCGAGACATACTCCCTCGAGGGTCTCAGCGCACCCCCCAAGCCCCGGGAAAATCTAACCTTGGTCATTCAGAGAGAAAACGGGGCGACGGAAAAGACTAAAGTCATCAGCAGGTTGGATACCCCGATTGAAGTGGAGTATTATCTCCATGGTGGCATCTTGCCTTATGTTCTGCGGCAGATCGCAACATCATAAGAACAGTTAATATTGTTTAAAAGATTATCTATATAATAAGTTATTGATAAAAAGGAACTTAAGAAATTTATTTAATTACACTAATATTTTTGACACTTAAATAATTTATATTACTTTTAGGACATATCTTATGAGATTTCTTACGGTCACCCCTCGGCTGTTCTATATCCTATTTGAGGCATAAAGACGCTATGCCCATGACACCCACAGCTTCGGATATTAAATCCAAAATATCCGCCCCCCCGAAAAAAGTTATCCCCTGGAAACAGATACCTTTGGTCGTAGGAACCCTTTCCACCGCAGACGGGTTAAAATATCTCAGCAACTGCCCCAAGGGTGTCGACTTGGTTGAAGTTAGGTTGGACACCCTTCTGGCCACAGGAGTATCCCCGGACCTCATTCAGGAGGCCATGGCCGATCGGACGGTCCCGGCACTTTTGACCCTTCGGACCCGTGAGGAGGGCGGATCATTCAATTGGCGCTCCCGCCAGCGCGTCCTCTTCTTTTTAAAATTCATCCCCTTTGCCGATGCCGTGGATCTGGAGTTGATTAATATCCCCCGTCTGGGCCGCGTGCTTCGGACTGTCCGGCGCCTCAAAAGGGATCTGGTGATCTCCTCTCACTCCCTCAAAAGAAAACTCACCCCCCTCCGCCTCCGCCGATTGCTCCAGCAGTTCCGCAAGACCCGCGCCCACGTCTACAAGATCGTCGGTTTGGCCCGCCGCCGAAAAGATCTTCACGTTTTGACGGAACCCCTCCTGAACCAATCCCATATGCGCTTGGCTGTCATGGCCTCGGGCCCGCTGTCCACCGCGTCCCGCATCTCCCTTCCGGCCTTGGGTTCACGCCTTCTCTACGTTCACTTGGACGTCCCAGCAGCTCCCGGGCAACCGGGACATACCACGCAATTTCATTTGACCGAACTCCGCTCCGCCTTTTCCCCGAAAGGGGCTTGAGAGTATCGGGCCTAACTGGCGGGCCTCTTGGGTCGCAGCGCCCCGGGAATCGAATTTTCCACCTTACCGCCGCTGGCCGAAACCACCGGAAATCCTCCGCTGGAGCCTCCTCCCCCGCTCGAAAGAAATCCAGCTGCCAGGCCGTGAAGCCCCATCAGAACCAGAATCGCCGAAGTCAGCCCACAAAAAGTTTGGGCCTGCCTTAAACGGCCACGCATCGAACCCTTCTCTCTCTCCCTCTTCTCCTCCAAGGCTTTTGCCCTGCGCTCCAACTCCTCGAGGAGGCGGAAACGCTCCTGCCGGTATTGCTCCATCTGCTGCAGTCGATCAGCCTTTCGGTTTTCCATTTCCCTTTTTTTTGATTCCGACAATCCCTCCGTGGCTAAACCCGCCTCCGCCGACTCCCGGTCGATCTGGGAGATTCGGGCTTCCACCTCTTTCAGCCGGTCACGCACCCCCCAATCGGTCTCTGTGAGGCTCTCCCCTGTCTTCACCCCTGAAAAATCCACGCCTAGGGGAACCGCCGCCAAACCGTAGATGGCCGCCATGACCAAAAAACCCAGGTTTAAAAACTGAAAGCCCGCCACCCGGGCTGCACTCTTCCGTGCCGGCAAGGGCCCTCGCAGAAAGAACATGCCCAAAAGAAACAACGGTGCCCATTGCGCCATGGCCTCCCGGTTGGACAACAGTTGCTCTCCCGCCCCCAGAACACCCCCCACCTCGCCGATTTTCCAACCCGCCATGACCAAAAGACCCAGGCCGGCAACCCGGAACAAAAAGCCGCGATCCCCCCCTTGAATCATCCACCCAAGTTGCCACTTTTTTGGGGTCGGCTCGAACAAAAACTTTCCCCCTTCTTTCCCACTCTGCTGTCGATAAATACCCGCCCCAACCTTGACCCCGCCCAGCCGTCTGACCACGATCTCACATGCTTCGCGAAAAGTCCTTTTCCAAGGGAGAGCTGATTTTTCGGGAAGGAGAGGAGGGATCCGAGGCCTTTCGCATCCTCGAGGGACGGATCGAAATCTCCATTCAGGTCGGTGGCCAGGGTGATGTTCCCATCGGTCATCTTCTTCCGGGTGACATTTTTGGGGAAATGGCCCTGCTCGACGACAAACCCCGCTCCGCCACCGCCCGGGCCATCGAACCAACGCGGCTTCACGTGATGAATATCGAGGAGTTCAATGACCTCTTTCTCCGTGATCCGTCGGCCCTCTCCCCCTTCTTGTCCTCGTTTTTTGAGCGCTTGCGCAACACCAACGACCTTCTGCGCCGGGAACTCGAACTTCGCCACACCACGCCCACCGAGGTGCACCAACTTCTCGAGGCCGGCACCAGCCTTGATCATCCCGCCATCCACCCGATTCCCAAAATCACAATCACCCCGTCGAATGCCCAGACCCGCAAAGCCGGTGCTCCGGATCAGGTGATTCCGGATCGGCTCCCGTTCCGCATCGGTCGCCGGCAAAGCGGGGAAGGTGCCGATATTTTGTCGGCCAACGACCTTTCTCTCCGCGACAACTACCCGTACCAGATCTCCCGTAATCACTGCTCCATTGAGCGATCGGGTTCGGAACTCATCGTGCGGGACCGGGGCAGCACCCTCGGCACCATTCTGAACGGCCAAGCCATGGGCACGGAATCCGAACACATGGCCCTACCCCTCCAACCTGGCGCCAACAAACTCGTCCTCGGGGGGGAAGACAGCACCTTCCATTTTAACGTCCAAGTCGAGCCCGCCTAAGGCCCGAAACTTTTGCCTGCCTGGGCCGTCGGTTGTCTAAAGCCGCTGTCGAAGCGAAAACCGAATCTGCCTATTTCTTTCCCGCCACCACCACGGTTTCCGCAGTTTCCTCGGGCTTCCCGGAAAGCTTGGCCTTGAGCGCTTTTTCGATCCTCGCGTAGAGCGCCGGATCCTTCTTCAACTCCTCCTTGGCCGCATCCCGTCCCTGAGCCAGTTGCTTGCCCTCGAAGGCAATCCACGCCCCCTTCTTTTCCACCGCATTGTGCTCAATGGCCGCATCGATCAGGGATCCTTCGCGTGAGATTCCCTCGTTGTACATGATGTCGAACTCGGCCTCGGTGAAAGGCGGCGCCACCTTGTTCTTCACGATCTTCACCCGCGTCCGGTTGCCCACCACCGTGCCGTCGGGAATCTTGATGGCGTTGATCCTCCGGATGTCCACCCGGACACTGGCAAAAAACTTCAAGGCCCGACCCCCCGGCGTGGTCTCCGGATTGCCGAACATCACGCCGATCTTTTCGCGGATCTGGTTCGTGAAAATACAGACTGTTCTCGCCCGACTGATCAAAGCGGTCAGTTTTCGCATCGCCGCACTCATCAATCGTGCCTGCGCCCCCACCGTCACGTCCCCGATCTGGCCCTCCAGCTCGTTCTTGGTCACCAAGGCCGCGACACTGTCCAGCACCACCACGTCCAAGGCGTTGGATCGGATCAGCGTCTCCGCGATGTTCAACGCCTCCTCCCCGGAATCAGGTTGGGAGACGAGCAGCTCATCCATGTTCACCCCCAATTTTTTCGCATAGACAGGGTCTAAGGCATGCTCGACGTCGATAAAGGCCGCCGTGCCCCCCTGCTTTTGGGCGTTGGCGATGGCGGTCAGGGTCAAGGTGGTCTTACCCGACGATTCCGGACCAAAAATCTCCACGATTCGTCCCCGGGGAAATCCGCCGGCTCCCAAAGCGGCATCAATGGCAAAGCATCCCGTGGGAATCACGTCGATCTTCAGCCTCGCCCCGGCATCCCCCAGCCGCATGATGGCGTTTTCGCCATAGGTCTTAACAATGGACTGGAGGGCCAGGTCCAGGTTCCGCCGTTCGGCGGCCTTGCCGCCCTCGCCTTTGGTTTCGTTCTTTTCGTTTTTTTCCGCTGTTTTGGGTGCCATATGGGATTAAACCTCCGTTTTAGAAAAAGGATGCGCTCCTTTTTGAATTTTTTTTCGTAGCAGGTCCAAAGCGGACTGGGAAGCCATGGCCTTGAACGTCTTTCTCTCCGGTACCAACTTCTTTTCAATAGTTTCCACGCCCTCCGAACCGGCGACCCCCAGATAGACCAATCCCACCGGCTTTCCCGGCGTCCCCCCCCCTGGTCCGGCGATTCCGGTCACCGAAACCGCCCAATCGGCCCCCGCCTTCTTTCGCGCCCCCTCGGCCATCTCCGCCGCCACGGCCGCACTCACCGCTCCATATTTCCTTAAGGATTCCTCTTTCACCCCCAACTCCCGCACCTTGGCCTCATTGGAGTACGTTACCCACCCCCCCAGCAACACCTCGGACGCCCCCGGAACGTCCGTGAGGCGACTGGCCACCAACCCACCGGTGCAAGATTCCGCCGTCGCCAACTTGATCCCCCGGGCCCGCGCCAAACCCACCACCACCTCCTCCATCGTCTCCCCGCCCTCGGCATACACCGCCTCCCCCAAAATCTCCCTTACTCTCGTGACGGCCCGCTCCAATAAAACCCCGTCCCCGGATTTCAGCCGCAAATCCACCTCCCCGGGCCGGGCACAATAGCCGATCTGCGTCACCCCCATCGCCCGGAGCTCCTCCTCACACCTCTCCTGCACAAATGACTCTCCCTGCCCATGCACCCGCAAAATCCTCGTCCCCACCGCCGACCTGGCCGTAGCCCGTAAGCGAGGTTCCACAGACGATTCGTACATCGGGGCCAATTCCCGGGGGGGGCCAGGAAGAAGAACCAGCATCTTTCCTTTCTCTTCCCAAAGCAGGCCCGGCGCGGTCCCGTGGTCATTCGGCAAAACTTCCATCCCCCGGGGAACCATCGCCTGCACTTTCACCATCTCGGGAGGCGTCAGGTTTCTTCTTTGGAAATAAGCCAAAATCCGCTCGTGAATCTCCGCCTGATACTCCAAAGGCTTCCCCAAAAACTCCGCCACCACCTCCCGCGTCACATCATCCGAAGTCGGCCCCAGTCCCCCCGTCACCAACAAGAGATCAGATCGGCCCCAAGACTCCCGCAACACCTCCCGGATGGCCTCCCGACCGTCCGGAACCGAGGTCTGTCTGGCCAACGAAAGCCCCATCGCCTCCAGCCGCCCGGAGAGGTAACCGGGATGGGAATTCATCACCTGCCCCAACAGCAGTTCCGTGCCCGTTGTGATGAGCTCAATCCGCATCCCATGGAGCATAGCCGTTCCGTTCCGCTGCCAAGCTCTACCTCCCCGTTTCCTCAGACATTCGAGAATCGTCCGCTGTTCCTGCATGTTGGGTTTTGCCCGCATCCCCAGACTCTCTCACCCACCCAAGGACATTCTCCGTCCTAGGATCATTTTTTCCGCCTTATCTTTCCCTCACTCTAGACCTGAATTCCCCCCTTGTTCTCCGCTCCCGTTAAACCGATCCTCTGTCATGGCCAAAAAAGATTCGCATCCCACTAAAGATCACTATCGGGAGCTTCGGGCCCTCCCTTGGTCCAAGCTTTGGCAGGAGGAAGTTCCGCGATTCAACCAAGCGACCCCGCTGGAAAAGGAGCGCTCGGTCGCGGTGATCCGGGCCGTGGGCGCCGGGTTTGCCGAGGCCGGTCAACCCTCCCTTCAGGAGCCCGTACGCCGATGGCTCCTCTCGCTCCTGCAGGATCCATCGGAAAAGGTCCGTCGCTACGCCATGAACGCCCTGCCCAAGCTGGGTGCCGGTCGGCCCGAGGAGCGGGAACTGCTTCAGCTACTGCAATCCTCCGGAATCGACCGGGAAAAAAAGTTCGTCGGTCGGGCCCTCAACAAAATCGGAGGCGCTGCCACCCTCGAATTCCTGCGCACCCGGGCCGAACCGGCTGCCCATCTCACGGAGCAGCGTGCGAAAGCCAACCTCGCCCGCCAACAGAAACCCTCCTCGATCCGTCTGGATGTCTCCCTCCCCAACGACCCTTCCCTCCGGATTCATCTCCGCTGTCGCACCGGGCTAGAACCCATCCTGACCGGCGAAATCAAGGAAACCTCCCGCAATTTTCGCATTCTGGATATCCGTCCCGGGCTTCTGACCCTCGCCCCCACCTCCGCCTTTTGTTTGCAGGACCTGTACTCCCTGCGCTGCTTCACCACTGCCTCTTTTTTTCTTGGGACCCTTCCCAAAACCCGGGATCCAACCGATCCCCTCGCCCACCTCATTGCCTCCCCACTGGCTCGGCGGCTTTGCCAAACTTTCACCCAAGGCCCGATCCGCTATCGCTTGGAGTTTGTGGCCAAGGGCCACCAACGTTCCGTCATCCTGCAAACCGTCCAAAAGGCCTACTCCATGTGCCCCGATCTTCTTAACGATTCACGGCAGG
>Ga0214917_10003255_pt1 | contig 18957 bp, 12 predicted proteins | sample LL_1208_BB_MetaG_FD_177983 | JGI IMG/M metagenome (GOLD analysis project Ga0214917, IMG submission 177983) | Freshwater microbial communities from Lake Lanier, Atlanta, Georgia, United States - LL_1208_BB | ecosystem: Environmental > Aquatic > Freshwater > Lake | place: USA: Georgia | collected...
AAGAAGAGTCATATCCATATCAACATGTACGCAATCTTCATATAGAAATTCTATATCAGCATTCACAATAAGCTTGTAAAGTATGGAAAGTTGCGTCTCATTCCCAGTCCATTGGCAATAGTAAAAGAAGGTCTTTTTTTCTTCTAAATTTGTTTCCCTAAATGTTATAAACTCAATTGGTGTTTGAAATTCAATATTCATTTATATGTAGTATGTATATCTAATTATAAACAATAAACAATACACAATAAACAATTATGCTATTTATCACATATTTTGCTTACGTGTTTTATTAAAACCTCTTCTGCGATACATTGGTGTGGTAACCCTTCTAGTTCTGTAGGTGTAGTCACGACGGTGTTGTTTAGAATTTACCTGAGAGCTATTAGAATCCAAATAAACATTCTTCATTTCTTCAGTAATTTCTTTTCCATTTACAATTGCTTCAAAAGCACATTTACCTACTAATCCCTCGGATAAAAATTTTGATTTAAAGAGGTTGTAGAAGCTCGTTTCAAGTGATTCAATCTTGTCTTGAAAATGATGAAAAATATGTATCCAGTTTTGGTGATATTCTTCATTCCATCCTAGAAATGTTCCTGAAATATCATCGCAAAATCCAAACATATTACCAATTAAATGAAAACTGGTTTGTAGGTGAAATATCTGAAATTCATCTGACATATCTTTATAAACAATTACAGGATCTTGGTTGTTACTAATATCGAGAATAACCTCTCCATCTTCAATTTGTTCTAATAGACTTAGGCAGCCATATACATGATTCTGTGCAGCAAAACAAAAATAGATTGAATTAGAGGAAATATCTTTTAACCAGCCAGATAAATCCATATTCATTGTTCCTGAATGTAATTTTAATATTATTTTAAACCGCCATGACTAAAAATTGAAAATTAGGTCCTTAGTTTATAGATTCCCCCTACTTATTCTAATTAGATTGGTTCCGAATATGCGGAAGATAAGGTGCTGCAGAGCACCTTCTCTTAGGCGTAATTCAATAATGGATTTTATTCCAAAGTCTCTTCTAATCCGATCTCCTTCCGAAAGACTTAATCATCTTCATTTGGCGATGATAATAAAGCGAGGAAAAATTTTGGCTATGGCAACAAATCGTGAAGGTTCAAGATCAAGCGGATGTGGTTATTCTGATTTCTCACTTCATGCTGAGAGAGCTGTAATAAAGGAGGTTGATTTATCAACTCTGAAAGATTCAATACTAGTTGTGGTTAGGATTCATAGGGCTAGATGCGGGAATGATGTACATTTAGCAAATTCCAAACCCTGCCGAGATTGTGAGGCAGTACTTAGTAAATTTATTAAGTTTCATGGGCTTAGGGCTGTCTATTATTCTTAGATATTCAGATAAAAATTTATGTTATTTTAATAGATATGAATAGCCAGAGTTATCAATTTAATGGATTATTGGACCTAATTGAAGAGGCAACTTCTGATGAATTACGAATGATGCCATCTGCAGATTGGATTGAGGTAATGGATGGTTTAACTACCGAACAAAAAAAAGAAATTATTTTTCGTAAGAATATTAAAATTTTTGGTGGCATTAATGAATATGTGAATGATATTTTTAATAAAAATAGTATAAATCGTATTATTGAAATGCCTCAAGGGGAAGTTAGAATGAAATCAAAAATAGGCATGTTGGAATATATTAAAAAATTATTGAATGAATCTGGATTATCTGATGAAAATAAATCAAGACTTGTGGATGCTAAGAATAGATTAGAAAGTTTAAATGCTATAGTAGCACCAGCTGCAGGTGGGAAGAGAGGTCGTCGCCATCGTAATCTCAAGACTCGTAAAAATAAAAATTAGACTAATTTATAATTTAATCTGTATTATAAAAAAAAATTGAAAGATAATGATGGGAAGGGTTTTTAATATAACTAATGATAAAATGTCTGATAGAAAAGAGCATTATCATGGATTATGGCGTGCTTCGGCAAAAGAATCTGTTCCTTATAATGATGATTTTCCAGAATCTCTATTGATTCTTCCTGAATTATGGGATGGAGCTATTCAACATGGCAGGGCATCTAAAATTATCACAAGATTTGAATGGATTGATGATAATACTTTCAAACTCATAGTTGAAGATAATGGTTCAGGCGTAAAAAATGAACGTAGGTTGAAAGGGTGGGCAGCAGCAAATTCTATAGATAATATTCATAGAAATGGACATGGAAGTAAAAAGGCTCTAACAAAATTTATGCCTGAATATTTAACTGCTAAATGGGAACTTGTATGGCGTGGCAAGAGAAACCCTAATCTTCAGATAATTAAGGCTCCATTTCTTGGAGAAGATACATTTACTGAAGAAGATGAGGATGACGTAGAAACCTTAATGCCTCATGGTACACGTTGGACAATCTATTCTAATAATGATGTTCTACAACTGTCTGTAAATAGTCATGAATTAAGACATAGAGATTTTGTAAAACCAAGTGGTTTGATGAATGCTTTGCGTGAAATTATTACTACGAGATATTCAGAAGATATCTTAAAATCTGTTGATTTTATAATTGAAATTATTACAAAAAGTAATAAATCAATTATCAAGAGTAGTAAGGTAGAAAAATGGCATAATATTCAGTATCACTGTGAACTGGAAACACGTTCAGGTTTGACACGTAAACTATGTCATCATCAGGAAGATTTTGAAGGGGGCTTTTGGATATTTGAATTATATTATATTATACCAGATGGTAATCTTGTTTATAATCTAAAATCTGAAAATATGTTTCCATTTTATGGAAGAAAATGTCAAAATACTTCAAGAATTCATACATCTCTTGATGGAAGAATGATTGAGGCTATTCCAATTTGGCGTAGTCTTGGTCGTGAAGCACCACATAATGATTATAATGGTTTAATTGGATTTGTTAATTTTAAACCATTAGATTCTAGTGATTTTGAAACTAAACTTCCTCAACCTGCTACTACTAAGGTATCCTTTTGGCCTAGTGATCCTAAATTTAGAACATTTATGGAGAAGTTATCAAAATTGCTAAAACCATTTGATTCTAAAAAACTAAAAGATATTAAGTCAGCCTTAGCACCTGCTCCAGTACCTGCTCCAGCACCTGCTCCAGCACCTGCTCCAGTACCTGCTCCAGCACCTGCTCCAGCACCTGCTCCAGTACCTGCTCCAGTACCTGCTCCAGTACCTGCTTCAGTACCTGCTCCAGCACCTAATCCAGCACTTGCTCCAGAACCTGCTCCAGCACCTAATCCAGCACTTGCTCCAGCATCTGCTCCTGCTCTAGTACCAAAACCAACTCCTGGTATAAAATCAAGTAAAATAGTAATAAAAAAATCAGTCCCAGTCCCAGTCCCAGTCCCAGTCCCAGCAGCAATTCCTAAGGTTTCTATTAAAAAGCAATCTAAAAATGATGAATCTTTGCCATCAAATCTAACATGTAGTGCTATTCCAAATATAAAAATAAATAAAAACACAATTTCAATTGAATATAATTCAAAAACAATAGTTATAGAGAGTTCTTACAGCTCTGATATTATAAGTACACTTGAATTTCTAAAATCAGTAATGAAAAATCATAAACCAGAAAAAACTATGAAATTTGCCGAATATATAATGAATGGTATTCATACAATTCTAAATAAAAAGGATTGATAATAGGATACCATTTTTATTGTATAAACAATTTATTCTAACTTCATACGAATCCCAAGAATGCGACTAAGTACATTAAGTTGAGCACCAGTTGGTACAACACTACCATTCTCAAAATCACGAATTGTATTAATTGGAAATGAACATTGTTGATTCAACTTAATTTGAGTTAGACCAAGTTCAACACGCTTCTTAATCATTTCCTGACGGCTTTCAACAGAAAGATGTTTCTTCAAAGGCTTAGGAATCCCTTCATTATCATTAGCAAGTTTGGCTTGACGAATAGTACTTTCACTATATTTAGTAATAGGTGAAAATCCTGTATTTTTAGCACTTGAACTGCCACGACCGATCTTAACTTCCTGCCAATCCTGACAATCCATTTTAATATGCTCGTTGCTTTTTATTTCGTGATGTTCTATGTGTTTTGATGGTTTTTTTTGATTTCAATTTTTTCGTATTACTACTTCCACCTCTATTGCCATCACGTATAACAGGAATTACAAAATGTCCGAAAGAAGGATCAGGAGATGTTAGTAAATCACTACTATTTGAAGGATAAACCGTAACCTGAATAATTTTTTCATTATTTTTAAGATATTTTAATAAATTATTTTTATTACCAAAAAATGTTAATAAGACCTGATATTCATCAAAAGAAAATAGGTTATTTGAGTCAATATTATTTGAATCTAAATCATTATATTCAGCAACAACGGTTTTATTATTTTCTAATGTATCCATTCAACCTAAACAGTTTATTTAAAATAAATTATAAAATCCGTTTCAATAATGAAATGCTCATTAAGAGAATGGCAAAAAATATTAAAATCACCGAATGATTTAATTGTAAATGCCTCAGTGATAGATGGTTCGGACTCATGGACGGAGTATCCAATAGGTATGGAGTTTAGCATAGTTTTTTTTAAATCAAAATCTGATAAATTCCAAATAGGAAATCATGAAAAGATAGTAAATTGTTGTTTTTCAACAAATACAGATAATTATCGCCGTCCAAATCCCCCAAATCGTATATCTTTTCTGAAAACTCTGGAAATGAATGGTATAAAGAATAGAAAATTAACATTGCGTGAATATTTTTATACGTTACCGTCGTATAAATTTATGATAAGTCCTGAAGGAAATGGAATAGATAGTCATAGAATTTATGAATCACTCATTGCTGGAACTATTCCAATTGTAGAAGACAATATACTTATCCGTCAAAAATATAAAAATATGCCAGTTCTTTATACAAAAGATTATACAGAAATTACTGAATTCTATCTTCTTAAAAAATATAATGAGATGATAGACATTGAATATGATTTTTCTCCATTATTTAGATCTTACTGGCCAGAGTATCAACAAAAACTTATAAAACAAAGTAGTGATTATTGGACCTATACAAAATCAGGACATACATATTATGATATTAATATTTCAATCTAAATTGAGACTAATATATAATATTATGGATCAATCAACGAGTATTCTCTTTACACATGGAGATGTTATTCTCAATAAAGAACAATTTCAGATCGTTACTGCTCCATCTACACAAAATCAGCGAATTTTGGCAGGAGCTGGATCAGGAAAAACCACAACTATAACAGCACGAATAGCTTATCTGATTGAACGTCAAAAAATACCTGCCAACAAAATTATTCTATTAACTTTCAGTCGTGCGGCGGCAGAGGAAATGCAACATCGTGTGGCAAGATTAGTAGGTAATACTGATATTATAGCGGGAACATTTCACGCCGTAGCGAGTCGTGTCCTTAGGGATAATGCTGCTTCAGCAGTTGCTGACCAACCTTTTGTGGACGAGTATCCATTACGTTTTCTAAATTGGCTAAAAACGGAAGAGGGAGCCAAGTGGGCATCACGATTCAAAGTTGTAATTATTGATGAAGTACAGGATATTAATCAAATACAATGGGATATTATTCAATCAATATATTTGTCCAGTATTAGTTGTTGCTTAACAGTTGTTGGGGATGATGCGCAGAATATTTATACATGGCGAGGCTCATCAGTAGATTTTCTATTTAATTTTCATAATCATATCGCCAATACAAAGGACTACCAGCTAAGAATAAACTATCGTTCATCTGAATCTATTGTTAGGATTGCTAATTCAGTAATGCGTTTTATTCCAACATTACCATTCAAAGAACGTATGATAGCAGGTAAAAAAAATGTGGGCAGTATTTCAGCATCGGGCTCATCTATTGCTCAATCTCACTTGCCCTCAGTCCATTTTTTCTACAGATCCCAGGATGAATACGATTGGATAGTAAAAGATATTGCTAAACATTATTCAAAAAATACTAAGGAAACATTTGCTATTCTAGCTAGAAATAATAGTAGTTTATATAAGATTGAAGAGCGTTTACACCAACTTGGTTTAATGTATAATATTTATACTAAATACAATCCTGATAGGAGTCAAACACATTTTCGCAGGATAACATTGGCTACTATTCATGCTTCAAAAGGACTTGAATGGGATCATGTTTATCTGATGAATTGCTCAGATGATTGTTTACCCTCTCGTAAAACAGATGAAGATATTATAGCAGAACGTCGTCTATTTTATGTAGCAATTACTAGGGCACGTTCTTATCTCACAATTACTTATAGCCGAAATGAACCATCGCTGAGTCGTTTTGTTAGGGAGATACCAAGACCATTTTTGATTTATCATGGAATTAGTCTATATAAGCTATCTGTAAAAGAACAGGGTCAATCCGCTCTTAGTCTCTCAGAAAAAGTAGGATCTATGGATGGATATGAATGGCAAATACTTAGAGATCAGGGAGCAGTGCCGCTGTATTCAACTACAAAAACTAAGCAGCAGACGGAAACTCTCTTTACATTCGGCCAATTCTTCCAGGTGCCAAAATGGGTAAAAGATACCGATTGCCGAGAGACCTGGCATGATTTAGTAACATGGATTATTAAAAGAGAAATAGCTCTACAAACAGATGAAATGATGCAACTGATGACGACGGATATTTTGGAGACACTTCTAACAATTAGAATTTATGGCGAAGATCTTGAATTCTGGAATGTACATGAATCCGAGATGCTTCGTCTTGTTCACCATTTTCTAAAGTACAAAGGAGAGCCGACACTAGCAGCAGTGGAATTTGCTGATTTACAGCAATATGTAGCAATAGCTCCTCTAGGTTCTGCATTTCATTCATGGACACAAAAAGATATTGTAGCAGCTACGATTATTTTAGCAAAAATCCGTGGACAATTACGACCACTCCGTCATGATGGCTATGATTTAGCAGATTTTACATTTGGATTTACAAGGAGTAGTGTACCAACGGAATATAGACCATTTGTTCTAAAATCATGGAAATCAGTTCTCAACTTTACAAATCCAACGCATACAATTATAGGTGATTTATGGAATGTGGCAGCACTTCGTCAAGTTCGTGAAGGAAGAAACATTCCTCTTTATCAACTCAAAGACATTTCTAAATTCCTGGCTTCAGAAATGATGCTTGAATTTATAGATGCTGTACACAATGGAATAAAAAGAATGACAGCAAATAATCCAGGTGTACGAATATTAAATATGCTTGTTGAATCAGTGGCTAAGACTATACTACCAATCCAAATTGACTGTGTAACATCAGCAATAAGTGAGAAGGATTCAAAGGTTTCTATTTTTAAAATACTAACACGTCAGGAGCCGTTGGATAATGCTGGGCCTAGTCAAGAAGATTTTGTCATAACAGCACTCCATGCTAGAGCTTTGGCGGAGAGTACAGGTCATGAAATACAACAACTTGAATTTTTTAATAGTTCAACTGGAATGTTAATAAAACTACCATGGACAGATGAACTACATATTCAGACAAATATTTTCTGGAATCATCTTAAGTGTATTGATTAAAAATCTAGCTTTCTCTCTCTCTTTCACCTTTGAAGAAGAGTAAGTTGGGAGCTAAACAGGGGCTGGCATTTCATAGTATTTAGCATCCTGATAGAGAGCCTCAGCTCCTGGTGCTCCGAGACCTCCACCACGAGGTCGTACTGCTCCTGATGCAGAATATTTCGTATTTCCACCAGGCATTACACGACCAAGTGAACCTTTTACAGTCATATCTGCATATCTATCATTTTTGGTAGGATTATTAAAGAGTCTATTTGATCTATTCCAATAAACGGCGTCTGCTTCGGCACGGCATTTATAGGGACCTTCACGTAAAACAGCAGATGGCATAGCAAGATCAGTTATCATTTCAGCAGGTGGAACCATGCGACCGATACCACCAGGTCCAATGGGTCCATCTATCTGTGCGCCTATTCGTGTTCTGTCTACAAGTCCGTTATCAATTGAAACACCTGGTGCTTCAACCTGAGGTAAAACACCTTTCCACCATGTTCTATCAGCAACTGTTCCATTTTTAATCTCCTTGCTATCTGGTATTAAAACTCTTTGCTGAAACATATCACTGGTAACAGGTGAAACATATTCTTTTGCTTGACACCAACGATCAAGACGACGGTCAAGATACCGTAGAACAGATTCTTTATCAATGGCCTCTGAATAACGACCAGGAGGGTAAAACTCTCCTCCCATTCCAAAAACAACATTATTAGGTGGCATTGGAGCACGAATAGCTGGACCAGAAGTTCTGTATTCTTTTGAAATCTTCGCCCATGGACGAAAATCTATTGGCAAAGGTAGCGAGGATCCTTGTCCTCCATCAGGAAGTGTCCAACGAACAATTTGAGTCGGATCCCAGTGGGATTTTAATGCTACAGGTGGAAAAAGTTTTTCACTACCTCCTGCTTCTTGAAAAGGATACTGTTCATTTAATTCATTTATAGTTGGTCTATATTGTGATAAATATGACATATCTAACTGTTCTACCCTAATTCTATTGAAATAAAATATTCTATTATCTAAAATGGCAGGGCATCTCCAGAAACGTCAATACGAGCAACTTGAGTTACATTATCAATAGGAACTTGACTTACATTCTCAGTTATACTTATAATAGAGTTCCATTCAAGCTCAGGAGTAACATAAGGATATACCTGATAAACAGGGTACAAATCCTGGGTGAAAACTGTTATTGTTAAATGATCAAGTTTACCGATTGGTGGATCAAAAGTAACCTGTCCTGCTAATAATGTCTGTGTTACATTGTCTACTGAGTTGTTGGCTATAATTTTTCCAAAAACTATTTGGGATGATCCTACAAATTCTCGTGAAACATAACTGGTGGATTGGAGAGTTGTATTTATTAGATTTTGAGTGTATTGTTTGGATGTAAGACCACCAGTGGTTGTACCGTTAATTGATTGTTGACATATCTGATTAGTGTTATTTGAAACGGGTTTTTCTGTAAGTGCCACATCAAGTTGATTTATCTGAGGTAAGTCAGGATTAAACTGGATATAGAAATTCTGGTTAATAATGTTATTATTAAGTCCTTCAATGCTTGCTGCGCCAGTTATTGTATCAAAAGGAAAACCAACTTGTACTTCGACGGTTGGTATAGTAGCTCCTGCAGGAAAACATGAGAACGTGTTGGAAATTTTTGCTAAAATATTGCCAACAACATTTTGATAAAGTAAACAATTTGAATCAGGTGTCTGGAAAGGATTAGACGATTGAATAGCCAGATTTTTACCATAAAAAGTTACAGGTAAATTCGTATTTCCAGCCAAACTGTTGTAATCCAATAGTGAATCAGGTAAAATTCCTGTATAATATTTATCAATGAAGGAATTAGTCTGCTGTAAAGCGTAATTATCTACATCATTAATTAAGGCGTAGGAAGGTTGTAGTTCTGACCATAAACTTCTGTATTCAGCAATAAAAAAGTTATTTGCACTTTGATCAGGTAAAATACTTTCAAATCCCTGGAAGGCAAAATTTTTTAGACCAAATACGAAATTTCCACTGAAAGAATTATAGAAATTTACTAAACTTAGTGCATAATCGGGCGTAAAACTCGTAAGTTGAGCTAGATTATATAAAAAATATTCATTTGAAATCATATCCGTTGTTTTAAGGCCAAATGTGTAGAGTTCTTTATTTGTTTTTGTTACTTGAACTGAGGATGGAGAGGTATCTACTACATTAATCTGTGTTTGTTGACTTACCTGAAATCTAACAAGACATTGAAAATCTTCAGCTGGACTAAATGCTCTTAAAACTAAATAATATGTTTTATTTTCTTCGGCAACAAAATTATTAATATAAGAATTACTATAGTATCCATTAAATTTCGTATCGGCATTAATATAATTTGATTCGGAACCCCAATTATACACAGTCTGAGTTTGATCAACACCGTTTAATTTTAAGATATTACCATTTTCATTATAAATAGGAACAGTAGATACAGCATCAGCATAAAAATTGTCAAGACTATCATAAATAAACATCTGGGTTCTACCAACTTCAAACTGTCCTGAAGCATCTTGTGATATTGAAGGATTTATAATATTATTGAGTTCAGTCATTGATTTATAGGATGTAGCTACTCGGTCAAAAACAATATTTTGAACTGGCCAAAAATAGTTGTATTGAATAGAAAATGTAGGGGCTGTGTTCCCAAAAGATATATTTCCTGAAGGTTGATCTATTATTGGAAAGGGATATGGTGTTGATCCGTTCACAATACCAATTGTATTTATAGGCATAGATTGTTCATACTGAGATTCAAGTACACTTGTTGAGCTGTAGGATGGTGTAAAACTCTGTTTGGGAATCAAATAAGCATTATTTTCAGAATCACCAGTTAAAGGATTATAAATGTTGCCATTTGTAGACGGCCATGGTTTGTATTTATATGGTGGGCTTGGGCCAATAAGGGGAGGTTGTGCCATAGGTTCAAAACTGTTATTAACAGGATCAACAACAGAATAATCAGGATTTGGTATGACACTTCCAGCTAATAACCATATGTTTCCAAAGAAGAAAAGCGAGTTACTTATATCTGTAAAATCGGAAACAACGCAAAAACAATAATTTCCATAGTTATTTGTCTGCAGTGAACCAGTTGGTAGGGATGTACCACGAAATTGTGTACTTGAATAATTAGAATCTATTTCAAATGTATAATAGGTTCCATATTGATTATCAATCATTGTCCCTGTATTTGGAATATTTTGAATAAGTTGTGGAACAATATTAATATTTCCTGATAAATCAATATCATAGGTTGAAGGATATGAAAATTGTCTATTACCACTGGGATCAAAAGTTGATCTCCAAGGAACAGTAGTAGCAGGGCGTAAAATAGCAATTGGATTATTAAGTAATACATCAAATGATTTAACATTAATATCAGCAGCATTAAATACAAATAGACGATTGTTGTAGTTATTTGGATCACCCACATCGGTTCCAATATAGGCAGATTTAAATGTTAATCTTTTTAAATTATAGACACCATCAGGTAAATTAAATGTAAATCCAATGATTGGAGCAGTTAGTTTGACTCCTGGGCTATTATTATAAAGACCATTATAGTTTGAAAACGGTGGGTAATTGTAGTAGTAATTTAAATAAATGGAAGGATAAATATTAAAACCATAATTTAATCCAGCTGGAGATGTTGGAGAGGAATTTGGAATTATGCTTAATCTTGAATTTCTAAGACCGCTTAAATCAGGATACTCTTTACCGAGACCAAATATACTCAATTGATTTCGTGGATAGTTTGTGATCGAGTAAATTCCATCAATTATAACCCAATTTGTATCATATTGAGGTGGGAAATAGTATTGATGTAACCAATGGGTTAGTTTAAACTCTCTATTGAGACCTGTTGTTGATGTAAAAGTGTAAATCTGATTATTAGGTTTATAAACTGAATTTAGAGAACCCGAATAAAAATAGCTATGTAACGAATCATTATATGGTGAAGAAACCTTAAAATAATAACCTGTGACTGGATCACCACGGAATTGAGAGGTGCGATTATTTCCACTAAAATCATCCTGAGGATTTGGTGAAAATGCTCTATAATCAGTGAGATCAGTGCTAATACCATTTAGATCTCTTCCAATGAATGGCTGGGTCATAGGCACAAGTTTATTAAAAGGATAGGAAGATGGAGAATCTTGATTAATTGGATTAGCACCAGCAAAATCAGGATCTAAAACGGAGGCATAATAGTAGCTCATCTGTCCATTATTTATTCCAGAGGTCAATACTTGATCCCAAGTATATTGATTAAAGTCGAGTAGTGGTATATCAGTTCCTGATGGATTTACAAAATCGGCAATAACATTGATTCTATTTGTTTGTCCCCATAGGGCTAAATTAAATGATTGAGGTTCAGAGACTGTATTAGGATAATGTACACGTACCCAGAATGGTTTATATGGATTGCCTTTTAAAAATATTGGATTATAAACAATATATGCTATGTTGCCCAATGATTGAGGAGCATTTGGTAGAACAAAATAGAGAGTATCAAAATTACCTGAAATATCCTCAATAGGATATGGTTGATTATTTATAAAAAAATTTCCAGATGAATCAAATACTCCATAATTTGAATAAATTGGAAAATTAATTGTTCCACTGGAATCACCCTGTTTAATGGATAGTTTATATTTATAAAAATAAGGATCACTGCTGTAAGTATTTGCCATATCGGCACAAAATTGCGCAAAATCTAAATATATTAAAATATCAATATCTGCGCTAAATTGACTACTTTGCTGAGGTAGAATAGTTAAATTTGTGTCATATCTCTGGCCAACAAAGTTATCTCCTGAAATAGTTGGCTGCGGAGGAATAATTTGAAAAAACTGCTGAGGATTCATAAAGTTCAGAGTATATGAAGGGGAAAAAACAGACAAATTTAGAGCTTCACTTAAATCATCTGTAAAATTAATATTTTGTAAATTGATAATGTTAGGATTATTTATAGTTAGATATTTAGGATCTACATCAAAATTAGTAAAATTGTAATTGAACATAAAAGGCACACCAGGAAAAGTATTAAGAGTGGGAGTATCCTGGGCTCCATTATAAACGACAAACTTTCTAGTATTGTTATAATTTGGATATCTGTAGGAAAAAGGTCTTGGTAGTGTCATTATTTGAACATTTTGTGTTGTAGGAACATTAAATGGTATAATAACGTATTTTCCTTTTGGTATATGAGCAGTGATATCATTAAAAATATTATTGACATTTTGTATTTGATTTGAAGGTGTATTAATGGCTAGAATTGGCGTATTATTATTATATGTATCAACGGTTAGAAAAGAGTTCGTATCAATGTTAAAACTGTGATTCATACTAGAATCAATAGGAGGCTGAATTATTTGATAAATATTGTTTGGTAAATAAATATTGTAAATATACTGACCCATTGTATTATAGGTATAAGATAGATTTCCTGAGTTTGTGCTTAAGATAGTTGTAAAACGTTTATTATATGGTACGATTTGTTCCAAAAAAAATTCCCATGTTATATTTGCTTGTTTTGTCATGCCAGGCCATATTCCTGAAAACTGATTCTCAGATGTTACATTTACATATCCAGCAGGAGGTTGTGAAAGTTGATAACCAGGTAAAAGAGCAACAATATTTTCAGTATTGTATAAAGTATAATTATTAGAAATATCTTCAAATGTATAGTCAATTAGGGTTACACCCAGATTTAATCCAAGTTGTTTAGAGAAAAATTCTCCCATGGACTGTATAACAGGTAGCCCTGAAGTATTACTATTAAGTGTATTTTTCGCATTATCATATTCATCCTGAGTAACTTCATTGTATATTAAGGACGCCTGAAAGTTCTGTGTATATTCTGTATTAATAGTTGTAGTTATACTATTATTAAGACCATTGAAAGTAACACCAATGCGATTTCTATCTGTGTTAAAATACCAGTTGTAAATATTTACAGCATAATATTTTTGAGTGTAATATTCTCTGATAAATGACAAAAATTTTTCATTAGCAGTACAAATATCAACATACATCTTGTAGTTAAGTCCTAAAAATTTTAATACGCTATTATTATAAACATCAATAATATCATAATTTAAATAATTAATTAAGTATCGTAAAATGGGTGAAATTAGTGCCTCTTTAAGAGGAGGATAATAATAACTAATAAAAATTTCCTGAATTGTCGGTGGATTTGAAAATATTGTATCTATTTTTGGATAGTAAAAATTTGCGATTGTTTGTTGAGTAACACCAGTAGTTATATATTGTTTTACAAGATTATTGTAGTATGTTAAATTTGGATAGGCAAACCCTATTATAGCACTTTTTCCACCTTTAATTAAAGCTGTGTAACTATCAAAATCATATAAAGAAAAATAGGGAGAAGAATTCATTGAGTTATTCAATGCTGAAACAATTGAGGATGGTATATATCGTCCAGGAGGTATGTTGTATGCCAAGTATAATGGACCGCCAACAGGATTATCTCGTCCACCCTCACTGATTAATACTGTATCCAAACAGGATGATATACCTAAAAAGGAGGCTGCCAATTGGTAGGAAAGACAGTAATTATAAGGTTTCAAATATTTAGTAGGATTGAATCGCATTTCAACTATTTCATTAATTATGTCAATAGTTTCAGATTTTTGCGGTAGGCATAAATTTTGATCAGAATTACCAAGAATTTCATCAAGATTAAAAACAGTCTTGATTAATGCGGTTTGTATTTCAGTTTCTATAGCACCAGTGTTGTCAGGTATAACACCGTTTAAATTTGGAAAGGCAATCTGTACAACATTAAATGCTGATACATTCTTATAAACTCTTGGTAACATAATTTTCATATAGGATGAGTAAGGATATTGTGTTATGTCACGATTTTGGCTATTAAAGCTAAATTGACTTTGAAGTTGTTTTGTAGTAGGATTTTGTTGAAGTAAGCTCAGTGATTCTGTTGGGAAAGGTGGCGGAGATTGAAAAGGATACTTGGTTTCCCAGAGTTTCCCAGGAACAGATATTTCATATTCTTTATCATTAGTTAATCTTGGACCAGCGGCACGAATAAGTTCATATCTTGGATCAATAGTATCACCTGTATCAGACCCACCACTTGTATTAATGCTTGTGTCGCTTACAGTTGAACTATCTGTTGTACTACTATTAGACCTAGCACGACCTGCTAAATCATCATCTGGATCATTGAATGGACGATAATAGTGCGGAGCATCGTACTGCATCCCTATTATTACCTAACGAGGTTCAACCTTTTATGTCCCTTTGAACAAGCTGTGCCAGAAAACTGAAGAAATATATCCGAGAATTTTTTAATAAAATAAAAATATAGTACATATTTTTATATAAAAATAAAAAAATGCATTATACATTAGATTACAATGTCACAATCATCGGCTGGATTTTTAAATCCATCAGTAACAACCGTTTTACCATCACAGAAGGGACCGACAGGGCCAGCAGGGCCAACTGGTCCAACTGGGCCGACGGGTCAGGCTGGAACACTTGGAAAAACAGGTCCAACAGGTGCTGCTGGAATAGATGGAGCAACAGGGCCAACAGGTCCTACAGGTCCAGTGATACCATACATTTTTGATGGTGGTGGTCCAGCAAATGTATATTATAATGGTCCAGCATTTGATTGTGGAACTATAACCTAAGTCTTTTTTAATACGGATGAATAATTAGAATGCCTTTTATTCAATTTCAGTTCAGAAGAGGACTTTCTTCTGAATGGACATTAGTGAATCCCACTTTGGCCGATGGTGAATTGGGACTTGAAACAGATACTCGCCAATTCAAAATTGGTGATGGTGTTACACCGTGGAACTTGTTGCCGTATGGCGGATTTCTTGGTCCGACAGGTCCAACTGGATTGCCATCTTCAGTAACGGGTCCAACAGGTTATACTGGTTACACGGGACCTATGGGAATACCTGGAACAGCAACAAATACTGGGGCTACTGGCCAAATGGGAGAAACAGGTCCAACAGGACATACAGGGCCAACTGGTGAAACTGGTCATAGTGGATCAACAGGTGAAACAGGCTCAACAGGTCCCACAGGTGAACGAGGCATGGTGGGTGAAACAGGTCCAACAGGTATTACTGGGCCATCTGGACTCAATGGTGATAAATATAATACACGGACCATAACTCAAGTTCCTGATATGATAACTCAGGTTTCAAGTGGTACAGTAAATGTAACTGTCAGTACCGATTTAGCATACATTCAGGGTAATTCCGTTGTGGTGACTTGTGATAATCCAAGTTATCCCTTTTTCGAAGCTCGTGTAATTTCCTATAATTCAGTAACTGGTAATATTTCATTAAATCAAATTACAAATATAACGGGAACTCTTCTTGATAATGAATTTTACCTGATAAATTTAAACGGGATTCAGGGACCAACGGGCTCAACAGGACCAACAGGGTTAATGGGATCAGGAGTATCGCGATTAATTTACACGGATACACCTATAAATCCACCTACAGCGCAAATTAATGGTCCAAACAGTTTTACTGTATTTTCAAATGTCATCTCCGTTCCGCAAATTTCAACAGAACAATCGTATCCATCACAGGAAGGTTATTTTTTTCAAATACAATTACCTGATACAAATGGGGCTTTTTTCACATTTACATGTGATAATTCTGTAACTTGGTCTGTAGTTGTTAACACATTTAATTATATTAATTTGTCATACTATGATATAAATAACAATTTACAAACAGTTCAAACACCGTTTAATCCTAGTGATATATTTAGTGTTTATAATAATGGAACAACTGTTTCTTTCTATTTGAATAATCAACTTATTATTATTTCTTATGTGTTTAATAGTCAACCCATACAATTTACGTATAATCGTAATGATACATTTCCAACTGGTAATCCTATGGTATACACAATGTTTAATTTAGTTCCAATAAATCATCCGATAACAGGTGGAACTGGTTGGACGGGTGAAACAGGACCAACAGGTGAATTTGGTCCAACTGGTCCTACAGGTCTGCAGGGTCCAGCAGGAGATGCGACAAATACAGGTGCTACTGGTGAAACAGGACCAACAGGTCCGCAGGGTATTCCTGGAGAGGCATCAAATACTGGCGCAACGGGTCCTATGGGTCCAACAGGTGAAATAGGCATGACAGGCCCTACTGGTCCTATTACAAGTTATATATTTGATGGTGGTGGTGCTAGTAATACCTATACTCTTGGTCCAGCATTTGATTGTGGTAATGCACAATAATTCTTATTTTTTAATAAGGTAGTACAAGGTATGCCCAATATACAGTTTCAACTTCGTAGGGATTACCTTATTAATTGGGTTTTGTACAATCCAATACTAGCTAGTGGTGAAATTGGTCTAGTATTAGATTCCTTTCCATATCAATTTAAAATTGGAAATGGAGTACTGGATTGGAACAATTTACCTTATTCAGGGCTTCTTGGACCAACGGGATCAATGGGACCTACGGGAGAAACAGGTCCAACTGGATTAAGTGGATCAACTGGTTTTACTGGGCCTACAGGATCAATGGGTATTCAGGGGTTTACAGGTGAAACGGGAGCAACAGGCCCACAGGGTCCTGAGGGTACAGCGGTTAACACAGGGGCTACTGGTATGACTGGTGAAACTGGCGCTACTGGTGAGACAGGTTCTACTGGATTAACAGGTCCAACAGGGTTAACGGGTGAAACAGGACCAACTGGATATACAGGTGAAACTGGCCCGACTGGTGTGACAGGTGAAACGGGACCGACTGGAATGACAGGTGAGAGTGGCCCAACAGGTTCAACTGGCCCAACAGGTTCGGTTGGTTATACAGGTGAGACTGGCGAAACAGGTCCTACAGGTCCTCAAGGTCCTGCTGGAGATGCTACTAATACAGGTGCAACAGGTCCATCTGGAGAAACAGGTCCCACAGGCCCTACTGGTATTGCTGGTGAAACAGGATATACTGGCGAAACAGGCCCTACTGGTCCAACAGGTGAAATGGGTTCTACAGGTGAGACAGGTTTTACAGGTCCGTCTGGAGAAACTGGTTTTACAGGAGAAACGGGCCCTACTGGTGAACCAGGACCAACAGGCATGACAGGAGAAACTGGACCACCAGGCATGACAGGAGAAACAGGGCCGACTGGTGAGACAGGTTTTACAGGCCCTACTGGTGAACCAGGCCCCACAGGAGAAACAGGGCCGACTGGTGAGACAGGCTTTACAGGCCCTACTGGTCCAGATATTAGTTTTACGGGTTCAACAGGGTCTATTGTTTGGGCAAGTCCAAGTGGATTCACTGCTTCATCTCATTTTTATTTTAATCCAACAGGGACTTTTGGTGAGGTTGTAATCGAAGGTAAGTTAACCGTTGTGGGTGGGATAGATCCTTCTTATTTAGCACTATCTGCACAAGGTACCCAACCTATCGGATCTTCACCTGGAATGTTATGGTTTGATGGTACCAATTTATATTTAGATGGAACAATTATAGGTAGTAGTAGTTTTGGATCAACAGGACCGACAGGTATAACTGGCTCTACAGGTCCTACTGGTGTTACAGGAGAAACAGGCCCAACAGGTGAAACAGGACCTACTGGTGAAAAAGGCCCTACTGGTGAAACAGGCCCAACAGGAGAGACAGGTCCTACTGGTGAAACAGGTCCTACAGGTGAAACAGGTCCTACAGGTGAAACAGGATATACTGGCTTTACAGGTCCTACTGGTGAAACAGGTCCTACAGGTGAAACAGGATATACTGGCTTTACAGGTCCTACAGGTGAAACAGGTCCTACAGGTGAATCAGGACCGACTGGAGCAAATGGCCAAGGAGTATCCTCAACTTGGATTTATGGTTCGGCTGCAAATATTGGTCAATTTAGTATAGCTAATTCAATACCTGGTGCTATATTTTATTCCGATTTCAATCTCTACGATAGTAATGGTCAATCTCAAATATCTTTTTTTACAACTATTCTAAATTTACTAAATTCAAATATACCAGTTCTGATCAACTATAGCAATCCTGATTTGAGTAATCCAGGAAATGCATTAATTAATTTAACGCAAGTAATAAATAATACAACATATTGGTCTCTAAATGGAATTGAAATTTCAGCATCTGGAGTATTATTTACAGCAAATACACCTACATTTATTTCTTACTTAATATCTGGCCCAACAGGAGAAACAGGTCCTACTGGAGAATCAGGTACTACAGGAGAAACAGGCCCAACAGGTGAAACAGGCCCAACAGGAGAAACAGGACCTACTGGAGAAACAGGTCCTACTGGAGAAACAGGCCCAACA
>Ga0214917_10003256_pt1 | contig 18948 bp, 14 predicted proteins | sample LL_1208_BB_MetaG_FD_177983 | JGI IMG/M metagenome (GOLD analysis project Ga0214917, IMG submission 177983) | Freshwater microbial communities from Lake Lanier, Atlanta, Georgia, United States - LL_1208_BB | ecosystem: Environmental > Aquatic > Freshwater > Lake | place: USA: Georgia | collected...
GCTTGTTGTTCCAGTAACTTGTGGAGCACTTCCTCCTGTCATTTGGTTTGCGTAATCTTGCTGTGCTTGAACCAAACCATTTACTTGAGTTTGTAGGGTCTGTACATTTCCACTTAAATCTTGTAATTGTTGATTTGTGCTGTCATTTTGAATAGAATCTAAACGTTCTTTTAAATATAATATATTTCCGGCATTTTTTTGTGCCAAAATAAGAGCATTATTTGGATTATTTGTATCATAAGGCTGATACTGGTTTTCAAGTCCCTCAATTATGTTACTTGGGTCAGTACAAGTATCTAATGCGGCACATTTTGCGCCTGTTTTTAAGAAAAATTTGTTACCTAAAGGACCACCGGTTGCGGATGCTTTACTTTTACCTGTAACTAATACTTCTACATACTGAATCAAACCATCGATATCTTTAGACATTTGTTGAATAGAACCTTTAGTTCCCATACCAATTTGAGACGGCATCTTGATATTCTGATAATAAGGATACGATGGTCCTAATAATTTATTTTCTACACCTTGAGCATCCGTTAAAACTTCATGAAATAAATTAGACATTATACTAATTTATACAGATATATTTATTTTTAAAATTATTTCTAATCAGTTACTAAATTACTTGTATAATCGCTGGATTGTTCATTCATAGTACTATCATCGCTTGTTGTTCCAGTAACTTGTGGAGCACTTCCTCCTGTCATTTGGTTTGCGTAATCTTGCTGTGCTTGAACCAAACCATTTACTTGAGTTTGTAGTGTCTGTACATTTCCACTTAAATCTTGTAATTGTTGATTCGTGCTGTCATTTTGAATAGAATCTAAACGTTCTTTTAAATATAATATATTCCCGGCATTTTTTTGTGCCAAAATAAGAGCATTATTTGGATTATTTGTATCATAAGGCTGATACTGGTTTTCAAGTCCCTCAATTATGTTACTTGCTAAAAATATTTGATATAAAATTAAAAATAGGAAAAACAATATTAATATATTTACCAAAGTCAACATTTATATAATACTATTACTTTTTATTTTCTTCAATAATAATATAAATGTCATCAGCAGTTTATCCATTAGGAATGAATTCTATGCCTGCTTCAGGTTATACACATAGAAGTACATATTATAATAAACAATTTATACCTTGGAAAGGTACTGGTATTAATAGTTTTCCTGTAGGAACAGCGCCTGGTCATATTAGACCTCTCACAAATAAAGACCCTGGTAATGTTTTTGAAACAGGTTTTGGTTTACCAAGACCAATTAAACATTTTAGAAAAGGTAGAGTTATACCACCAGCTCCCATCGAAGGTGTCCCTAATTTGGTTGTAAATAGTCCTATTAATGATGTAACATTAAATATAAACGAGAACGGTTTGATAAATTATAATATTAACAGATTTGTAAAATCAAGTACACCAATAGCCTTAGGTAATGGTGGAAACAGTAGTGCTGGTTTACTAAATGATATGTTGAACTCTCCAGGCGCATATATTGTTAAACAAAATCCTACAGACGAAATAGATGGTACAACACAATTGGATTCTAACTGTAAAACTTGTGAAGGTATTGGTATAGTAGCTTCTTATAAACCAAATATTTCTAATCTTTTAGAAGACCCAGAAAAAAATACAACAAATACTATTTTGTGTTGTAATCAAGAACGATTCGCTAAACAAAGAGTTATATATGCGAGCACCAATCTAAAAAAAAATTATTATACAACAACAAAGCAATATTTACAAAATAGATGTAAAACATTTGACCAAAAAGCATTTAACTTTTTATCTTATCGAACAAACGAAGCTGGACCTTATGGTAATAATAATCCTTATTATTATTCTGTAGATGGAAATAAAGGTCCAACTCCTGGTAGTCCATTAGCTTTAGCTAACACATATTTAGCAAATTGCCAGTTAAATACACAATTATATGAAGGTTCTGAACTGGCATTTATAAATCAAATGCTTGCTATTATGTTGAATGAAAATATTATAACTCAAGCAGAATTTGAAGCATTTGAGAAGACAGGAATTAATTCTATTCAAGGATTCTTTGATTGGATACAAGGATTACCAGAAGGTCAAAGACAATCCGCAACTGTTGTATTTGAAGTATTTATAAATAATCCTTATTGGGGAATGCCTCCATCTGGACCAACAAATCCTGCCGGATGTCAATTAACTGTATACAAACCTAATAACTATCAATTTGCCAAACAAGGAGCTGTATCAAGTTCTACAAGAATATTAAAATTGAATGTAGATACTATTTCTACAAACGCCGCATCAATCCAAAATTACAATAATACTGGTCCACTTCTTGTAACAGCAAATCAATTATATGCTGGAGATGCTAATAATGTTGTTAACTTAAATAAAAATAAAGCTCCAACTTGTAATACACCGTGGCCACTCAATTTCAGACAGTCTGGTCAATTCCAAAATAAGAAATATTGTCGATTCCAAAGACAATTACCACAATATCAAAATCCTCTTTCACAACCAAGTCCTTACAGATATTATCCAGGAACTATTATTAGTACTAATCATTTCTCTCAATCACCGAATACATATAATACCACAAGTGGCAGCGCTCCTTATAATAAATAAGATATTACAATATTTCATTAATAATTGGTAAAAATATATTGATTTTATCCGAAAATTTATTACAAGGTATTTTATATTTTTCACACCAAGAAACAGATTTTTGAATATTATTTTTTTTTATGTTTTCAATTTTATCTAATTTATTTTTATTTTTATATATATTAATAATTTGATCTAATGCGTCTAATTGTTGTTGACCTATTATATTATTCAAATCATCTATTTTATTTTTAAAATAATATGGTAACTGGAAATCAAGAATTTCGGTAATATTTTTATTATCCAGTCTTTTCAAAAATATTATGAGATTTAAATAGTTAATCCTCAAATAGTAATTGTCTGTTTCATCTAATAAAAAATTTTTACATATTATATATTTATCAAAAGAAGTTATATTATTTGTACTTGGTTTGCTTACATAAACCTTTTCATACAAAGAAGTTAAAAAATATAATATATCAATAACAGGTTTATCAAATGTATGATTTATTTTGATAATACAATTACCATTTTTCCTTTGATTTTTAAGAATTATTATTAGTGACTGAACACATGAATAAATATAATTATCCAAATTTGTTTCATAAAATATAAAATCCGCTTTTATCTCTTTTAAACTATCATTGTCAATATCTATATTTTCAATACAAATATGTGAATCATTATATCCCTCTCTATAAATATCAAAACATTCAATTGAATCTTCAAAATTAGGAGAAACATGAATTATTTTAATAGGTTTAGTATTTTTTAAAGAATCAAAAATATTGTTATTATTAAATATTTCAAGAAGATCATAAAAAATATTGGTTTTTGGTTTTAATTTACTAACCGAAAATTTGGAACCAGGAACCTTTGAAAAAATAAATTCATATGGATTTATCAGTTTAATTGCGTCATCAAATGAATTATCTGACAAATCACAATCATTTTTAAACATTTGAATTATTTGATTTTTAATTTGTTGGTAATAATTCAATAATGTAACTGTTATATAAGGATTACATATATTAGTAGAAGAATTCGGTTTAACGTTGATTACATTAATATTTTTTGGTAATATATAATAACTCATTAGTCTTATTATATAATATAATTTTTATTTAAGTTTGTTACGAATTTATAGTTAATTTTATTCGTCATCCTCTATAATCAACAGTTTTTTAGCTTTTGATTTGCTTTGCTTTTTCTCTATAGCTTTTTCGATTTTTTTTGCTGGTTCATCAACCGCTTCAGTAGCAGCAACAAGTAATATTTTTTTGGATAATTTTCTAACTTTTGGTTTTATTTTAATATCTTCTTCTTTGGCTACAACAACCGCTTTTTTAGTATCTTCTTTTTCTCTTTGAATAATAGCTTCTTCATATTCTCCTAATTCAAGTTTTAATTTATCAATATTCACTTCTCTAACTTTTTTATAAACAAAGAATCTATTTAAGAATGATATTTCTTTTTCAAAGGTAGTCATATTTGGTGCCTCTCCAAATAAAGTCGCTTTAAATTTGTTACGTTTAATCTCATCCAACATATTAATAAATAATTCACTAAATAATCCTGAACCATCTGGCAATCCCATTTCATTTGCTTCTTCTCTATTTATTAATTTGAATCCATAAGCATCCATAAGTCTATCTAAATAATCATAGTTGACAAGATATTCATAGATAAATTGATTAATAGATTCTTGATAAACATTTATTTTATAACCAATACTACTTGAATCATCCTCAAAATTATCTGCTCCATAATCTTTAATAATTTCCCATACTTTCTTACCTTGATCTACTATTTGAATACTTTCTCCAGTTTTAATTTTGCTGAGTTTATTAAATATAACCTTACCATCATAAGACGTTCCTATGAAATAACCGTTTAGTTTTGTACATTCTGCTACATTTTTAAGGAAACCTTTTAAAGTATCTGGGTTTTCAAAGAAATAATGTATAGCAAATTGACAAGAAGACACATTAAATCCGTTGTCACCTTTACCATATAACTTGGCAACACCTTTTCCAATTTTATCCGCATCTTTTGGTCCATTTCCAAAAACAGCAGCTGATATTTGTTTAGCTTTATCATTTAATAACGCACTTCCGTCCCTAATATTGAACGCACTATTACCGTGCGCAAATAATGCGTAAGGCATATGTTTATTCATTTTCCTTGCTTTAAGATATCTAACACAAGCACCATCTAAACGGTTTTCCAAATTATCCTTAGAATAATCAATACCAAATACAAAAGATAATCTGGAACTAATCCATTTAGGAAGATCACCTGCTTTACCACACGCAAAATCAATTAATGTATCACCTTGTTTAGAAGCTCCACTAATTAACATTTTCTTTACATATAAATTGTGAAAATTCTTTAAAGCTTCCGTCTTCATTTTACCTGCTGGTGTATTATAATAAATATCTTCGCTTACACTAACATCCGGTATACCAATACCAGTCATTAGCATGTCTTCTGTTATTCTTCCAGTTGGATGAATGGATTTCCAATTTTCATTACAAACTTTATAAGAATTACCATATTCTTTTTCGCCTCTTCGAAGTTTAGCTGTTTTATCATGTCTAACACGCAAAGGTTTCCAATTCCATCCTTGTTCTTTCACATCTATATCATAAGCAAATTCAACTATAGTATTATCGGTAATAACTTCGCCACTTTTTGTAAACATTTGCTTTGAACCAGAATCGTCTAATTGTAACATAATATTACAAATACCAGCATTAGGGTCATATGGCTCAGTTGGATAGAATCTTTTTGGTACATAATCATTTGATTTACTTGTTTGGTCTTCAAAACGCGGTTTATATTCAGGAAGTTTGTCATCTATAATATCTTGACAAGGATTTATATAACCATCATTTTTTTCACTAAAACCACATCTTAATTCAATAACTTTATAATCATTATATTGTATCAATTGAGATGTAGATACACCATCTTCAAATAATGATTTTATAATGTCTTCACCTGTGGGTGACTTCAACGTTGTTACTAAGAAATCAACAGTATTAAATTGAGGCGGTTTCCATTTAAAAGAATAATCCCAAGTTATTTTTGTTTTTGGTCCAGCTTTTCCAATAATATTAGAGCCTACACCATAAAACATATGTGTAAAGATTAATCCGTCCGTTTCATATTCATATAAATCTTGTTTTTCTTTCATTAATATTTCTTTACATCCATCAAATATAGTTTGTTTAGATGACATCGGATAAAACTTTTTTACATCAAAACGAATTGGTGAAATCTCCATTTTTCTATATTTATCCATCGCATTTTTAAAGCTTTTAGCATCAGAAGACTTAGAAGTATCCATAATAGATACGGGTTTTATTAAATACTTTAATTTTTCTAATAAATTTAATCTGGATTTATTAATATCCGATTCTTCTTCTTTCAATATAAATGTATAATTTCTTACATCTTTGTTTTTATGATAATATATATCAAAAGCCGCGTACAAGTTAATAAATTTTCCATTTTTATCATGTGAAATTAGTTCGCCATCAAGTAATGTATTATAACATTCTTCACTGGTAGTTTTTGCTCCAGTAAATTTTACATCCATATTTGTATTAATTAAATATATTTTACCTGTTTTTGAAATATACATCAAATGTCTTTCACCATCTGCTTTATCAGTAACTACAAAATCTTTTCTAACACTTGGAATTTCTGAATTTTCATCTAACGGAGCAATATTAGTTATTTGTAATGTAATCGAATTTGGACCTATAAAATTTTGACTTTTAATATATCTTGCTGGCTCATATTCATCTACCCATATCATTTTCATATAATCTCTTAGAATTTCATTTTGTTCTGGATAGGAAATTGGATACATGGTTCCTTGTAAACCAGATAATACATATTTTATAACTTTTCTAAGTGCCACTAATAATTGTTCTGGTGTCTGATAATTGGTTCCAGGTCCTACTAATTTATTATTTACTTCAATTTCAATTTCATAGACTTCTGGGTTATTAAAAACATTTGATTCCTCAATCGAGCTAACTGGAATAATATAATCAAAACCACGTTTGTCCTTTCCTTTATTGCCTGTTTTTGTTATACTTAGGTCAATTCTAACAGGATATTCATCATGTTCAAATGTTACACGATTTACATATCTAAATTCTTTTTTAGATTTACGCCAATTTTCTATTATATAATTTTCAATATTTTTACTAACATTATCTTCTGTAGATAACGAAACTCTAAAATTAAAATCATCCATATCAACAGGTCTTACTAATTTTTTATCTTCTGGTCTAATAAAAGGTCTTTTATTTACAAAGTTCACTTCTACTTGTGAGCCAACTTGTTTGTATACAGATTTAATATCGTTGCTTTTACAATACTTTTCTACTCCTATTATACCATTTATTTCCGTTCTTATATCAGACATTTTAAATCTACCAGTTACACTATCTAAATACTCACATTTAATACGAAGAGATGGCATACCTAAAGGATTTAATGTATTAAATCCGAATGATTTTAAAGTTTTTACAACGTTGTCATAATCATTTTTGGTTAAACGTTTTACATCTCTTAAATTTTTAGTACCAAATCTCACTTCTAATTCGTTGTTACCTTGTTTCGAATTCATCAAGTAAAGATTCAGATCATAAAACATCTTAACTAATTTATTAAATGCTTCTGGAGGAGTTATCTTTTTTAATTCTTCCAACTCACCTTGAAGATCTTGTCGGAATAATTCTTGTGGAACATCTTTGGAAGGTTGTAATGCTTCTCCCTGTTCTTTTAATAAGGGTTCATCTAAATCACTATTTAGCTCCACTTTGATTAGTTCGCATTTTGGACCACATGATTTATCTTCTATTTGTACATAATTTAAATCGCTTAAACCATTTTTTTTCCAAGTAGCCTCATGTTCTGCTAATGCTTCTCTCTTTTTCATGAATTTTAAATTTTTTTCTCTCAAATATTCTAATTTTTGAGTTAGATTCAAGCCTTCTAAATCTTGGATTTTTCCTTTTGATGGTTTAACTACATTATAGAATTTTTTCGTACGTTTTAATAACTCATCATCTTCTCCTCCCCATCCCCAAAAATTATTAGGATATCCATTTATTTTGTTAAACATATTTCTATTGAAAGAAACAATACCACCAAAGTAACTTGGATTAGAATTGTATCGGTCCCATACAGCAGCAATATGAACAGGTTTATCTGTTGGTGTATTAATATAATATTCTTTTAATTCAGGAGATGGTAACAAATCAACATCATGGAATATAAAATTATCATATCCTTGCGAATCAGCAATCTCAAATCCAATATTTAGAAGTTGTCCGCGATTAAATTTACGTCTATCTTCCGATTGTTCGACTACAAAAATTTTATAGTTGTATCCAGCCAAATATGACTGAAAATAATCTGTCAATTTATTAAGTTGTCTTGTTCTTGGTTTAGAAGATTCCGAGTCTCGAAAAGGAATGATAATAGCAATTTTTGATGAACCTGATTTAAATTCACTTTTGTTTTTACCTAAATTTTCGTCAAGAGCTGGTGGTGGAGGTATACTTTCTGGGGTTTTTGGTCCATCAAGAGGTTTTTTGCCTTGTTTATCATTAGATTTTTTACTTATTACCTCTAAATTTGAATCGTTTGATTTATTATTGGTATTCATTATTATATATATAATTAGACATATTTTTAAATTATAGTTCAATTTTTTAATAATTTAAAAATACTGTATTAACGATTCATACAATTCATTTTTTGTCTTTGTTTTACCAGTTTCTTTATTTATAACTTCGATTGCTAATTTATTACATATATCAATTAAATCTTGAACTTTATAGGATGACAAAGCTTTTATTGGCTTATCTAATGTTTCTACTCTATATAATGTTTTTCTAATTTCTTCAAGCTGTTTTTTATCAGCCATTTCATAACCATATTTTTTTTTATATTTTGATTGTAATGCTATTTCCCTTATAACGTAAATTGGTTTATCATCATTCATTAATAATTCGAAATATGTATTTTTACTTATAAATATAATATTTATTCTGTCAATTGCTGAAAGTGACATAATAGTTTTAATATTAATTAGTTCATCATTTGCCAAGTTACTTTCAATATTGGTTAATGTATCAAATTTATATGTTTTAACAATCTGTTTATTTGTTCTAATTTTAGTTACATATTCAAACTTATGCGATTTTTCTACCAAAACATTTTTTACATTTAACATTTCATATGATGTATCACCATTCAAAATAATATAATAACACCAAAACAACGAGTCATTTTCTTTTGGACAAAAAATAGATGATTTTTTCGATACAACATTCTCACATTTTTTCTCTGATATTTTTTTAATGTTTGACTCATCCTTAAATTTATATTTTAAATAAGACATCATATTATTTTCATTTAAAATATAAGGCTCAAAATCTGTAATTGTTTCCATTATTCTACTTTATTAATTTTGCTATTATCTTTAATATCTTTTGTAAAATATGTATTTTTATAGTCTTCCTTTTTTTGTTCAGCTACATTTAAGGTCTTCTCTTGGTTATTAACATATTTAACATAAAGAGTTAATTCATCCAGAACCTCATTTTTAAGTTCAGATAGATTAATATGAATACCATATTTATTTTCATTCAATATTACGTCTTTATATTTATTAAATAGCCTTAAAACCTCTACTTGATTAAATTTATTCATATTTTCAATTGCTTCTCTCAAATAATTTAATTCACTAACTGAATAATTATTTACATCATTTGTTGATACAGTTGCTTCCATTATACTACTTTATCAATATGTTTTTATATTAATATAAAAAAATATAAATTTTAATTAATTTTTATATAAATTTTCAATCTTCGATAATTAATTTTGGTTTAACGGGTTGTTTTGGTTTTAATACAAAATCTTTTTCTTTAACTAATTCACCAATAATAGATATGTATTTATCATTTAATTCAAAACGTTGACCAATTACTCTAACTGTAATGGTATCATTAACTTGTATTTCATTAAATTGTTGATTATTAAAATGATGATCTTTCGCAACAAAAACTACTACAGGAGATGGTGTTTCAGTTGAACTTTCCGCACGGATACCAGCCTTTACAATATTTTTAACAACACATGAAACTAACATTCCTTCAACAGGAAAACATACGTCACATTCAAAAACAACTTCAAAAACAATATTATTACCACGTTCGATTAATCCGCTTGAATATCGAATAATTTTAACTGAATTAGGTTTAACATATCCCTCAACAACACATTTACCTTCAAAATTATTATGAATATATTCCTCAATTACATCGTCTAAGTTTTTTCCAATAAAATTTATTGGCAAGATTATTTTTCTTGTCAAAAGACATCTTGAATATATAGTTTGTAATTTTGTATCCTTCTTTTTTTTAAATTGTGTAGTTTTAGAAATAGGTTCCATTATATTCTATATACATATAATCTTTTAATTATATTTAATTTCAATTTTATTTAATATAATTAAAATTTAAACGAAAATTGTATAAAGTTTATGATAAATTGCCATTTCAGGAGTGAAGAACCATTTTTTACCTTTTTCTTCGATTGAATTAAAATATCTAAGAATAAATTCTTCAATTACACACAGTTCATCATTACCAACTGCTTCAGAAATTATATTACCATCTCTATCTTTAACCGCCTTTGTATTTTCAAGAGTATATTTCACTTCACCAACTATTTCATTTAATTTAGAAATGTTTTTAGCTTTTGTTGCTTGGTCACATCTTGCTCCAGTATCTCTTTTAGAAGTCATATTTTTTGTTTTAAATGCTAAATCTTTATTACCTTTTTCGTATCCAATAAATCCAACAATTGTATTATAATCACTACTGTTAAATGCTAAAAAATCTTGCATTTGCTTAGAAGAAGCAATTTCACGTTGATCTTCTGGAGAAGCTTCTATCCATTTATTTTTATCATTTAATATCATAATCATTCTTTTATTTAACTTGTAACCAATAAATACATTAAATTTTTTTGTTAATACAGTATTTTTTTCAAAATAGTTCTTAATATATTTTTCAAAAGAGTCTTGAGGAATGGTTTCGAGAGAATAAATATAATTCATCACATTTAATTTGTCGTCGAATAATAGTAATTCAATCATATGCGATACTAAATAGTAAAGTAAATATTTTTTTGATTCGGGATATTCTTTTGACATTTTCTTCATCACTATACCACAATGTTTATACCAATTATCATCTCCTCTCGGAACTTTAGTTTGCTTTAAAAAATCAATACTGATATTGTAATTTAGTTTCATTGCTTCTACTATATTTTTACCTTCTGTGAATTCTAATTCTTCTTCAAGAACAGCTTTATTAATATTTCTTTTGTCAATAACGGGTTTTACTATGTTTTGCTTCAATTGAAAATTAATCATATCATGTTTATAATCTATTGGAACAGACCTATCATAAATGGATATATTTTTATTTTTAAGTTCAACAGGTTGAAAGAGGTAATATTCATCAATATTTATTAGTCTCCCATTTCTTCCATAACGGTCTACAATAAATTCATTTTCATCTTCAATTAATTGTGTTAATGCCGAAAAAATTTGAACATAAGGATATTCTTTAGGGGTACGTATTAATTTTAATAATACATCTTTTTTATAAAAAAATGACTCTTTAAAAAGCATTCTGATTCTTTGTAAAATTTTTTCTGAATTCATTACAATAAAATTTTCATCATAAGTATCTTCATTTAGTTTACTCTCATCTATTTCAGAATCAGGTCTACAATTATAATTACAAGAGGCCATATAATCACATGATGGAGAGAAAGGTGCGTCTCCCACTTTAAAATTTTTTAAAGTTTCTCCAGTTGATAATTCTTGTTGAATTGGTTCTTTTAAACTTGCTGACATAATTTCTTGTGTAAAATTAGTTTGATCGTGATTTATTAAACAATCTACAGCTGTTTCTTTTAATACACGTGTTACTTTTCCAATTTGTATAGCTTTATATTCTGCTACTCTGTATACGTATAAATCCGCCGCTTCTTCAATATTTTTATCTAAAATAGTTCCATACATAAAAATTTCCACATTACGTTTTTCAAAAGGCAATAACGAGTGCGAAAAATTACGAACACCACGTCCAATAATTTGTTCGATTCTATTCATATTATACCATGGCTCAAGAATGTGAATTTGTCTTATGAATTTAAAATCAATACCTTCTGATCCCGCTTTTGAAATCAAAACCACTTTAACTTTATTACCATCTTTATTATCATCTCCGGTTAATCCTTTAACCTCAAAATCATTATTAGGAGATAATCTAGGGTCTCCTGTGATAATAGAATAGCGAGCTGGTTTAAAGTCATTTTTATTTGTTGGTGGTTTCATAGTTCTCACGTCTACAATTTCAGTTGGTCTTGACTTAAATAATGGTTTAGTTCCGGTTGGACCATAACGAGTAAATCCCATTTGTTCAAGAGCAAGTGCTGTAGGTATTAAGCCACTATCAATATATTGAGAATAAATTAATATAACACCTTCTGAAACACGATCTGATTCGGAATCATATATTTTATCAAGAATACTTTTGATTTTAGAACTATATTTACCAATTTCTTCTCTCGAGAATATTTTACCGTAGTTTTTTAAAGTGGATGCTTTGTATTCAAACTCACCTTTAACTGGTGGAGATTTACTATCTAAAAATGTCATCATCCTATCCAAACCTATTTTGCCAGTTAATTGGTGTGGATCAATCATGCGTTTTTCTGATGATGAAGATGTATTTTCACCACCTTTACTTTCTATGCCTTGATGACTACGCGCAATTATTTTATCAGTTACTTCACTTTTACTATCAGATGGAACTAATGTTTTATCAGTTACTTCACTTTTACTATCAGATGGAACTAATGTTTTATCAGTTACTTCACTTTTACTATCAGATGGAACTAATGTTTTATTAGTTACTTCACTTTTACTATCAGATGGAACTAATGTTTTATTAGTTACTTCACTTTTACTATCAGATGGAACTAATGTTTTATCAGATTTTGAAACTTTTTCTTTTTCAGAACTTGAATCTGTATATTCAACTACTAATGGTTTTTTTGTTTTGAAAGAAGTCTTTTTAACAATAGATTGCTCTTCTTCTTCACCCTGTTCTTCTTCACCCTGTTCTTGGTCTTCATCTTTTGGTGTAATTTCGTCAAAACTTGGTGAGAATTCATCAGATAAATTATCTGGAGGTATATCATCTAAAATATCTTTTAAACCTGGAACAGGATACGAAATAATTAATGATTCTAATGGTGTTTGTAATAATGTATAACCAAACGATTCCATATTTTCAAAACTGGGCATTTCTCTTGTTACACCATATTTAGTTGTAATTGTAAAGCGTTTGTTTCTAAGATTATAAATAATATATTTGTAACAACAATATTGACATTTACCACAGTTACCACATTCACCTATTTTTGTTAAATATAAACTCAAAATTCTCTTTTTATCGTCGTGTTTAATTTTTTTAAGATTCATCTGATAAGAAGGATATTTAATTTCTGGAAATGTATGTTTAGGAGCAAATTCATTTGGATATATTCTATAAGGAAATGTATAAGGGTTTTCACCTCTAACAAAGGATATATAACCTGTTGCCTTTCTTATTAATAATTCTTCCCCTCCATCTTTGAAGTTACCATTTTTATCAAATACATCCCTTACTTCGATTCTACCTCTTCTATCATTTGTATTCATTAAATTTAGTAACCAAACAATTTCCTTATAATTATTATACATTGGAGTAGCAGAGAGAAGGAGAAATCTCATATTTTGAGCAGCCTTAACAAGATATTCTAAATTGATAGCCACCTTTTTATTTTCATTATCATCTGTTTTACGAATATTATGAACTTCATCAATAACAATTAATCTATTATCAAATTCATTACGAAGACGCCTTATAACTCTGCTATTCAAATCAACTTTTGTATCTTTAAGAGTTTGAATTTTTGTTTTTTCTTTTTGTCCAGGTTTATCTTTTTTCTCTTCTCTTTGTCTTTTAATTTCTTCATCATAATTCATAGTTTTAATAATATAATTTGCGAATTGAACATAACCTACGAATAAATAATAAGTATTTATCAGATTTTTAATTTGACTAACAACTTTTTCTTTTGGCATAGGCATATTCATAGGATTTATTTCTTTTAAAAGTTTGTTACCTATACAACCTCTCATACTCCAAACACCATTCACATCTTTTAATTTTCTCTCATCAAATAGTTGAAGTTTAAAGTTGTCTTGAACATTTTCAGATGCAACAATAATTATTCTTTTTGTAATACCCATTTGTTTCATGTAATCTCTCATTTCTTCACAAACACCAATAGCACTACAAGTTTTTCCTGTACCAAGGCCATGATACAATAATAAACTATTAAATGGTGTTTGAAATGACATAAAATTTTTTACAAAAGCCTGATGAGGTTGAAGTTCAAAATCCGCTTTAGCTAATATATCTGCCTGTTTTTTAATGTCATCGTAAATTGTACCATCATATTTTGTATCATTAAACTCTTTTTTTGTCGCTATTTTAATATTAAACTCTTTATCATTTAAATTAGGATATAAATAAGAATTATCGTCTTCATGTTGAGATAAATATTGGTGTTCAAGAAGTTCTCTTTTAAGTAAAAATTTATTACAATCATTTTTAAAAAAATTATCTTCATTACAATCTAAACTTTTATATTCTTCTTCAAGTTCTGTTTTATCAATAGGAATATTTAAATCAGAGTTTGTTTCATTAGTAGATTCACGACTTGAGGTTGACGGAATATTTGTTGATGAAGACGAAGATGGAGCAGGAGACTGTGTTTTTTTAACTGAAGTCTTTTCAGATGATTCATCGAGATTAGATTTTTCCTCATCAGTAGATTCAACAATTAGTAATTTCTTTTTTGGATTATCTGTCATAATACTATATATTATGAATATAATCTATATTCTTGTAATACTTTATTAATATTTTTAATTAATTCTTTTTTCTCTAAATTATATGGTCTTATACATTCTAAACATTCATTAAATGTTTTCCATTCCAATTTGCTTACTTCTGTTTTTTGATAATTATTTAAATTATTAGGAAGAGTGTTACATTTTTCATCCATTAGTGCTAAAAAATATTTATGTTTATAAGATTTGTGATTTGAACCTATAAACATTTCTTCAAAAGGTAAAATGTTCTCAACTAATACAAGATCTGATTTAGCTATTCCCGTTTCCTCCTCAAATTCTCTTAAAGCACATTCTAAATCTTTCTCTTTTTGATTACGTCTTCCTTTAGGAAATTCCCATTCTGTTTCAGTCCATGAAGTTACACTTGAATCAATTATATCTTTAAGATTGATAATTGTGCCATCTGAATTTATAGATATTCCTTCTTTAAGAAGTTCAAATTTCTTCTTGGAATTAATTTCCTCGCTTTTATATTGTATATTGATATTGCTTGGATTTCCCCACATTTCATTCCATAATGTATCGAATGGTAGTTGTAATAATCTATTTTTTTCGTCAATCGACATTTCATTAATAATATTTTTTATTTGCTGTAAATTATTTAATGAATACTTACCTCTTATAAAATCAATATATCCAAAACTGTCTTTTCTACGAATCATTAGGAATTTTATTCCCTGTGGACTGGATTTAAAAACTATTATTCCATAACTAATTATAGGTAATTTACATTGATTGAACATATGTCCTTGTTTACCGCAATTATTACAAATATTGGTACTTTTATTCATAATTATTATGAATTTAACAAATTAGGTTTAAATTATATTTTAAATATATATAAATGCCTGGTTTAAAAATGTTTAATTTAGGTTTGTATCAAAAACATTTTCTCTCGACATCTAAAGTTACAGGACCCGCTATTAATATGGGTTGTACACGTGGAAGGGGTTCTACAACACGTATGTTTAATTATTGTACTAAACGTTCTCCAAATCCGTCTTTATGTATTAATGAATTTATAACAACTAATCCATATTTATATGAAAATCCACACTACTTAAATTAATTATAGTTTAATCATTAATATTTTTTTACGATACTAAAATATTAATGTCATCCACCGTATATCTTGATCCTAAAATATGGGGACCTCATTATTGGTTTTTTTTACATACTGTAGCAATGACTTACCCTCATTATCCTAACGCCGTTACAAAGAAAAAATATTATGAATTTATACAAAACTTGCCGTTATTTATTCCAGTTGAACAAATATCCAAAGAATTCGAACATTTAATCGATAAATATCCTATTACTCCTTATTTAGACAACAGAGATTCATTTGTTCGTTGGGTTCATTTTATTCATAATAAAATAAATGAGAAATTGGAAAAACCACCAATATCATTAAGTGAATTTTTTGTTATATATTACGATCAATATAAATCACAAAACGAAAAATTGATAGATCATTATAAGTTAAGAAAAAAGTTTGTATATGTAGGTATTTTAGTGGTAATTTTAGGTTCTATTTATTATTTATATGACAAATAATATAATGTATTATATATAAATGACTAAAACCAAAAAAAAATATATAAATAATAAAGGAGGTAAAGTAATAGCATCAGGTGGATATGGTTGTGTTTTTAATCCAGCTCTAAAGTGTCAAGGTTCTTCAAAAAGAGAGTCTAATAAGATATCCAAACTTATGACAGATAAACATGCTACTCAAGAATATGAAGAAATTAACTCCATTAAAGAAAAATTGGATTCTATACCAAATTATGAAGATTATTTCTTATTATATGATGCTACATTATGTCGTCCAGCTAAGTTGACAGCAAGTGATTTAGCTTCTTTTAGTGAAAAATGTACAGCATTACCAAAAGACGATATTACAAAAACAAATATTAACAACAAATTGGATGAAATTATGTCTTTAAATTTGCCGAATGGTGGATTACCGGTTGATGATTATATATATATGGATGGTTCTTTTGAAAAAATGTACAGAGTTCATACATATTTGGTAGAACTTTTGAAAAATGGCATCATTCCCATGAATAATAAAAATATATATCATAGTGATATTAAAGATTCAAACGTATTAATTGACGAATCAGGAAAAGCAAGATTAATAGATTGGGGTTTGACTGTTGAATATAAACCAGGAATTACAGGTCAATTCCCAAGAAATTGGAGAAATAGACCTTTACAATTTAATGTCCCCTTTTCTGTTGTAATATTTACAGATGCTTTTTACGAGAGATATTCAAACTATTTAAAAGAGGGCGGAAAAGTGGAAGAAGAAGATCTAAGGCCATTTGTTATTGATTATTTGAATTTTTGGATGAAAGAAAGAGGTGCTGGTCATTACAAATTCATCAACGAAATTATGTACATGTTATATAGTAAGTTATTTACAAGTATTTCTGAAAAAAGTAGGCCTTTAATGGTTGAAACAGAAATAACCATGCCAATTATAACTAATTACATTATTGATGTCTTAGTTTACTATACAAAATTTAAAGAAAATGGTTCACTTAATCTGAGAGAATATTTAAATGATGTTTATATAAAAATTGTGGATATATGGGGATTTTTAAACGTTTATTATCCAATGCTTGAACTTCTATATAATAATTATTTTTCGTTAAAAGAAAATCACTTGAAAATTTTCAAACAATTAGAGTTTATTTATAATGAATATATGTATAATCCTAGACACGAACCTATTGATATGGATAATTTATTAAACGATTTGAAAAAATTAGGAAAATTAATACATATAGTAGCATATGGTAAGAAAAAAACTTCATCAATAAAATCTGAAGATAATTTAGCAAGTGGAATTAAAAAGGGTAGAACAAGAAGAAAAAATAAATCTTCAATATTTAAGAGAAAACTATTAATTAAGAAATTTAAGAAACCATTTTTCTTATCGTTAAAATAAAAATCTAAAGTATTTGTATAAATGAAAGATTTTGCTAAACTTTGTACTCCAGCAAAAATTTATTTTGCTATTGCTGTAATAGCTGTTGTTATTGGTCTTTTTAGTGGACTTTCTATCATGTATGCTTTCTGGAAGTTATTATTCGCATTTATTTGGACATTTATTTTAGGATGGCTATGTAAGAAAGGGTTCACTTCGATTTCATGGTTCTTAGTTCTATTGCCTTATATTATTATTCTTTTAGCAATGTTAAATATATACAGAGTCACTAATCAACAAAGACAACTTATGAGAACACTTCAGTTACAAGGTGCTTATGGTCAAGAAGCGATGACTACTAATGGTAATAATAGATAACCTTCTGAAAATAAATAAAGGATTATTTTAAACTAACATATATTATATTATTATTTTAACATAATAGTATAATAATGAGATTAGAAATATTCGTATTAGGTTTGACCGCATTTTTTGTATACAACGCATATGCTGATGGAAAATATACAAAAATGTTAATGTCTTTTAAAAAATACTATAAAATGATTTTTTATGCTTTATTAGGTATAGGAATTTATTATATTTTGAAAAGAAATCCATCAAGAAGTAGGGATATGTTATTGTATGCGAATAATGTTGTAAAATGTCTACCTATTGATAGAAGTTCGATGGATATGTTAAGTCCTATTATTGATTTTACAGGCACATCCGAGTCAAGTTTCATGGAATCATTTAATAATATTACACCTCAAACTCCTGGTTTTTGCTCGGAACAAAGAATTACAAGTTCAGGTCGCGGAGCAACTAAACGTTCTGTAAGTGAAACAAAGAAAAAATACGTAGCAGCTAATCAGGATTGGAAATGTGGTCATTGTCACAGTCAATTAGACCATACATTTGAAATTGACCATAAAATACGTTTAGAATATGGAGGTGGAAACGATGTTCAAAACTTGATCGCTTTATGTCGTAACTGTCATGGTAAGAAAACAGCAAGCGAGAATATGTAGATTTAAATTATTAAATATAATATAAATTAATATAAATTAATATTTAATTATGCTACTATTAATATAAGTATTGTCATTATCAAAATATAAAATTATTATTGATTTATTTGGGATATCATAGTTTTCAAAATCTTCTTCTCCTATTTTTAATAAATGCTTCATTAATACTCTTACAGTATGTTTATGTGTGATTATTAATGGCAACTTATTTTCACTTAAAGTGAATAGTATATCATTTTCAAAATATGGCAAAAGCCGGTTCAAGACATTTTCCTTTGATTCACCATTTTTAATTGTATTGAAA
>Ga0214917_10003257_pt1 | contig 18942 bp, 16 predicted proteins | sample LL_1208_BB_MetaG_FD_177983 | JGI IMG/M metagenome (GOLD analysis project Ga0214917, IMG submission 177983) | Freshwater microbial communities from Lake Lanier, Atlanta, Georgia, United States - LL_1208_BB | ecosystem: Environmental > Aquatic > Freshwater > Lake | place: USA: Georgia | collected...
ACCGAAGAGCGGTAATGCTCGTAGATACCCACCAACTGCTTGAGCACACCGGGTTGATGGTCCAGCAAATCGTCTGCCAGTACCACCGCAAACGGCTCATTGCCTACCAAAGAAGCTGCGCAATTGACCGCATGACCTAGGCCCAAGGCTTCGGGTTGTCGTACGTAAACGCAGTTGACGTGAGCGGGTTTGATGTTGCGTACCAAGTTAAGTAACTCGGTTTTGTGTTTGGCTTCTAGCTCGTGTTCAAGTTCGAAGGAGCGGTCGAAATGGTCTTCAATGCTGCGCTTGCTTCGACCGGTGACGAAAATCATTTCGGTGATACCGGCTTCCACAGCTTCTTCCACTGCGTACTGGATGAGTGGCTTGTCTACCACGCAAAGCATTTCCTTGGGGCTGGCTTTGGTGGCGGGTAAAAAGCGTGTACCCAATCCGGCCACAGGGAAAACAGCTTTTCTTACAACAGTCATGACAGCCCCTAAGTATGAACAAACTGGCCGACTATAACCAGCCAAAAGGACATTTCAGCGTTTGTTCAGTGGCGGCACATCACGCTTGACTGACCCGGTAAACAACTGGCGTGGGCGTCCGATTTTGTACTCAGGGTCGCCAATCATTTCATTGAGTTGGGCGATCCAACCCACAGTGCGGGCCAGCGCAAAAATGCCAGTGAACAAGTTCACAGGAATGCCAATGGCACGTTGCACGATGCCAGAGTAGAAGTCCACATTGGGGTAGAGCTTGCGGCTAACGAAATACTCGTCTTCTAGAGCAATTTTTTCCAAAGCTTTGGCCAGTTTGAACAGGGGGTCGTTTTCCAGCCCCAGTTCTTTCAATACCTCGTCGCAGGTTTCTTGCATCAACTTGGCGCGAGGGTCATAGTTTTTGTAGACGCGGTGGCCAAAGCCCATGAGTTTCACGCCGGAGTTTTTGTCTTTGACTTTCTCCATGAACTCGCCGACCTTGGCGATACCGCCATTGGCTTGAATGTCTTCCAACATATTCAAGCAAGCTTCGTTCGCGCCGCCGTGGGCAGGTCCCCACAGACATGCCACACCAGCGGCAATCGCTGCAAACGGGTTGGTGCCAGAAGAGCCGCACAAACGCACGGTGGAGGTGGACGCGTTTTGCTCGTGGTCGGCATGCAGTGTGAAGATGCGGTCCATGGCGCGTTCAAGCACAGGGTTGACCACAAAGGGTTCACAAGGTGTGCCAAACATCATGCGCAAGAAATTACCCGCGTAGGACAAATCGTTTTGCGGGTAGAGGAAAGGTTGACCGATGCCGTATTTGTAAGCCATGGCCACCAAGGTGGGCATCTTGGCGATCAGGCGAATCGCAGCAATTTCACGGTGTTCGGCGTTGTTGATATCGGTGCTGTCATGGTAGAAGGCCGACAAGGCACCTACCAAGCCAGTCAACACGGCCATGGGGTGGGCGTCACGGCGAAAACCTCGCAAGAAGAATTGCAACTGTTCATGCACCATGGTGTGGTGCGTGACGGTTTGCGTGAATTCATGTTTGCGTTGTGCGTTGGGTAATTCTCCATACAACAGCAAATGGCAGGTCTCTAAAAAGTTGCAGTTGGTGGCCAATTGCTCGATGGGGTAGCCACGGTAAAGCAGTTCACCTTTGTCGCCATCGATGTAGGTGATGGCTGATTGGCAAGACGCGGTGGACAAGAAACCTGGGTCGTAGGTGAACATGCCAGTTTGTCCATAGAGCTTGCGAATATCCATGACATCAGGGCCAATAGATCCGTTGTAAACGGGGATATCGATGCTGGGCGTTCCGTTGCTAAACGACAGCGTAGCGGAGTAGTTGGCGAGTTTCATAGGTCTTTCCTGTTGGTATTTCTCATGCCTGCATCAGGCACAGTAGGGCTTTCACTTCTTCTTGTTGAGCGACTGCTTGGGTGTGGGGTCTTCCCAAAAACACATCCAATAAATCGTTATCTGCCAATTCCATCAAGGCATACATGCTCCGAGCATGACCTACGGTCATGTCAGGTGCATGTCGGTTGAAAAACCTCTCGATGAACAAATCGTTCTCCAGCAAACCGCGGCGGCATCGCCAACGCAATTTGCTAAGCGCCGCTGCGGGTAATGCATCAGCATCCGACAGGGCATCGAAAGGCTTGTCGTCCATTTAAACCGTGCGACTCACCATCAGCTCTTTGATCTTGCCAATGGCTTTGGTGGGGTTCAAACCCTTGGGGCATACATCGACACAGTTCATGATGGTGTGGCAACGAAACAAGCGGTAGGGGTCTTCTAGGTTGTCCAAACGCTCAGCGGTGGCGTGGTCGCGGCTGTCAGCAATGAAGCGATAGGCCTGCAGCAAACCAGCGGGACCGACAAACTTGTCGGGGTTCCACCAAAACGAGGGGCAGCTGGTTGAACAACTGGCGCACAAAATGCACTCGTACAAACCGTCGAGCTCTTCACGCTCCTTGGGCGACTGCAGGCGTTCTTTTTCAGGCGGCAGGGTGTCATTCACCAAATAAGGCTTGATGGAGTTGTACTGGTTGAAGAACTGTGTCATGTCTACGATCAGGTCACGCACGACCGGCAAGCCAGGCAGTGGCTTTAAGGTGATGACGCTAGGCAGGGTGAGCATATTGGTGAGACAAGCCAAACCGTTTTTGCCATTGATGTTCATGGCGTCTGAGCCACACACACCTTCGCGGCAGGAGCGACGAAACGACAACGTGGGGTCTTGCGCTTTGAGCTTCATCAAGGCGTCAAGCAACATGCGCTCATGGCCGTCGAGTTCAACCTCGATGGTTTGCATATAGGGCTTAGCGTCTTTTTCAGGGTCGTAGCGGTAAATCTTGAAGGTGCGTTTCATTTAGAAGGTCCTGACTTTGGGAGGAATGCTTTCGGTGGTCAGCGGTTGCAATTTGACGGGCTTGTAGGTCAGGCTGTTGCTGTCGCTGTGCCACAGGCTGTGCTTTAACCACTCTTCGTCGTTGCGGCCGTTGGGGTGTTGGGGCGTATTCGCGTAATCGTCAACAGTGTGGGCGCCACGGCTTTCACGGCGTGCAGCAGCAGACACCATGGTAGCTTGGGCGCATTCGATGAGGTTTTCCACCTCCAAGGCTTCCACACGTGCCGTGTTGAAGATCTGCGATTTGTCTTGCAGGCCAATGGCTTGCACACGTTCGCGCAATGCAGCAATCTTGCCAACCCCTTCATCCAAACTGGCTTGGGTACGAAACACGCCTGCATGCAGCTGCATGGTGGCGCGAATGTCGTTGGCCACGTCTTGGGCATACTCGCCGCTGGTGGCGTTTTGCAAACGGTCCAGACGTGCCAGTGTGCGGTCAGCTGCATCAGCAGGCAATGGTTTGTGGTTTTTGTTTTTCTGGTGGAAATCGACGATGTGGTTTCCCGCCGCTTTACCAAACACCAACAGGTCGAGCAAAGAGTTGGTGCCCAAGCGGTTGGCACCATGCACCGACACGCAAGAGCATTCGCCCACCGCATACAAACCGTTCACCACCGCATTGTGGTCGGTGGCGGATTGGGTGACCACTTGGCCATGGATGTTGGTGGGAATGCCGCCCATTTGGTAGTGGATGGTGGGCACCACGGGAATCGGCTCTTTGGTAATGTCAACGTTGGCAAAGTTGTGGCCAATTTCGTAGACAGACGGCAGGCGCTTCATGATGGTCTCGGCACCGAGGTGGTCGAGCTTTAAATGCACATAGTCCTTGTTGGGGCCGCAGCCGCGGCCTTCCTTGATCTCTTGGTCCATGCAACGCGACACAAAGTCGCGTGGTGCCAAGTCTTTCAAGGTGGGCGCATAGCGCTCCATGAAACGCTCGCCGTTACTGTTGAGCAAAATTGCACCTTCGCCACGGCAGCCTTCGGTCAGCAACACGCCAGCACCAGCAACACCTGTGGGGTGGAACTGCCAAAACTCCATGTCTTCCAAGGGGATGCCAGCACGGGCAGCCATCCCTAAGCCGTCACCCGTGTTGATGAAGGCGTTGGTCGAAGCGGCAAAGATGCGGCCTGCACCACCCGTGGCCAACAGCACCGTTTTGGCTTCCAAAATATGCACATCACCGGTTTCCATCTCTAGGGCGGTGACGCCCACCACATCACCCTCGGCGTCACGGATGAGGTCTTGCGCCATCCATTCCACAAAGAAGTTGGTGTGGGACTGGATGTTTTGTTGGTAAAGCGTGTGCAACATGGCGTGGCCAGTTCGGTCGGCTGAGGCGCATGCACGTTGCACCGATTTTTCACCGTAGTTGGCGGTGTGGCCACCAAAGGGGCGCTGGTAAATCGTGCCATCGGCATTGCGGTCAAACGGCATGCCCATGTGTTCCAGCTCGTACACCACCTTGGGTGCTTCGCGGCACATGTATTCAATGGCGTCTTGGTCGCCCAGCCAGTCCGACCCTTTGACGGTGTCGTAAAAGTGGAAGTGCCAGTTGTCTTCGGACATATTGCCAAGCGAAGCACCAATGCCACCCTGCGCCGCCACCGTGTGTGAGCGGGTAGGAAACACTTTGGACAAAACAGCCACATTCAGGCCTGCGCGAGACAGTTGCAGCGAGGCGCGCATACCGGAGCCACCGGCACCAACGATGACCACATCAAAGCGGCGACGGGGAAGAGAAGAGCGTGTCATCAATCAAAGTCTCCAAAGAACCTGAACTGCCCAACCCATGCAAGACAGCAACCAAACCATAGTGAAAATTTGCAAAACCAAGCGTATGCCGACCGGCTTGATGTAGTCCATCCAAATGTCACGCATGCCCACCCACACGTGGTAGGTGAGGGCCAAAATGACGGTGAAGGTCAGTGCGCGCATCCACTGTGGGTTAAAGATACCTGCCCACAGGTCATAGCCAATTTCGCCACGGGTGAAGATAACTTGCACCAGCACCAGCAGTGTGAACAAGGCCATCAAGGCTGCCGTGATGCGTTGGGCTAACCAGTCGCGCAAACCATAGTGCGCACCAACCACCACTCGCTTTGTTGTTATTGAATCTGTCATCGTAGGTTTTCCTGAAATCAATAAACGCTAAACAACTTGGCACCCAACAGCACAGTCAAACCCAGGCTGAGTACCAGTGTGAAAACAGCACTGCGTTGGCTGAAGGCTTTGTCGACGCTGTGCGTCGCGTCCATGTACAAATGGCGCAGACCCGCAATCAAATGGTGCAAATAGGCCCAAATCAAGGCCAGTGTCACCAAGCTGATGAACCAAGCGGGGTAAAGCCCGACACCAACGTTGAAAGCCGCCTTGAACTTGGCAAAGGAAATCTCGGAAGAAATCGATTTGTCAAAAAGCCAAATGATGAAGGGCAGCAACAAAAACATCAGGGCCCCACTGATACGGTGCAATATGGACACCCAACCCGCAGCGGGCAAACGGTAAGAAGGCAAGTCCGCAAAAGCGTTGATATTGCGAAATTCTGGCCTGTTTTGGACGGGTTCTGTCATAGGGTGAGCTTTCTGGCTTGAGGACATGTGCTGGTCAACATCAATGGAGGAGTGTCTGAGCCTGTTGGTTTTTTCATTCTATTGCAATGCACAAAAATGAATGCCAACCCAGCCTGACAAGGGGATTCAGTTCAATTCATTGTCGTAATAGTGTGTGTCAGTTCGGTAAAGACCTCGGCGCCACTCCATCGGAGTGTCTTGGTAGGTGAAAGCCAGTCGCTCCACACTCAACAAAGGCAGGTTTTGTTCGATTTTCAGCAACTTAGCCTCCTCATGGCTGGGGTTGACCGCTCTTAAGCGTTCTTGCGCTCGCACCATACGGATGCCAAATTCGGTTTCAAACAGTGCGTACATGGGGCCTTGGTCAGCGCTCAAGCGTTCAGCGGTCAAGCCTTTAAAAGGGCCACCAGGCAGCCAGATGTCTTCCAAAATAGTGGGGACGCCGCCAAAAGAAAGCACCCTTCGCAGTTGCAGCACCGCATCGCCACCGCGCAAGCGCAGGGCTTTGGCCACATCGTTATTGGCACGTGTGCGCTTGCAATCGATGATGAGTCGTTCGGCTGGTCCTTGGCTGTTGAGGTCGCCATGGTCGGGCTTGAGTTTCAAAAAACGGTACTGAACCTGTTGTTCCGCATGGGTGGCCACAAACGTGCCCTTGCCTTGGCGGCGTATCAGCAAATTGTCTTGCGCCAATTCGTCAATGGCTTTGCGCACTGTACCTTGGCTGACTTTGTAGCGGGCCGCCAATTCGAACTCGCTGGGAATGGGTTCGCCTGGCTTCCACTCACCGCTTTGCAGGCTTTGCAAAACCAGCGCCTTGATCTGCTGATAAAGTGGACTGAAGGCAGGCGCAATCCCTGCCACAGGAGCAGAAGGTGCGAGGCTGGTTTCAATACTCATGGTGCATAGAAATGTGGCTTGTCAGAAAAAGAGAGAACGTAGACGTTATCATATCTTCTATAAGACACATGTCTTCCAGTTGACGCTTTTGAATTTTTATAGTTTTGTTTTAATTTATCCCGGAGATTGTCATGAGTAAAAAACCCGTTCGCGTCGCCGTCACAGGCGCAGCAGGCCAAATTGGCTACGCCTTGTTGTTCCGTATTGCCTCTGGCGAAATGCTCGGCAAAGACCAGCCGGTGATCTTGCAACTGCTTGAAATTCCTGATGAAAAAGCGCAAAAAGCCCTCAAAGGCGTGATGATGGAGTTGGAAGACTGTGCTTTTCCTTTGTTGGTAGGCATGGAAGCACATGCAGACCCTCTGACGGCTTTCAAAGACACGGATTACGCCTTGCTGGTGGGTTCGCGTCCCCGCGGCCCTGGCATGGAGCGCGCAGAACTGTTGGCCATCAATGGCGCCATCTTCACAGCCCAAGGCAAAGCCTTGAACGCAGTGGCTTCACGCAACGTCAAAGTGCTGGTGGTGGGCAACCCTGCCAACACCAATGCCTACATCGCTATGAAGTCGGCACCCGACTTAAAGCCAGGCAACTTCACCGCCATGCTGCGTTTGGACCACAACCGCGCCTTGAGCCAAATCGCTGCCAAAACCGGCAAGCCCGTGGCGAGCATCCACAAGCTGTGTGTGTGGGGTAACCATTCGCCCACCATGTACGCCGATTACCGCTTCGCTACCATTGATGGTGCCTCTGTCAAAGACATGATCAATGACCACGTGTGGAATGAAACCGTGTTTTTACCCACCGTTGGCAAACGTGGTGCGGCCATCATTGAAGCGCGTGGCCTGTCTTCTGCTGCATCCGCTGCCAACGCCGCGATCGACCACATGCGTGACTGGGCATTGGGCACCCATGGCCAATGGGTGACCATGGGCATCCCTTCACAAGGTTGGTATGGCATTCCCAAAGATGTGATGTTTGGTTTCCCTGTCACTTGTGACAACGGCGAATACAAAGTAGTCGAAGGCTTGTCCATCGATGCTTTCAGCCAAACTTGCATTGATAAAACACTCAAAGAGCTGACCGACGAGCAAGCCGGTGTGGCCCATTTGCTTTAACAAGGACGGGTGACGTACACATGAAACATCCCCGCGAGGTCTTGCTGGGTGCGCAAGCCGCCGCTAGGGTGTTGCCCGTCTGTGACCACTACAGCGGCGTGGAAGTTCGTATGCGCAAAAGCCTGCAGTTGCAGGCCGAGTTACAGCAAGAATTTGGTGTGGGTGTCATGGATGTCACCTTGGATTGCGAAGACGGTGCGCCGGTAGGTGGCGAAAAGGAACATGCTGAATTGGTGCTCAGCTTGGCCACCAGTGCCTCCTCCGATGCCCGTGTGGCGGTTCGTGTACACCCCTTGGGTCATCCTGCTTTTGAACAAGATATCGCCATCTTGGTCGGACAAGCCAGCTCTCGGTGGTGCCACATCATGTTGCCCAAGGTGGAGTCAGTTGCGGACATCCACACTGCAGTGCAAGCCATCGATGCAGCCGGTGGTGCCCATCTGCCTTTACATGCCTTGATTGAGTCACCGCTGGCGGTACACAACGCTTTTGGTATTGCGGCCCACCCCCGCGTTCAATCGTTGAGTTTTGGTTTGATGGACTTTGTGTCAGCCCACGGTGGCGCGGTACCTGCCTCTGCCATGGGTGTAGCGGGACAGTTCAGCCATCCCTTGGTTGTGCAAGCAAAGCTGTCCATTGCCAGTGCTTGCCATGCCCATGGCAAAACGCCATCGCATTGCGTGGTGACGGAATTCAACGATGCCCAAGCTATGCAAAGTGCCGCAAGCCGCGCAGCCTTCGAATTTGGTTTTACACGTATGTGGAGCATTCACCCAAGCCAAGTGCGTCCTATCTTGGCGGCGTTTTCTCCTTCAGGTGTCGAGGTCGAACAAGCTGCGGATATTTTGCAAGTGGCTGTTAAAGCCGACTGGGCACCCATTCAACTGGGCGGGCAGTTGCATGACCGCGCTAGTTACCGCTTTTTTTGGTCCGTGTTAGAAAGAGCACACGCGACAGGGCATGCTTTGCCTGCACATGCTTTGTTGTATTTCCAATAATGAACAAAAGGGGCGTGTCATGAGAAAAATTTTGCCGATCACTGTCACCCTGGGTTTGTCGATGTTTTCTTTGAACGCGCCTTTGGCGGCCCAAGAGGTCTCCAAAGAGGTGCTATCCATCGCCGCCAAAGTGCACACCGGCGCACTTGTCTGTGAGGACCGCAAGATGATCATGTTGTGGCCCGACACCGCATTGCCTGGCCGCTTTATTTTGAAAATGAACAAACGTGTTTACCGCTTGACCCCTGTGCCCACCGCTTCAGGTGCGGTTCGTTTGGAGGATGACCACACTGGCGCAGTCTGGATTCAAACCGCAGAAAAATCCATGCTGATGGATTCTGTGCGGTCGCAACGCTTGGCAGATGAATGCCAAAGCCCTGCGCAAAAAACCGCAGCCAAACACATTCCCGCTTCTGCTCGCCCCGATTTGCTAGAAGCCAATTCAAACAACCGTTGATTTTTTCTGGAGCTTGCAATGTTGAAAACCTACCGTGACCATGTGGCCGAGCGCGCTGCCTTGGGCATTCCACCCCTGCCTTTGAGCGCCAAACAAACCGGCGAACTCATCGAGTTGTTGAAAAACCCGCCCAAGGGCGAAGAAGCCACCTTGGTGGACCTCATCACCCACCGCGTGCCCGCGGGTGTGGACGACGCGGCCAAGGTCAAGGCCAGCTATTTGGCGGCGGTGGCCCATGGCACAGAAAAATGCGCCTTGCTCAGCCCTGAAAAAGCCACTGAATTGCTGGGCACCATGCTGGGCGGCTACAACCTCACACCCTTGATCGACTTGCTCGGCAACAAAACCTGCGCACCCATCGCCGCTGAAGGTTTGAAGAAAACCTTGCTGATGTTTGACCAATTCCACGACGTCAAAGAAAAGGCAGACAAAGGCAATGCCTTGGCCAAAGCCGTTGTCCAGTCCTGGGCCGATGCCGAGTGGTTCACCAGCCGCCCTGAAGTGCCCCACAGCATCACGCTGTCGGTGCTCAAAGTCACTGGCGAGACCAACACCGACGACTTGTCGCCAGCCCCCGATGCCTGGAGCCGCCCCGACATTCCTTTGCATGCCTTGGCCATGTTGAAAAACAAACGCGATGGCATCACGCCTGAGGAAGACGGCAAGCGCGGCCCCATCAAGTTCATCGAAGACCTGCGCGCCCGTGGCCATTTGGTGGCCTATGTGGGTGACGTGGTGGGCACAGGTTCCAGCCGAAAATCGGCCACCAACAGTGTGTTGTGGTTCACCGGCGAAGACATTCCGTTTGTGCCCAACAAGCGTTTTGGTGGTGTGTGTTTGGGCAGCAAAATCGCCCCGATTTTTTACAACACCATGGAAGACGCGGGTGCGCTGCCCATCGAGTTGGATGTGAGCCAAATGAACATGGGCGACGTGATCGAGCTGCGCCCCTACGAAGGCAAGGCCTTCAAAGACGGCAAAGAAATCGCCAGCTTCACCGTCAAGAGCGAGGTGTTGTTTGACGAGGTGCGTGCGGGTGGGCGCATTCCTTTGATCATCGGACGCGGTCTCACCGCCAAAGCGCGTGAGGCCTTGGGTCTGCCACCCTCCACCCTGTTCCGCTTACCTGCAGTCCCGAAAGGCCACGGCAAAGGCTTCACGCTGGCGCAAAAAATGGTGGGACGTGCTTGCGGTTTGCCCGAAGGCCAAGGCGTGTTGCCTGGCACCTATTGCGAACCCCGCATGACCTCGGTGGGCTCACAAGACACCACCGGCCCCATGACGCGTGACGAGTTGAAAGACTTGGCGTGTTTGGGCTTTAGCGCTGATTTGGTGATGCAGTCTTTTTGCCACACCGCGGCCTACCCGAAACCCGTCGATGTGAAGATGCACCACGAGTTGCCCGAGTTCATCAGCAACCGCGGCGGCATCAGCTTGAAGCCTGGCGACGGCATCATCCACTCCTGGCTCAACCGCATGTTGTTGCCCGACACTGTGGGCACCGGCGGCGACAGCCACACCCGTTTCCCTGTGGGCATCAGCTTCCCCGCCGGTTCGGGTTTGGTGGCATTTGCCGCTGCCACCGGCGTGATGCCTTTGGACATGCCCGAGAGCGTGTTGGTGCGCTTCAAAGGCCAAATGCAACCCGGCGTCACCCTGCGCGATTTGGTGCATGCGATTCCGCTGTACGCGATCAAAAAAGGGCTGCTCACCGTCGAGAAAAAAGGCAAGAAAAACATTTTCTCGGGCCGCATTTTGGAAATCGAAGGCCTGCCCAATTTGAAAGTGGAGCAAGCCTTTGAGTTGTCCGACGCCTCGGCCGAGCGCAGCGCTGCCGGTTGCACCGTGCACCTGAACAAAGAGCCGGTGATCGAGTACCTCAACAGCAACATCGTGCTGTTGAAGAACATGATCGCCCAAGGCTATGCCGATGCGCGCACCATTGGGCGCCGCATCCAAGCCATGGAAGCTTGGTTGGCCAACCCGCAGCTGTTGCAAGCCGACAAAGACGCCGAGTACACCGAGGTGATCGAGATCGATTTGAATGAGATCAAAGAGCCCATCGTTTGCTGCCCCAACGACCCCGACGACGCCAAAACCCTCAGCGATGTGGCTGGCGCCAAAATCGACGAGGTGTTCATTGGTTCGTGCATGACCAACATCGGCCACTTCCGCGCCGCGTCCAAATTGCTGGAAGGCAAGCGCGATATTCCGGTGAAGTTGTGGATGGCACCCCCCACCAAAATGGACGCGCAGCAACTCACCGAAGAAGGCCACTACGGCGTGTTCGGCAATGCCGGTGCGCGCATGGAAATGCCCGGGTGCAGCCTGTGCATGGGCAACCAAGCGCAGGTGAAAGAGGGTGCGACGGTGATGTCGACCAGCACCCGCAACTTCCCCAACCGTTTGGGCAAAAACGCCAATGTGTATTTGGGCTCGGCCGAGTTGTCAGCGATTTGCTCCAAGCTCGGACGCATCCCGACCCAAGCCGAATACTTGGCCGACATGGGCGTGATCAACGCCGATGGCAGCAAGATTTACAAGTACTTGAATTTCGATCAAATTGAAGAGTACGTAGAAACTGCCAAAGGTTTATAAAAGCCGCGCCAATAAGCCGCCGTCTGCGGGACCATCCATCGGTATCCACACATGCGTGGGGCTGCCAGCCGCCACGTCGATGGACACACCGTTTTTGTCTTTCATGTGTTCGAGCTTGACGGTGCGGTTGCCACTGGGGTGGATGATTTCAATCATGTCGCCCACGGAAAATTTGTTCTTGGTTTCCACCTCGGCCCAGCCGTCGGCGACAGCCCGTACCTCGCCCACAAACTGGCTGCGGTGACCCACTGAGTGACCGGTTTCGTAATTTTGGTAATCATTGGCAGGGCGGCGGTCCAACAAACCAGCGGTATAGCCTCGGTTGGCCAAACCATCGAGCTCGGTGATGAGTTCGGGGTTGAAGGGCCTGCCAGCCACCGCGTCATCAATCGCGCGGCGGTACACCTGTGCGGTGCGCGACACGTAGTAGAGCGATTTGGTGCGGCCTTCCACTTTGAGTGAATCCACACCGATTTTGGCTAGGCGCTCGACATACTCCACCGCACGCAAGTCTTTGCTGTTCATGATGTAAGTGCCGTGCTCGTCTTCCATGATAGGCATGAGTTGACCAGGGCGGCCTTTGTCTTCCAGCAAATAAATATTGTCAGCAGCCGGGTGGCGCACGCCATCGCCACAGGCTGAAAAGCTTTGCTCAGCTTCTTGCTGTGACTTGGCGAAATCGAAGTCGGCTTCCATGGGGATGGCCATGGCTTCGCCGGTGTTGGGGTTGCTGGTACTGGCTTGGGTGCTGTAACTCCAACGACAGGCGTTGGTGCAAGTGCCTTGGTTGGGGTCGCGTCGGTTGAAGTAACCCGACAACAAACATCTACCAGAGTAGGCTATGCACAAAGCGCCATGCACAAACACCTCGAGTTCCATGTCGGGACATTCTTGGCGGATTTTTTCAATCTCGTCCAATGAGAGTTCACGCGACAAGATGATGCGGGTGACGCCCACTTGTTGCCAAAACTTCACCGCAGCCCAGTTCACCGTGTTGGCTTGAACCGAGAGATGAATGGGTACCTCGGGCCACTTTTCACGCACCATCATGATGAGACCGGGGTCGGCCATGATCAGGCCATCGGGCTTCATGGCAATCACAGGTTCGATGTCGCGCATATAGGTGCGCACCTTGTCGTTGTGCGGTAGCAAATTGCTGGTGACGAAAAACTTCTTGCCACGCGCATGGGCTTCGGCGATGCCTATGCCAATTTGCTCTAAGCGGAACTCGTTGTTGCGCGCACGCAAGCTGTAGCGGGGTTGTCCTGCGTAAACAGCGTCGGCACCAAAGTCGTAAGCGGCGCGCATCTTGTCGAGCGAGCCCGCAGGCAAGAGGAGTTCGGGGGCTTTAAGTTGGGTCATGGCTATGAGCTTACATCAGCAGGTGTTCACCGGCATTGTCGCCACCCAAGATGACATAGTTGACTTTGCGCACGTCCATCAGCTTGGTGCCACCCGCATAGGAAATGGAGCTTTGCACGTCCTGTTCCATCTCGATCAGGGTGTCGGCCAGCTTGCCTTTGATGGGTTCCAAAATGCGTTTGCCTTCCACGTGTTTGTACTCGCCTTTGTTGAAGTCCGAGGCCGAGCCGTAGTATTCCTTGAACATCTCGCCATCCACTTCCACGGTCTTGCCGGGCGACTCTTCATGGCCTGCAAACAGCGAGCCGATCATCACCATGGATGCACCAAAGCGGATGCTCTTGGCAATGTCGCCGTGGCTGCGGATGCCGCCATCGGCGATGATGGGCTTGGTGGCCACACGCGCACACCACTTCAGCGCGGACAACTGCCAGCCGCCGGTGCCAAAACCGGTTTTGAGTTTGGTGATGCAGACCTTGCCAGGGCCTACGCCTACTTTGGTGGCGTCCGCGCCCCAGTTTTCCAAATCAATCACCGCTTCGGGGGTGGCCACATTGCCAGCAATCACAAAGCTCTGCGGCAATTTGGCCTTGATGTAAGCAATCATGTCGCGCACGCTGTCGGCATGTCCGTGGGCGATGTCGATGGTGATGTACTCTGGCGTCAAACCGGCTGCCGCCAGTGTGTCGACCGTGGCGCGGTCGGGCGCTTTCACGCCCAGTGAAATAGAGGCATAAACGCCTTTGGCGTGCATGTCTTTCACAAACTTCACATTGTCCAAATCGAAGCGGTGCATGACGTAAAAGTACTTGTGTTGCGCCATCCACAAGCAAATGCTTTCGTCAACCACGGTTTTCATGTTGGCGGGCACCACCGGCAAACGAAAAGTATGGCTGCCTAAGGTGACGCTGGCGTCGCACTCCGAACGGCTTTCCACTCGGCACTTGCGGGGGAGTAACAGAATGTTGTCGTAATCGAATATTTCCACGGTCCAAGCTCCAAAAAATGAAAGGATTGAGCGCTTGGGGCTTGGTCGGTTAAGGCTGTGTGAACCGAGCAGCAAGATTCTTGGGCTCGGTAATTGATTCTACGCAGAATCCAAACAGCCTCTGCCTACAATCAACGCATGCTTTCTTCTCAACACAGCCCTTTGCTCGAGGGTTTGAACGACGAACAACTCGCCGCTGTCACCTTGCCTGCCGAGCACGCCCTCATCTTGGCAGGTGCTGGTTCTGGCAAAACACGGGTGCTGACCACCCGCATCGCTTGGTTGTTGCAAACCCGTCAAGCCAGCCCGGGCAGTTTGATGGCCGTGACCTTCACCAACAAGGCAGCCAAAGAAATGCTCACCCGTTTGAGCGCCATGCTGCCAGTGAATGTGCGTGGCATGTGGATTGGCACCTTCCATGGACTGTGCAATCGGTTTTTACGGGCGCATTGGAAGTTGGCCAACCTGCCACAAGCCTTTCAAATTTTGGACACCCAAGACCAACTCTCGGCTGTGAAGCGCTTGGTTAAGCAATACAACATCGACGATGAGCGCTTTCCACCCAAACAGTTGCAGTGGTTCATTGCGGGTTGCAAAGAGGACGGCCAACGTCCCAAAGATGTGCAAGTGCGCGATGCCGAGACACGCCAAAAGGTCGAGATTTACCAACTGTATGAAGACCAATGCCAGCGCGAAGGCGTGGTGGATTTTGGCGAACTGATGTTGCGCAGTTACGAGTTACTGCGTGACAACGATGCACTGCGCGAGCACTACCAACAGCGCTTCAGCCATATCTTGATTGACGAGTTTCAAGACACCAACCGACTTCAATACGCCTGGATCAAGTTGCTCAGTGGCCCCAGCAGTTCGGTGCTGGCCGTGGGCGACGACGACCAAAGCATTTACGCGTTTCGCGGTGCGCGCGTGGGCAATATGGCTGACTTTGTGCGCGAGTACCAGGTGCGCCATCAAATCAAGCTTGAGCAAAACTACCGCAGCCACAGCCACATCTTGGATACGGCCAATGAGCTCATCCAACACAACAAAACCCGTTTGGGCAAAAACCTGCACACCACCCAAGGCGTAGGCGAACCTGTTCGGGTGATGGAGTCCACCGGTGACTTGGCCGAGGCCAATTGGATGGTGGAAGAGATCAAACAATTGTTGCGCGATGGGCGCGATGGCGATGGCAGCAAAGGCGTGGCCACCCGCAGCGAAGTGGCGGTGCTCTACCGCAGCAACGCGCAAAGCCGGGTGATTGAAACTGCGTTGTTCAATGCCGCCATGCCCTACAGGGTCTATGGTGGTTTGCGGTTTTTTGAACGCGCTGAAATCAAACACGCGCTGGCCTACTTGCGCTTATTGGAAAACCCGCGTGATGACACCAGTTTTTTGCGGGTGGTGAATTTCCCGCCGCGCGGCATTGGTGCGCGCAGCATCGAGCAGTTGCAAGACGCGGCCCGTGCCAGTGGTTGTCCGCTGCATGACGCGGTCAGCACCATTGGCGGCAAAGCGGGGGCCAATATCTCGGCCTTTGTCGCCAAGATCGATGTGCTGCGCGAACAAACCCAGGGGCAAACGCTGCGCCAAATCATCGAGATGGTGTTGGACCACAGCAAGCTGATCGAGCACTACCAGGCCGAGCGCGAAGGCGCTGACAGGGTGGAGAACTTGCAAGAGTTGGTGAATGCGGCAGAGAGTTTTGTCACCCAAGAAGGGTTTGGCAAAGACGCTGTGGCTTTGCCCGTTGACGAGGCCATGCAAAGCCAAGCTGACTTTGCCGCGGCGCAAGCAGCCAAAGGCGAAGTCGCTCCCAACGAAGAAACGGGTGAGACCTTGTCACCCTTGGCGGCCTTCCTTACCCATGCGGCTTTGGAGTCGGGCGATAACCAAGCCCAAGCAGGGCAAGACGCGGTGCAGCTCATGACGGTGCATGCGGCTAAAGGTTTGGAATTCGATTGCGTGTTCATCACCGGTTTGGAAGAAGGTTTGTTCCCCCATGAAAACGCCATGAGCGACTTCGAAGGTTTGGAAGAAGAACGACGCCTCATGTATGTGGCCATCACCAGAGCACGCAAACGCCTGTACCTGAGCCATTCGCAAACTCGCATGTTGCATGGCCAAACCCGCTACAACATCAAGAGCCGTTTCTTTGATGAAATGCCAGAGCACACCTTGAAGTGGTTGACGCCCCAAACAGGTTTAGCGCCTGCGATGTGGGGTTCGCGGCCAGCTGGTTTTGGTCATGCAGACAACACCCGAGCCGGTTATTACACCCAAACGCAACCCAGCATTCCGCAACGTGCTGCGCCCCAAGCCAGTGGCCCCAACGCATGGGTACGCGCTGGCTTGCAAGTGTTCCACACCAAATTTGGCGAGGGTGCGGTAGTGTCTGTTGAGGGGCTTGGAGAAGATGCGCGTGCGCAGGTGAAATTTGCACGCCATGGGGTGAAGTGGTTAGCCCTGTCGGTGGCCAAATTGACGCAGGTTTAAGCCAACACTGGTTCGCTGAAAAAACAGTCTCTGAAACTGAAATAGCAGGATGTGAAAAACATCGCCGACATCATCAACATGGCGGGCAATAACAGCATCAAAGTGAGTTGACCATCGTCCGTCAGCATGCTGATGACGCTCAAGAGCAGGCTGGTGGTGACAAAAATCAAAGCCCAAGTCAAACCAAACAGCGTAAAGGCACGCCAGTTTCTGACGCAGGCCACGATGCTAAAAAACAGACTTTTTGCCACGGGTTGTTTATGCCAATGAATCAATGCCGGTGCGTGCCAGAACAAAGCCGAGAGCGGCAAATACAACACCAGTGACAACATCACGGCATCTTGAAAACGGCTGTCAGTGGCGATGGTTTCATTAATTTCGGCCCCCAGTAAATACATACGGGCAAATTCACCACCATCCAACAAAGACGATAAAGCCAAAATCAAGCAAAACAAAACGGCATAGCAAAAACCAATCAGCAGCATCCGTTGGGTTTGCATTGGACCTTCACGAAAGCCAATGAACAAAACGGAGGGCATGGGGAATTTGCCAAGCACGGCTTCACGCGACGCAGCCATCAAACCCAGTGACATCGTTGGCAAAAGGATCAAGCCGGCAAATGCGCCTACATAGGGCAGCAAAGAAGTCAGTGATATCAAGCCTAGAAAAACAAAAAACAAACCGCTCAGGGCCAAGGGTTGACGCCAAAACGTGCGAATACCTTCTTTGACCCAAGCCACCCCGGTACGCGCAGTAACAATTTGAAGCTTCATAGATCAGAGTGTGACAGGGTTGTGAAGACGCTCGAGCAGCACACGTTCAAAATGCCCAGGGTCATGGGGTTGCAGCAGGCTGGCCTCTCTGGGCAAATGAAAATCCCACAGACGGGAAATCCAAAAACGCAAGGCTGCAGCTCGTAGCATGGGGTTGAAAAGCGCTCTCTCTGCAGCAGACAGAGGACGGACTTCTTCATAGCCCTGCAACATGGCAGACAGCCGATCTGTGTCAAAAGCGCCGCTTGCCAAATCGATGCACCAGTCGTTCAAGCACACGCCCAAATCAAACAACCAGCTGTCCACGCCTGCAAAATAAAAATCAAAAACGCCACTTAACTGATCTTCAACAAACATCACATTGTTACGAAAGGCGTCCGCATGGACAGCGCCTTTGGGTAAAGCTGTGTAAGCAAAAGATGATTGAACATGGTTTTGAAAAGCCAACTCATGCTGCAATGTTGTGGCTTGCGCCTGGCTTAGGAAGGGCAGTATGGTTGGAACGGTTTGGTTCCACCATGCTAGGCCGCGCAAATTGGGTAGTTGATGCTCGTAACTGCGCGCCGCCAGATGCATCTGCGCCAAGCTGGCACCCATGGCGTGGCAGTGCGCAGGGCTGGGGTCCAGTTGCGAGCTGCCTGCCAAGCGATTGACAACAGCTGCTGGTTTGCCCCCCACGCTGAACAATATCTCACCTTGGGCATTGGCTTGGGGTGCAGGCACGGCGATGCCTTGGTCCGCCAGATGCTTCATCAAGTGCAAATAAAAGGGTAGCTGCTCGCGGCTGAGTCGCTCGAACAAGGTCAGCACATACTCGCCTTGGTCGGAGGTCAAAAAATAGTTGGTGTTTTCAATGCCACTGCTAATGCCTTCCAACGACACCAACTCGCCAAGCGACAGTTGGGTCAATAAATCGCTGGCTTGCTGCTCAGAAACTTCGGTAAAAACGGCCATGGTGTAGTGAGTTGAGCAGCTGCTGGGAGAAGATGGCGGATTGTAGGCACAATCCTTTCCATGCAAGACACACCCACCCTGTTGCTGGTCGACGGTTCCAGCTATTTGTACCGCGCCTTTCATGCCATGCCCGATTTGCGTGTGGACCGCAATGACCCGAACAGCCAAGCCACGGGTGCGATTCGCGGCATGGTCAATATGCTCACCAGTTTGCGCCGTGAATACCCCACACACCATGCGGTGTGTGTGTTCGACGCCAAAGGCCCGACCTTTCGCGACGACATTTACCCGCAATACAAAGCCACCCGCTCGCCCATGCCAGACGATTTGCGCAGCCAAATCGAGCCCATCCACCGCTTGGTGCGGCTCATGGGTTGGCCGCTTTTGGATGTGCCCGGTGTCGAGGCCGATGATGTGATCGCCACCTTGGCGCACATGGCGGCCGAGCAAGGCATGAACGTGGTGGTCTCCAGTGGCGACAAAGATTTGAGCCAATTGGTCAATGAGCGCATCACCATCATCGACACCATGAATGGCAAGAAACGCGATGTGGCCGGTGTGACCGAAGAGTTTGGCGTGCCACCCGCGCTGATGATCGACTACCAAACCTTGGTGGGCGACACCGTGGACAACGTCCCCGGCGTTGCCAAGGTCGGCCCCAAAACCGCTGCCAAGTGGTTGCTGGAATACGGCTCTCTCGATGCGTTGATGGCACGCGCTGACGAGATCAAAGGCGTGGCCGGTGACAACCTGCGCCAAGCGCGTGACTGGTTGCCTACGGGCAAACAACTGGTCACGATGAAAACCGACTGCGATTTGAGCGGCCACATTGCGGGCCT
>Ga0214917_10003258_pt1 | contig 18937 bp, 17 predicted proteins | sample LL_1208_BB_MetaG_FD_177983 | JGI IMG/M metagenome (GOLD analysis project Ga0214917, IMG submission 177983) | Freshwater microbial communities from Lake Lanier, Atlanta, Georgia, United States - LL_1208_BB | ecosystem: Environmental > Aquatic > Freshwater > Lake | place: USA: Georgia | collected...
GGCCAGTCTTTTCATCAACGATCCAGTCTTCAAGGACTCGGACCATTGACTTGCGAGCGCGAACAAGAATGTGACGAACATTTGCTGGGCTTGTGTTAAGCGCAGTTGCGATTTCCTCTGTTGTGCGCCCCTCCATTTCCCACATGACAAGCGCTGTGCGCTGGTCTGGGGTTAGGCGGGAGAGAGCTTCGCGAACGATCGCAGCATCTTCTGCTGCAGTAATAGTTGTATCAAGGTCAATGTGATTCTCAGATGCGATCTCGTTGAGGCGCTCCTGGGTAGTGTCCGCGTCAATTGCAACCAAGTTTGGACGAGCACCGCGAGCGCGGATAACGTTTAGAGAAAGGTTTGTAACTGAGGTGCGAAGGTATGCAATTGCACGATCTGCTGAATCTAGATCAGGGGCTGCAAGCATGAACTTAAGGAATGCTTCCTGAACCACTTCATGTGCTTCAGCCTCGTTCTTGGTGATGCGACGAGCCTGAGAGACAAGCTGTGTGCGGTGCTCGGTGTAGATGGCAGATAGTTGAGCAATAGACCAATCAGCTACTGAGCCTTGTGTTGAGATTTCTAGAGCGTCTGCGGGATTTGCGCTCAGTATGCGGGCGGCATCGGTCGCTGCAGCTGCTTTCGCTGCTTTCGACTTCAATAGTGCCATTTGAGTAACTCCCGCGAGTTTGTAAAACGAAGGCAACGTCTTGCCCTCTATTATTTAAGACACCGCTGGGGGCCAAATGTTGTGCCCTTTTGAAAAGAATCTTTAGAAAGATCCTCGGGTTGCGGTGGTTTGAGCGTAGTTGGGGGAATGGATAGCAGGGCTTTCGCCGAATGGCAGCGAGAAGCAAGTCTGCCGGAATCAGGTCTCTAGTCTATGGGATAGGCAAGGGTAAAGCCGGCATTGAGGGTTTGAGCGTGTTGCCCTCTAGACCAGGCTGAGCATGAGTGCCTTTTTGGCCGCTTCCTTAGGGTCGCTGACCGAAAGGGCCTGGTAGATCCGCATGGTCTCGTGGCGGATCGTAGAAACTGAAAAGCCCAACTCAGTAGCAACCTCGTGGTTGGTCTTGCCCTCGACCATGCAGCGCAGGATCAGGATCTTGCGTTAGCTCAGCTGGGTGTTGCCCCTGTCACGGTGCATCGTTTTCCCCTTGACGCAATCTCCAAACTGATCACCCCTGACTTTCCCAGTAGATTGGGTAAATGCTCATCCCTATTGAAGAGTTATCTGGTTTCTACCAGATTCAACCCAATGGCGTATTGCATGTTGGCGCCCATTTAGCTGAGGAAGAAAAAGAATATCTCAAATTCAATTGGGACAGTAAAAGTAAAATTTATTGGGTCGAGAGTCAGCCTGAATTAGTGAAACAGTTAAAAACAATAGTTGATCCAGTTAGGTCTGAAATCATACAATCTACATCCTGGGATAAGAATGATATTAATCTAGTTTTCAAAGTTACAAATAACGCACAATCCTCAAGTTTGCTCAATTTAGGTACTCACAAATCTGATTATCCAGAAGTCCAGGTTATTAAAGAAACAAATGTTAAAACTGAAAGATTAGATAGATCCGTTTCAGGAAAAATCTTTAATTTCATTAATTTAGACATTCAGGGTGCGGAATTGCAAGCACTAATTGGACTTGGGGATCTAATTACTCAAGTTGATTGGATATATCTGGAAATCAACAAGAAGCAGGTTTATGAAAACTGTTCAACTGCATCAGAGCTTGACATATTTCTAGGGAAAAATGGCTTTAGCAGAATTGAAACCAGGTGGATACTTTTTAAGGGCTGGGGTGATGCCCTTTACATTAGATCTGAAATCTTCGAGCAACTCAGATTGCAAAAAACTGTCATCAGATATAGAGAATTGAAGTTCTATTTCAAGCAGATTCTTAGTATTTTAAAGTTGCATGCTCGGAAGATGATTCTTCACTCATTCAAGAGCTGACTCGATCATTTCATCAAAAGATTTGGTGCTCTTAAAAGACAGGAAATCCCTTGCAAGGTCTACTGATGCTACGAGAGATGCCACATCACCTTGTCGCCTTTCAGCAAACTCCACATCGATGCTTACTCCTAAAACCTCTTCTACCTTACGAATCACCTCAAGTACTGAATGTCCTTTACCGGTTCCAAGATTCATAACTGGCGGAAGATTCGTACTTAAGATTTTTGCAGCAGCTAAGGTGTGTGCGTAAGCGACATCTTCAACATGGACATAATCACGCACACATGTGCCGTCCGGAGTTGGGTAATCCGTTCCAAATACTTTAGGTTTTTTCCCATTACTGATTGCGTCAATTATCTTGGGCAGGATATTTGTGCGGGACTTATCTCGTAGGCTCTTCCCACCGGAACCTAGAACATTAAAAAATCTAAGTGAAGTTGAACTGATATCTGAATGTGCGGTGTAATGTTGCAGTTTTTCTTCGAAGTCTAATTTTGATTTTCCATATGGCGAAATTGGAAAAGTTGGCGAATTCTCGTCTGCGAAATTTCCTTTGAAATTTCCATACACTGCAGCCGTAGAAGATTGAATAAAATATTTAATTCCATATTTTGATGATTCATTCAATAAACTCAGCGGCGCCTCACAATTTACACTGAAATAACTTGAGGGGTTTTTTATTGAATCTTCTACAGACTTTAGTGCGGCCAAATTGATAATGCCTTGACATTTTTCATTTTTAATCAATTCCAGTACTTCTGGGATATCCAGGAGATCCATCTGATAATGTTTAATCTTTGAAGCTACAGGAGAGTGTTGATCAGGTTTGATTGCATCCATACCAACTACTTCGAAGCCATTTTCCAACATACTTAAGATCACATGTTGACCGATATATCCAGAACTACCCGTTACTAGCCACTTCATAATTCACCATTTTCAATTATTCCCATGTTTGAATATGATCAATTCACATTCTAGTCTCAAAAGACTGAATACTCACAACTCTATCTTGAATATTCAAAATATAATCAAAGTCATTAATGAATTCAGCATCATGAGAAATTGCAATTATCGTGATTTCTTTATCTAGGCCTTTTATGGTGTCGAGAAATTCTTTTTGAATATCCCTATCCAGAGCGCTCGTGCATTCATCTAGCACTAGGAGTTTAGGATTTAAGATTAACGCTCGTGCAATTCCCAAACGTTGTCGTTGACCTCCGCTTAATTTTCCTCCCTCAACTCCGACTTGCGAATAGATCCCTTCATCTAACCCATGCACAAAATCTGCTAAAACACTTTGGGTTAAAACTTTCCAAATCTGTTGTTCTGAAAACTCCTCTTGATCAAACCCTAGACAAATGTTTTCCTTGATTGTTCCATTAATTATTTTAATCTCCTGTGGTACGTAGGCTATGGCCCCAGGAAATTTCTCAATAGTTTCTTGAGGCTTTAGGCCTGAAACGAAGATATCCCCTGATTGGGGAGTGATGACACCTAAAACGAGATCAACCAAAGTTGATTTTCCTGCGCCTGATGGACCAACAATTCCAATACGGCTTCCTGCAGGAAAAACTGCACTGAGATCGTTTATGACATTTAGCGATTGCCCTGGATAACCAAAACATAAGTTGCTAATTTTGATGTCTGGTATAAATCCCTTGTGTTCAAGATCAGCACGAGCCGGGAGGTCACGAAGTGGCTCGGTTTTGGTTAGCTCCTCTATCAAATCGAGTGTTAATTGCCCTGCCACCAAATTACCTTGGATTTGCATCGAACTTTGTTGAATCCTTAGAAGCGCAGGGGCAACTCGGCTCCCCGCTGCCATAAATATCGCCAAATTTGCTACCGCATGAGCAGCATCATTCAGTGCGAACTGAATTCCCGTAGTAAAGAGTGCGCCAAGTAGCAAACTTGTTTCAATAACATATTTGCTTATATTAGGTAGTAGCATTTGCTGCGCATTTGCATTTGCCAAATCAAATCTTTGCTCACCAATTTTAGTTGAATAGAAACCCCTACGATTTCTAACAATTAGTTCTCGATAAGTTGCAATGGCTTCTAAAGTCTTTTCTCCAGATTGTATGCTTAGTTGCGTAATCTTTTTTGATAATGAATCAATACTTTTCCTAAATCTAAAGTGCAAAAAGAGTATTACTAAGGAAAAAAATGCAAGAGTTACGAAAGCGGTCTGCGGACTTACCACTATTAGGCCAACACTAATCGTGATAATTAAAAACAAGTCTGAGATGATAAGTGTCGTGGTGCCAATTATTCCAACAGCGACAATTGTGACACCGCCTGTTACTGAATACAAAGTCTCTTGAGGGGTAAGGCGCCGAAGTCCTAGTAAGCCTTGGTTGAAAACCTTTTTCAATAATTCAGTAGATAACGCAGCACTTCTGTAACTTAAAAAGAAAAGAATTTTTTTATTTATCAAATAGCTAAAGAATGTTTTGAGAATAAGAAACACTGTTGCAGATATGGCTAAAAGTCCCACCTGTTGCTGAATAGTTAAAGCACCAAGACCAACTAGCTCTAATAACTTTTGAGAACGCACTCCTGGTGTAGTGGACTTAATTCCATTAACAGCCAATGCTCCAATTATTCCAATTAGGACAACACTTAGAAGATCCAAAATGGTTAGTACGAGCTGAGCGAAAATCAATCTGAATATTTTCTTTTGTTCATTTTTCGAAAATAGTGACAAGGAAGCAAGAAGTGTCCGCATGTACTTGCTTTGCATGGCAATCCTTTCGCTTTAAATTCTACAAATCTCAATAGATTAAGACTACACTTCCTTGCATCATGGAGTCATATAGCGCGCTCATTCCCATTAGAAATGGGTTGAGTTATCTGCCTAAATTGAAAAGTTATTTTGATGCTATTCCGAGTAACTTTGAAATTGTAATTGTTGATGACGATTCAAGTGATGGAACCTCTAGCTTTTTAAATGAATGGGAGAGAACGGACGAGCGAGTTTGCCTTGTCAAAGCTAAGGGAGAGGGCGTGGTGAAGGCTCTCAATCTTGGATTAAGCGCATCTCAGTCTGATTGGATCTTCCGCTTTGATGTAGATGATACCTACCAACCCGAACGCATCTCATCCCAACTGTCATTGATAAATCAGCCGAATTTAGTTGCTTGCTTTAGTGACTATGAAATTGTTTCAGAAAGTAATTATAATTTGGGTTACATTCCGAGTGCAATCAATTCATCTGCAACGTATCTCTCATTGATTTCTTCAAGTCGCACTCCGCACCCGAGCGCCATGTTGCGCCGCGAAGCCCTTACTGAAATAGGTGGCTATAAAGATCAAGATCTTCCCTGTGAAGATTTAGGATTATGGTTGCGGCTAAAGAAACTAGGCAACTTATCTTCAATCCCTCAGCCTACATTACAGTGGCGTATGTCCGCCAATTCACTTACTGGCGCTAATCGTGCCTCGATGAAGCATAGAAAAAATCAATTGCTTGCAGAATTTTTTGACTTCGAATTTGCGAAAAATATTTTCTTAAATGAGTCTGAAGAAATACTTGCGTCATACGATAAGGAAAATTATGCGGTTGAAAGAAAACTGCTTTACATATTTGATTTAATAAGAATTAATAACTTTAGGGATGAATTACACATAGCAGACATGAAATTTTTATTTCGCGCTCTTTCTCATTTTGAAAACTTCAGCGGGTTGACGCGTCTTTCTCTTGAGCGATTTAGGCGAGATATTTATCGATACCAACAAACTAAAGCCAATCGCTATTGATTCGAACCCAATCTAGCGGTATGAGATTTTCTGGTTCCTTTACAGATTTCATCCACGGGTTTGGTGCAACCACAAGGGAACTATTTTGGGATGCGTAGGCAGACCACCAAGAAAATGTCGAATTTGAAATAATGTGGGCAATTCCGAACTGCATTAATATAAATGACTCCTCTGAAGTTGAACTTGGAGGAGGTGAAATCCATTCAAAGTTCTCTTCAAAACTTTCCGTAAATTCTTTGCGTGTCTCATTCAGCTCATCGGAAAATACCCATATTGGATTGCTAGGAAAGGATTCACGGACCAAAGAAATAGCTTTTTCATAATATTTTGAACTAAGCATCCCGAAGTCTTTCATTTGGTTCCTATAGTCGCCTCTGCGAACATGAAGTACAACCGGCTTTTCAGATATCGCCTTTAATTTCATCGCATAAAGCCATGTTGATTCATTCTTCACCTGAAAAGATTTTTCCCCTAAGGAATCCTTCAGTGCGTCAGCATAAATATGCGATTGAAAATAGCCTTGAATTCGTCGTTGGGCGATATTGCTGTCAAGTGCTGAATCATAACCAGTAGTGTTAGATCTATAAATACCTAGTAGCCCTCGAGAGAAACTACTATTCTTCGAAAAAGTTCTATCCAGTTTAAATACAACACGTCGCACTAGTCTTGAAAGTTGCCTTTTTTTGTAAGTAACTTCTACCAATTCGCAAGGCAGATCTAAATTAGCAATGGACACTCCATGAGCGGTGATTCCCTTATCTACCTCGCGTAAACTAACTTTTAACCTTTTGTGATGTTTTTTCTCAAAGTAGATGCCGGCAGACAAGCCAAAAAGCTGGTTGCCAAGTCCCCCTATCACCTCGAAGATTGCGTCATTGTTCGAAATTTTCAAATGAATTTCCTTGCTAATCTCAAAAATAGGCGAAAGAATACGAATCTACTGTAGGAATTATTTAGAGCCCAATTGACGTAATCAAATAATCCGAAATATTGCATAAATCGATTTGTATCCCTCTTGCTCAAATGATCTATTGAATCTGAATTGTTATAAAAGGTTAATTCTTCACTGATCATTACGTGCTTTGAAACTCTGCAAAGGCGAAGCCAAGTTGCGTAATCCTCGGCGCCCACAACTAGAGGTGAATGTGCATATCCACCGACAAACATCAATAGTGATTTTTTCGCCATTACAGAGCTGTTAGTAATAGTATTTTGACGATACAGTGAACGCCTTGTTAGCTTTTTTAGACCAATTTTTTCAAATTCAAGGCTTTTCATGGTTACCGAACTTGAATTACATAAAGTTGATAAAAAACCCACATTGGCTTTTTCGGCAACGCGCAATTGAGTTTCCAATTTCTGTGGATGCCAGAAATCATCATCATCGAGAAATGCTACCCAATGCCCCTTTGCCTTTTCTACACCCACTTTTCTAAGCAAGCCTGGATTCCCAGTATGTTCAAATTCAATGAAAATGATCTTTTTTAGCTTTGCTAAAGATCTCAGTTCTTTTTTGAAACTTTCGTCACTTCCATCGTCAATTACAATTATCTCGATGGGCTTATGCGACTGAGATAAAGCTGATTCAATCGCTCTAATAACTTGTTCCGGTCTGTTGAACGTGGGGATAATAACGCTGACTGTGTAATCGAATTGACTTTTCATCTTGTTCGATTTTCCCCTTTTTCAAGTGCTTTGATCAATGGATTGACACCTTTCAATTGCGCATAGCCATCAACAAAACAGAACTCCGGCCCAAGGATTCCAATATTCTCCAATTTGGTTAAATACATATTTAGAAAACTCTCATCATGCCATTTGGCCAAGACGCCATTTTTCAAGTCTTCCTTGACTAATGTTGAAAGTTCATTACACATGCTAAGAAATGCCTCTCGATTTCCTAACCAAACACCACCACAACAATAATTACGTCTCTTCGAGTACGGAACAAATGCACCAGAAACTCTATCTGTCTCCCATGCCCCAATTCCACCTAGTTTTAAATACATATAGATGTCTTTTGCTAAATAGATTGATTTGTTACTGTAGAAATCAAATCTTTTTAATCCTTTAGGCCGAAAGAATCCAGGGTGAGTAACAAAAAGCAAGTCCTCTTTCAGGCTGAGAACTCTATTTCGCATTTCTTCAAAATCAATAAAGAGCATGTCAGCATCAATATGTGCATAAATTCCAGGCAATTCAAAAATTCCTAGGTCAGAAAATATCTCATATCTAAGAATAGTGGCCTCGGGCCAAGAATATCCAGGAATTGCTATTACCGATACGTTTGAAATGTCATTTTTCTTGCAATACTCCAATGCTTCTGATTCGCGATCAGTAAAGACTTGGAAAAATACGTTGTCCAGTTCCTGATTATGAGTTCTATAACTCTCATACATTTTGAACCAGTAATCAAGATAGCGATTAGTAGCCACACTCATAAAGGTCAGTGGGGTCACGAGACACTCGCTTTCCTTAGATGGCTACTTTTCGTATCCCACTAAGATACTCCAATGAACGTAGAAATTGTTTCACCAAGGATCTCCTTGATAATGCCTGTTTTCAATTCCATGACTGACTTTGAACGCGGAAATGGAAGTTTCCTTCTACCTCATGCCATCGCATCAATATTGGAACAAACTTTTACAGATTTTGAGCTCATTATTTTGGATAACGTTTCTGATGATGCCACCTTTGATTTCTGCGTCGAATTAGCAAAAACTGACACCAGAATTAGGGTTCTGAAAGATTCTCAAAGACGATCACCAGAAGAGTCAATTTTTAAATTAATTCAACTAGCAAATGGGCAATTTAGTGTCATCGCCAATGATGACGATAAATGGGATCGAAATTTCCTATCCACTTTGATACGATACCAAGATCTCGGTGATTACGATTTAGTTTACTCAAATGGAAAATATCTGAGTATGGAAGATAAACTAGAAGGAACGCTGACCGAAGATGATAGTTCGATTTACTCGTTTGGGTTTAGTAAATTAAGTAATTTCTGTCGATATATTCACAAGAGAAACCCGTTCCCAATATCATTTGGGTTGTTCAAAACTGAGGCACTGCGTGCTAGCTACCCTGAAATTCGATTCCATAAGTACAGAGCAAATATGGATAATTTATTCATTAGCCAATTTTTGCTAAGTACCAACAAGATTAGATTCGTGGATGAAGATTTGTTCTTCTACAGATCTAAGTCCAGAAGCCATTTACACAATTTAGAGTTCAAGCATGACTCAAAAGTTACTCCAAAGTTTGAGTTATTCGAACTCCTTGAACATCACAGCCAATTCTGTAAGGTAGTATCCGAAAATATTCAGAAATCTAGATTAAGTAAACTAGAAACAGCTACTGCGGATACTGCAAATCTCAATGCTTTTATAAACTATGTGCTTCGCATGTTTAATTGGCAGCTACAAAAACCAGGTTTAAGCGCCGCTGACTTCCGGGTAATCGTAAGAATTGTGAAAATGCTTCAAGCACTATTATCGAAAACTTTAATCAAAGCAGAGTGCGACTTAGATTTTGAGTTTGATCTAAAAAATCAACTCAAAATTGATCAACTTGAACGTGATGTAAGGGTAATCTCAAGGGACATCTTTGATTATTTGGAAGCCTGTCTGGAAGAATTCTCAATTAATTTTTTAGATGAGTTTGAATCTCAACTCCAGTCTCATTTAGATCGTTTTAATATAACAACGGAGACCAGTCATTTTTATGCTTTAAATCAAATAAAAGGAAATCCAGTAGATTTGTTTCTCTTAGGCCTGAAACGCGTATTGGATAATTCTTTTCTGTACTATAAATATGTCAAAAGCCGCTGACCTAAGCAGGAGCCCAAATGACAATTGAATATCCATCTATAAAGAAGGACCCTACATAAGTCCTTTTTATTTCGATGATTTTAACTTCTTTATTCTGCTCCTTTTCTTCAAGGTAACGAATTAAACCGTCGAGATAGTTTCTTTTCTTAAAATACCTAATTGATAAATTGTCTAGCAAGTGCTCGGGATCTAATGGTTCCCACATTGGTTCGATGTGCACCACAAGTCGAGGCGATTGAGTAACTACATAATCGATAAAGTCTTTAAACTTATCGCCAGTTTGCTCAAGTGATGCGACAGTTAGTACTACTGCATTATTTCTTAATTTAAAGTTTGTGTCAGGATTGAAGTAATCGAAATTGGTAGCTTCTAGCAAATTATCGGTTGTGTCTAGGGCAATTTGCTTAATTATCCCTTGAGAAGATTTTGCCCAATCCAGCCCATGTAAGTACGAGATTGGAAATGCAGTTCTAATCCGGAGAAGATTGTGACCAGTGCCGCATCCAAATTCGTAAATCGAATCATTTTCATAGAAATGGTTATCGATAATGTATTCAAGAAGTAAGCCTAGGAGGTTGTATTCCATCTCCTTTTGTTCTGGAAGGATCCACTCCTGCTTCCAGCGAATATATGGAATCTTCCCAAAATATTTTGGCAAGCTATCCTTTACGTCCCGTGACTCGCCATAATCCTTGAGATTTTCACCCCAACCCTTCTCCCAATCATCTGCACGATGTGGGCCAGCTTTTATTAAATTAGAATCGAGAGTCTCAATGAATTTAAGTATTGCTTCATCTCGATCTTTGTCAGTTAACTCCGAGTAATTCAAATTAAGCTCCGAGAATTTCGTTGCGAATCTGGATGTTGCTTTAAAACCCCAAAGTTGCTCTATATCTGCTAACACTATTTTTTTCACTGATTCACCCATTCGCATAATCTACATTCTCAAGTTCGGATAGTTATGAGTGAACCACTCAACGCTGTCCTTTATACCTGCTGATAAGGGAGTAAATTGAAAGGCAGGATGCAGATTCTTGAGAGTCTCCGCATCTGAAGGTTTCCGAAATTGCCCATCTGGCTTTGATGAGTCAAATACGATCTCGCCTTCGAAATTCATGTGTCGAGCAACCTGTAAGGCCAAATCCTCGATAGACGTTTCAACCCCTGAACTCAGAATCAATGGTTCTTTGTCCGTGTAGTTTTCAAGCATCCAGAGTGTCAAATGTGCAATGTCTGAACTGAAAACAAATTCTCGCAAAGGTTTCCCTGATCCCCAAATAACTAGGGGTGAATTTGTTTTTTGAGCCATAAATGTCTTGTGAATAAGTGCGGGGACGACATGACCCTCTGTTAAATTGAAATTATCGTTTGGACCATAAATGTTGGTAGGGATAGCTACCGAATATTCCAAGCCCCACTGTGCTCTATATGCGCGACTTTGGACTTCTAACATCCTCTTTGCATAGGCGTATCCAAAGTTAGAAGGGTGTGGTTGACCATTGTGAAGGTCTGTCGACTTAAGCGGGTAAGGACCTTCATTCGGAAATACACAAGTTGACATAAAGGAAATGAGTCGATCTACCCCTGAAATTCTCGCTGACTCCAGGACATTCGCATTAATCAACAAGTTGTTACGAAAATAATCTCCGGAATGCATTAGATTCCCACCGATTCCACCAACCAAGGCGGCAAGATGAATCACTTTGTCCGGTTTAACTCGCTTGAAAAGTTCCATTGTTCGATCGAAATTTGTTAAGTCCGCATCTTGCCTACTTGCGAAGTAATAATCCCCTGAAGCTATTTTTTGTAGGGCTGAGCCCACAAGACCTGATGATCCGGTCACTAAAGTAGTCATAAGGAAATCCTATCTGAATTTAATTCTTAACTTGCAAAGCAGATTTTCGCCACGAAATAGTGCGTTCTATCCCATCCTCAAGAGTTACAAGATGCTCCAAATTTGAAATCTGTTCGATTTTACTGAGGTCGAGCCAAACATCGTCAGGGGCGCCTACGAAAGGAGAATTAGTTCCTTCAGGAATCTCAACGGTTGCACCTGTCAATTTGCCGATTAGGCGAGCAAGCTCTTTGATTTGAATTCTAGACTTACCGCCAATGTTATAAATATCTGAGTCCCCATGTAACGCCGCATCAAGAATCATTTGAACAGCATCGGAAACGTAACAATATGTCCTCCACGCATCACCTGAATCGCGTAATTTAATTGACTTGCTGTGAAGTGCTTGTTCAACAAATGTATTAAGGACTCTTTCGTCTCCATCTTTAGTACCCGGGCCATATGCCAATGCTAGACGAAGAGACTTGGCATCTAGCCCTAATTCTCTTTTGGCAATCGCAACTATAGCTTCGCCAGATCTCTTACCCTCGATGTATGAAGCACGTGGATGATTAGTGTTTGTTGTACCTACTTGATCTTCATTAAATGGTGGCTCTGTTAAGCCCGAGTAAATTTCAGAAGTACTGATAAATACAAATGTTCCATTTGGATTCATCTTTTCAATCAAGCTCGCAGTCAATCCGACATTTAGTTCCATAGTCTTGAGTGGTGCGTGAAGAAATTTTCCGGGTTGCCCATAACCCGCAGCGTGTAAAATAAAATCATATTGACCTAAGCGAGAAACTTCTACCGGATCAGTTAAGTCCATTACTAACGGCTTGACTGCATCCGAAAGCTCTACGGGAAATTTTCCTGACTTAGTTATAGCATGAATTTCTGCAGACTTACCTTGGCTTTGAGAAGCAAGAACAGTCAAAAAATTTGTACCAATAATTCCACTTGCTCCTGTAACAAGAATTCTCTTGTGTTTAAAAAAACTTAAATCGGTTCGATCTTGCACAGTGCGTGCATCAATTCCAACTTGATCAATCACCGATGAACCCTTTGATTCTTTGATAAAGGTCTCTTGGGGCAAACCCTAAACTTGAGTAATGTTCTTCTGGCGTGCCATAATTGGTGAGAAACTTACGAGGTATACCAATTTGTAGGACCCTAAGATCATTTGATTCCAAATACGAAGACATGCGCTGTAACACTGGGCCAGAGTAATAAGGCTCAATAATCACCACTTTCTTACCTTTAATTTCTATTCCTGAAAAATCTAACTCCTCCGGGCCCAAATTATTTAGATAAATCAGGTCCAAGTCCAAATTCTTTGTGCTTTCAATTACACGATCAATTATTGGACCAACCACAATTACCGTAGCTGATTCTCCTGACTTCACTAATTGCAACTTGGACTTTGAAATGTAACTTACAGAATTAACATTCTCTGACAGTCTAAAATAATTAAGCTTCCCGTTGTTCCAGTTTGAGCGAAAAAGGTGCTCAAATTCGCCGGCTGTTCCTGGGATGAACAAATTTGTCCCCGGTATGTCAGACAGAATCGAGATATCCGCTGGGCAGTGGTGCGTGCATCCGAGCGCAGCATAATCAAAAGACGCACCGACACTCACAAAGTTCCCAGCCAACCGCTGATATCCAAAATCAATTTTGATTTGCTCTAGAGCACGCTCGACCATGAAAGGGGCAATGGTGTGAACTATCGGCGTGAATCCAGCTAATGATAAGCCCGCTGCAACCCCCACCATGCTTTGCTCAAGGATCCCGATGTTTATGGCACGGAGTGGAAATTCGCTTAATAATTGGCGAAATCCAAAAACTCCAATATCGCCAAGCAAAAGAGCAGCATTTTCATTTTTTCGGACAATCTCTGATGCCGATTCACAAAATTCTTTCCTCATTTTTGCAACTCATTAACAAAAACTAAAAACTGCTCGGCAGTTGGTGATGCGTGATGCCAAGCAGGATTATTCTCCATTTCTGGAACCCCATATCCTTTTGTCGTATTTGCAATGACAACTTTCGGCGTCTTACTTTCGTTCGAGAATAAGGTGGAAATGATTTGTTGATGGTTATGTCCATCAATTTCAGAAGTTTGCATTCCGAAGGCGTTGAGCTTCTCCAAGAGTCGTTCCATCTTGATCGCACGTTCAGATGACTGATTCTGGTCAATAATGACAATCAAATTCGATAAAGCGTGATGGTGTGCTATCAGCAAACTCTCCCAATTAGAACCTTCATTGAGTTCACCATCGCCAATCAAAACGATAACAGTCTCTTTAGAGCCGCGAGCTTTGTGTGCAAGCGCCATCCCAACTCCCATCGGGAGTCCATGTCCTAGGGATCCTGTTGAAGCAAGCACGCCATTAACTTTATTTCTATCCGGGTGCCCACCAAAATCAGAATTAAATTTTCCAAACTCGTGAATCCAGTCCTCAGAAAAAAACTTAGCTTTAGCGAGCACCGCATAAAGTCCCAGAGAGGCATGGCCTTTAGATAAGATAAAATTAAATTCGCGAGGCTCTAAGTCGAACTCCTTCAAATCCTCTAAAAAAATACAATACAAAATGTTTAGAATTGAAAGGGCGCTCGGAACATGCCCCTCCCTCGCAACAGATGCGGCTTCAAGAATAGCAATTCGAAGTTTAGTTAAATCTGACTCTGCGCCAGCTGAATTTCGCACAGGGGGAGCATACACCTGTGATTTCGTATGTATAAGATATCGGCTTCAAATCGCTTAAATTCAAAACAGTTGGCTTACCTGGCAACATCTGATCAGGGGCATAGAGTTTAGACAGGCTGGGATACTATTCCGCCATGCGGAGAATTTCACTGCTCTTAACAATAACGAAAAAAAAGATTTACTCAATTTATTTTCTAGTAACATTTTTTTCAATAGTTGTTTTCCAAATGAGTTTTAGTAGTAATGACGATAATGAAGTAAGGGCAATTCTCGATGGGACACGTTTTGGGAGACCAGATTTTCATATTCCATGGATAAGCCCTTTAATAACCTACCCAATCAGCAAACTTTATGAATTTGCTCCTCAATTCTATTGGTATGAAATCTTCTTATTCGTACTATGTATTTTCTCTCATTTACTCATACTTCATATACTTTTAAAGTTACCAAATAAACAAAGTAATGTCTTTCAGTCCATATTGTTTCTTAGTATCTTTGTATTGCAATTCAAATCCTTAAACAGCATCTCATACACCAATACTTCTATAACTGTTTTGGGTACTTCAATGGCCTTAATGATATCTTTCCTTCAAGGAAAACGAAGAATAAATTCTCGAAATTTGGCTTTGTTCATTTTTATTCTTGCACTATTCGGAATTGGCTTCGCTCTCAGACCATATACCTCAGTCGGGGTTTTTATTTTTCTTTTTCCGGCAATTGTTTATTGTTTTGCAAGTCGATTCCAAATCTTGCCGATTTCAGTTGCCACGATTTCCATGATCTTAATTGTTTGGATAATCAATTTGGTTGACAAACTCACTTATGCAGCACCAGGCTGGGAAAAATGGAGAAACTTCACCAAGCTTTATAAATGGCCAGGTGATTACAATCTCTTTGCGAATCAAATCAATGGGTCATTTCCTTCGATGACATATCCTGAGTTAAATCTATGGCTATCGGCGAATCACATTCATCCAAGCCAGTTCACAAGCAGATTCTTCTCAGCATTGATGGATGTAGACGTAAAATTTGACTTTATGCTTTTTATTGAAAGTAGTATTTCCGTTTCAAGGCATTACGGATTTTATCTATTAATCGCCCTTTATTTAAGTTTGACCTTAAAGGATAACTCCCAAAATGCAGATCATCAATTGTTTTCCTCAAAAATGTTCAAACATATTATACGTTCCAATATCGCAGTTTTCCAATGCCTGTACGGTATTTGTTTTATGTTTCTATTGGCACTTTATACAAAATTTGTGGATAGGGTATTCGTAGGATTAATTCTCAGCCTAATTGTCATGGTTGTTGTCGTAGAGCCTGAGAATTACAAATTCGCAAAAAGAACATTGAAATTGGATTTGTTGGCAGGGGTTGCCTTGATTTCATTGACCTTAATTGTATTTCAAACTATTGACAAGCACCCGAGCTTTGGAAGAACATTGGGTGGTAATCACGCTCCAGGCACTTATCAAAAAGCGGAAGTTGCTGCACTTGGCTACATCTCACAACTTCCGCAATGTGCAGATAGCAACTTGGATCTTAATTACTGCGTGCTTTTTCTCCACACAAACAGCTATCCTCCTTTTGAATTATCTCCAGAAACAAACGTTAGAGAGCTCTATCTATTTTGGTCTGCTTTTTCACCAAAGTGGATGAAGGTTGTGAAGGGTACAGGTGCAGAGGATAGTTTGGACTTGTTGTGCAGCGATAAAGGCTTCCTGCTAAACAGTAAGGAGTCTGTTGGATTCGTTGCAAACTTTATCAAGCAAAAAAGGAATGACACTCTCAATTCAATTTCGTTGTCTTCTCTTTTCCCAGAAACTGATCCTGAGTTTGAAAAAATATATTTGACCTTAGGCACCAGCAAGAGAGGTTGTCCACAAAACATTTCCAACTAAGCGTTATCTACTGGTTGCCTATGGAAGATTTTCATACCAATTAGAAATATCACCTCTAGAATAGAGGGTAAAAGAATTTGAATACTTGCTCCCACTGACTTCCCACTAATTCTGGGATTCCACGGTGTATCGACCGCAATAACGTCTTGGCCCGTAATAACTCTGGCGTTGGAAAGTATTTCTATTTCAATTACAACGCTTCTCTTTAGCTTTAGGTTCATTGTCGATACTCGAGGAACGATCTTAATGCTCCCAGGATCCACTTTTGAGTCAAGGTACCAGCTTCCGAAGAACGCATAAAGCATTGAAAGATTTTTACGTAAAGTGCCGTAGATTGAGGATTTATTCTCGCGAATGGAATTTACCGAACACTTAAAATCTGATTTCGCCCAAGTGTCTAGCATCATTCTTACCGCATCGGGTCGCCATTGCGCATCTCCGGGAACGAGTAATATCCAGTCGAATTTTGCCCATGAATACAATGAACTGAAGGCTCTGAAAATACCCGTCGGCCTTGAGTTATGCCTAAACTCACAGTTGGGTAAATTTGTTTTAAGATCCAAACAAATCAAATTTGTCTGATCATTGCTACCATCATCAAGAATGATGATTTCATAAATAAAGCCTTCGTGCTGTGATTTAAAATCTTGCAACTCAAGTGAGATCTTCTTGGCCAATTCAAGAATTGTTTCCTCCTCGTTATGGGCAGGAATCAAAACACTGAGACTATTTTGTAAAGTCATTTACGGCGTCTATTACTCTTTCTATTTCTCTGGGAGTCAGGCCAGGGTGGATAGGTAAGCTCAAAATATTTGAAGCGAGATGCTCAGAATTTGGATATTCGTTAAGCATTCGACAATTTGATTTCAAGAAATTGACTTGGTGGTTTGGAATTGGGTAATGAATTTGGCTTGAAATCCCTCGGTTTTGAAGAAAAGCTTTGAGTTGATCGCGCTTGCTATGTAGAACTACAAATTGATGGTAGACATCGAAAATGCTTTCTTGGTTTACAATTCTAATTGAATTCAATTCACTTCTATATCTCTGAGATATTTCTAATCTTTTTGAATTCCATTCTTGCAGCTTTGCAAGCTTCAACCGAAGCACAAGTGCATTAAGCTCATCCATTCGATAGTTCAATCCAAATTCCTTATGTATGTAATTTGAATTAGAACCCCAATTTCGAAATTCTTTAAATCTCTCAAAAAGGATGAAGTCCTGTGTAGTTATAACCCCACCTTCGCCTATCCCTCCAAGATTTTTACCGGGATAAAGCGACCATGCATTTGCAACACCAACACTGCCAACTGGTGTCAAGGGATTGTGCCTGGCCCCCTGTGCCTGGGAACAGTCCTCGATTACATGAATTGATTCCGCAAAAAAATTCCTTAATTCTTCTAACTTTATAGCTTGTCCCCAAAGGTGAACTGGAATAACTGCTTTGGTTTTTCTGCCTAGGCCAGATTTCATATTTTCATAATCCATTAGACCATGCTCATCGACATCAACTAGCACGGGAGTAGCGCCGGTAAGTAACACAGCAGAAATGGTCGCGATGAACGTTAAACTGGGGACGATAACTTCATCCCCAGGACCTACCCCAAGAGTTGCAAGAATGTTGTGTAAAGCACTTGTGCCCGAGTTCACTCCAACTGCGAATTGTGAATCTACAAATTTGGCAAAATCGATTTCAAAATTTCTTACGTATTCACCATTAACGTACATTCCACTGCGCAAGAGTCTTTCTATTTCAGGAATACATTCTGGCAGTTCAGCAAACTGCCATCCTAAATCGTTAGATTGAATAGGCAATTCAGTCACTTTTCTCTATCCTCCTCTGAATATCTTCTAATATCCGAATCACTGGGAGTTGCCGGCTTAGTTCGTTTGGATACTTCACACCACTTTCTAAAGTTTCGGCTAGCTGTTCCACTGCAATTACTAATGCCTCTCGTGAGCTGAGTCTGGGGACATAAATGTCCCCGCTTCGAAAACCAACTTGCATCTCTTGTGTAATCTCAAATGATTGATTGCTTGTAAATTCTTGTTCATATATTTTCACTTTTTCAATCACTTCAGAATCATCAAATATTACTGTGGCTTTCTCACCCCCAATTACTGTTCTACGAATCTTGATTGGAGAAAGCCAATTTGCGTCAATAGAGACCATCATTCCGTTTGGATATAGAAGTTGCGCTGACACCATGCTTGCGTTGGAACCAAATTTGGCTAGTGGGTTGTGAGCATATGCAGACTTGACTTCAGGAACTAAATCTGGAAAAAGTTCACCTATGATTGAGATATCGTGGACGACTAGGTCCCACAACACGTCAACATCATTTTGGAATATACCAAGATTTGCCCGACTAGACTCATAATAGAAAATATTTCCAAGTTTGTGTGATTGAATTAAATTCTTAATTTCTTTTATAGCAGGATGGAAAACATATGGATGATCCACCACAATTAGTAATTGCCTCTCGGAAGCAAGCGAAACTAGAGATTGTGCTTCAGCGAAGGATGTACAGGCTGGTTTTTCTAGCCAAACATTCACATTTTTGTTTAAGAAGAATTTTGCCAAATCAAAATGGCTTTTTGCTGGTGTCGCTATGAAAGCAATATCCACCTTATCAAAATTGACTTGATCCACATCGCCATGCCAAAGCACGCCTGGATATTGGGCCCAAATAATTTCTTTTTTTGACTCATCTTTATCTACGATTGCAAACAGATAAAAATCCCGACTTTGATTAATAACTCTAGCTAATATCGGGCCCCAGTAACCGAATCCAACTAAAACAGCGGCATACTTTTTGTTTTTTGCTCGGGGGGGGGGTAACGTCGGCATGCTAAATTATAACAATAAACCGGAGGGAGTGACCATTAATGGGTTCTGACTAGTCAATCTCTCGTGCTTTTATCACGCTTAAAATTTGCGAACTCTCCAAGGAAT
>Ga0214917_10003260_pt1 | contig 18931 bp, 17 predicted proteins | sample LL_1208_BB_MetaG_FD_177983 | JGI IMG/M metagenome (GOLD analysis project Ga0214917, IMG submission 177983) | Freshwater microbial communities from Lake Lanier, Atlanta, Georgia, United States - LL_1208_BB | ecosystem: Environmental > Aquatic > Freshwater > Lake | place: USA: Georgia | collected...
GCCAGAATGGGCTCGGTGTGCGCCGAGCGGCCTGCCAGGGCGGTGCGCACCACGTTGTAGGCCATCAGCACCATGCCGCCGAGATAGAGGGCGCCGCCCAACAGTCGGATCACGTAGTAAGGAAAGCTGGCCTTGACGCTCTCGACAAATGAATAGGTCAGCGTGCCGTCCTCATTCATTGCCCGCCACATCAGGCCCTGCATCACGCCAGCGATCCACATGGCGGCAATGTAGAGAACAATGCCGATCGTCGCGCTCCAGAAGTGCCATTCAATGAGCTGGGTGCTCCACATGGTCCGGCGGCCAAACATCCTGGGGATCAAGTAATAAAGCGACCCCATCGAGACCAGTCCAACCCATCCCAGCGCGCCAGAGTGCACGTGCCCAATCGTCCAATCGGTGTAGTGCGAAAGCGAATTGACGGTCTTGATCGCCATCATCGGCCCCTCAAACGTCGACATCCCATAGAACGAGAGCGAGACGATGAGGAAACGCAGGATTGGATCCTCGCGCAGTTTGTGCCAGGCCCCGGAGAGCGTCATGATGCCGTTGATCATCCCGCCCCAGCTGGGTGCCAACAGAATCAGCGAGAACACCATGCCCAACGACTGCGTCCAATCCGGCAGCGCGGTGTAGTGGAGATGGTGCGGACCCGCCCACATGTACGTGAAAATCAACGCCCAGAAGTGAACGATCGACAGGCGGTACGAATACACCGGCCGTTCCGCCTGCTTGGGCACAAAGTAATACATCATCCCCAAGAACCCGGCCGTCAGAAAAAACCCGACGGCGTTGTGGCCGTACCACCACTGAATCATGGCGTCCTGAGCACCCGCGTACGCCGAGTAACTTTTCATCCAGCCGGCTGGGATGGCAGCGCTGTTGACGATATGCAGCATCGCCACGGTCAGAATGAAAGCGCCAAAAAACCAGTTCGCAACATAGATATGACGGATCTTGCGCTGCGCCAGGGTGCCGAAAAACACGATGGCGTACGAGACCCAGACCACCGCAATGAGGAGGTCAATCGGCCATTCGAGCTCCGCATATTCCTTGCCCTGGGTGAAACCAAGCGGCAGAGAAATCGCCGCCGCCACGATCACGGTTTGCCAGCCCAGAAAGGTGAACATCGCCAGTGACGGCGCGAACAAGCGGGTGTGGCAGGTACGCTGCACGCAATAAAAACTCGTCGCAAAAAGCGAACAACCGCCAAACGCGAAAATCACCGCGTTGGTGTGCAGCGGTCGCAGGCGACCGTAACTGAGCCAGGGGATACCGAAAGTCAGGTCGGGCCAAACCAACTGGGCTGCCAGCACGACCCCAACCAGCATGCCAACTACGCCCCAAAGAACGGCAGCGAGCGCGAAAAGGCGCACGACGTCGTACTGATAAAAGTCCGTGGTTCGGTTGGCGCCAAACTCGCTCTTGGCGTCGAATGTAGCCGAAGCATGCATCTTCACTGTTCCTTCACGACACGTCGTTGATCTTCAACCCAGGCGACTCGGCGACATTTGATCTGGATCAAGGTTTGCGCAATCAGGCGTTAAGACGGGTCGCGGACGTCGTTTTTTGGACGATCGTCGTCGTCCACCACCGTTCGTCCCTGGGCCTCCAGATCGTCAAACTGACCGCTCCCAAGCGACCAGGCAAAGAGCGCCAGGATGACGAACACTAGGACGACCGACAGTGGAATCAAGAGATACAAGCTTTCCATACAACGCTATCGGACCAGTCGGAGCGCGTTCAGAATGACCCCCAGGGACGACCCCGCCATGCCGAGCCCGGCAACGGCGGGGGGCATTGCACCCGCAAGCGCAAGGGGCACGCAGACGGCGTTATAGACAGCGGCCCAAAACAGATTTTGCCGGACGATTTGAACCGACCGCCTTGCGATGGTGCGCAAACGAATCAGGTCGCTGAGCCGATTCGACAAAAGAATCACATCCGAGCCCAGTTGCGCGATCGGTGCTGCGCTGCCGACGGCGATCGAAACGTTGGCCAAGGCCAACATGGGCGCATCATTGATGCCATCACCGACGACCGCAACGCGCTCCTTTTGGTTCTGTTTTCGCTGTACCCAGGCGTATTTAGACTCCGGAGTCGCCTCGGCGAGCACCTCATCAATCGCCAACCCCCGAGTCAGGCGCGCCACGGCGGCGGCCGAATCACCCGACAAAACGGCGATCCGAATCCCGGCGGCCGACAGCGCCGTCAACGTCTCCGGGGCATCGGTTCGCAACGGCTCACGCAAGCTAAACCGCGCGATTAATTGATGATTGATGACTAAAAACGTTTGCGGGCTGTCCGTTGCCGGCTTATCGCTTTGCTGCACGGATTCTCGCCCTAGGCTGACGTGATGGCGTTCGCCGCGTAAAAAAACTTCGGCGCTCAACCCCGATCCGGCTTTTTCGACAACCTGAGCCACCACCGGCAAATCAGCCGATTGCGCCGATTGCGCCGATTGCGCCGATTGCGCCGATTGCGGCGACGGGGCACTCGCTGCTGCCGCGACAATCGCTCGCGCGATGGGATGAGCAGAACCCTGGGCGACCGCAGCAGCAATCGCGAGGCATTCTGCAACCGTGTACGGACTCGTGCCCGCCAACTCGATGGATTCGATGGCGAGGTTAGCGCTGCTCAGAGTCCCCGTTTTATCAAACGCGAACCAATCAATCTGGGCGAGCGTCTCTAGGACTGCTGGGCTGCGCAGAAGAATGCCGCCCTCGGCGAGCTTGGACGTCGCGGCAAGGGTGACGGCGGGCATCGCGAGAGAAATCGCGCAAGGGCAGGTCACGATGAGCACGGCGACGACGACCGAAAGCGCCCGCTCGGGCTCAATCCGCCACCAAATCAGGCCCGAGAGCGCGGCCGCAATCAGGATCGCAAGCAAAAACCACTGCGCCCACCGGTCTGCCATCACGCCAGTTGCGGGTTTTTCATCGGCGGCGGTCTGCACCAGATCGGCAATCTGTCCAAACCGCGTTGCGCGCCCGGTTCGCTCGACCCTCAGCCAGAGCTCTCCGTCGAGATTTTGGCTGCCTGCGATCGCCGTGTCGCCGGGCTGTTTGGGTATCGGCTTGGATTCCCCGGTGAGCAAGGACTCATCGGCATGGGATTGCCCCGCCACGACAACGGCGTCGGCGGGAAACGTCTGGCCAGCAACGACGCGAACCTGGTCACCGACCGCAAGCCGACCCGCCGGGACGCGCTCCAGGTTGGACTCTGTCCGTTGCAGGACACCTTCTCGCAGGCGATCGACCATCGCTGGGAGCCGCGTCAAAAGCCGATCCAGCCCGGCGGCAGTGCGCGCGCGTAAGCGCGCTTCGAGCCAGCGTCCTGCCAACAGAAAAGTGACAAACATCGTCACCGAATCGTTCCAGACGTCTCCCTCGCCCGAAAAGGTGGCGGCCGTCGAGGCCGTGAATGCGATCAAAATCCCGAGCGCCACGGGGACGTCCATCGTCACGCGCCTGAGCGCCAAGCTCGACCCCGCCGCAGAAAACAATGGGGCAGCCGAAAAAAAGACCACGGGGACCGTCAACATCCACTCGGCCCATCGCAACAACTGAAGCTGGTCCGACATCAGTTCGCCAACCGCCGAAACATAGCGTGGCAGGGCATACATCATGACCTGCATCATGCAGAAAAACGCTACGAACAATCGCCACAGCGCCTGCCGTTGTTCGCGGGTCCGAGCGACCGATTCGGCTTCGCGCGACTGCGGAAGCGCCGGATAGCCGATTTCGTGGAATCGCTGCAAAAGCACCGACAACGGGATCTTTGACGGGTTCCATCGAATCTGCACCTGCTGCGAGGTGGCAAATGCCCGAACGCTCTCGGTCGATGCGCGCAACGCCTGCTCGATCAGCGTGGTACAGGCCACGCAATGGATCCCCGGCACCGCAAGTCGAACCTCGAGACTGGGCCCGGCGCTACCGGTGATTTCAGTCGCCACCCGCGCGAGCTCATCGGGGTGGTCGTAAGCCGCAAATTGATCGGGGTCGAGCCGGGACATCAGGGCCAAGCTTAGTCCGACCGCCCCGCGTCGCCAAGACAAAACGAGTATTGTTCGGGGGCGCACGAGTCGGGGCCTGAACATTCCGTGTTCAGGCCTACGGCGCCGTTTGCGCGCATTCCGAATGGTCAAATTGCTGTCAGAGCCCCTTTACGCTTCAATGCAGTCCCTAGCCGTCGCGACCGGAGTCGTCGCACTGGCCGAAGTCGGTGACAAGACTCAATTGCTAGCGTTCGTTTTGGCGGCGCGATTCAAAAAACCCGTTCCCATTATCGGCGGTATTCTCGTCGCAACGATCATCAATCATGGCCTTGCAGGCGCACTGGGGGCGTGGATCGTTAATACGGTGAATCCGGAATATTTGCGATGGGCGCTCGGTGCTTCGTTTATTGCAATGGCCGGGTGGACCTTAATCCCAGACAAAATCGAGGAGGAAGAAACTCAAATCGCAAACAAATATGGCGTATTTGGCGCAACGCTGCTTACGTTTTTCCTGGCCGAAATGGGCGACAAGACGCAAATCGCGACCGTCGCCTTAGCCGCGCATTTCGCCCAACCCGTCATCGTTGTCATCGGTACGACGCTGGGCATGCTAATCGCAGACGTTCCGGCAGTTTTTCTTGGCGACCGCGTCGCTGAAAAAATCCCAATGAAACTTGTCCATACGATCGCCGCTGCCGTCTTTGCGGCCCTCGGCATCGCGACGCTCATGGGATTAGGCGATATGGTCCGCGTCTAGCTTCTGCCATGGGTCGACATGCGTCATCAAATTCAGGACTCGATGACGCTGCATCACCCGCTGGCGCGCGGCGACGGCAATATCATGCCCCTCTTCGACCGTTAGTTTCGGATCGACTTCAATGTGCGCATCGACCACGATCATGTCGCCCATTTTTCGACTTTTAAGGTCATGGACATTTTTTACACCCGGGGTCTCTAACAGAGTCTCCTGAATAGCCGCCATCTCGGTTTGATCTGCCGCACGATCCATTAAATCGTGCAATGCGTCCCAGCCGAACTGCCACCCCATCTTGGTGACCATCAGTCCGACAATGAGCGCGGCGACGGGGTCAAGGATGGTATAGCCCAGCAGGTTACCGGCAATACCCACCCCAACCACGAGTGAGGAGGCCGCATCCGATCGCGCATGCCACGCGTTTGCGACCAGCATACTCGACTTGACCTTTTTAGCGACCGATAACATGTAACGGAACAACAGCTCTTTTGCCACCAAAGCACTGCCGGCGACGTAAAGGGCCAAACTATGAACCTTTGTCACGGAATCTGCATGTTGAACTTTGTCAACAGCCGAAATCAACATGCCAACGCCTACTGCCAGTAGGAGCAAACCCAATACCAAAGACGCCGCGTTTTCATAACGCTGATGTCCGTATGGGTGATCCTCATCCGCATCTTTTTGACTATAGTGATTCGCAAAAAGTACAACAAAATCAGCCACCAAGTCGGACAAGGAATGAATCCCATCGGCGATTAAACCTTGCGACTTCGAGATCACGCCCGCCGCAATTTGAAAAACGGTCAACAGTAAGTTCACCGTGACACTGGCCCAGGTGGAGCGACTGGCGGCTTTCGCGCGCTCCACCAACTCCGGCTGGGACAACTCCGCGTCCACGATTTCTGAATCGTTCATCATTGTTTGATTGGCGGGTACCAGAACCAGCCAGCAAATCCGGCCAGCTTCGGCTCCAAGTCTAGCGGGCTTGCGTGACGCCCGCGTTGCTCGGGCGGGCGCTCAAACGGCCAACCCTCGAGAATCCGGACGCCGGGCGCGCCCAAAGTTCGCCATAATCGCTTGGTCATCTGAAGAAAAATGGATTCCAAGTCGAGGAGACCCGCCATGAAAAAACGCCCACTGTTTCGTTGTCTCGCGTTCGCGTTCGCCCTGTTTTTGGCGGGTTGTGCCCACTCCCCGGGGGGAGCCGGGTGGACAACCCTGATTGATGGCCCCCAAGGCCTGGAAAACTGGAACCTTGTCGGGGACGCCAATTGGCGCAGCGCAGAGGGTAGTGTCATGGCCGACCGCGGAACTGCAGGTTTTCTGGTGTCCAAGGCGGTTTACAAAGACTTTGTGATTCACGCTGAATTTTGGGCCGCGACGGACACGAACAGCGGCATTTTCATCCGTCTGTCGGACCCCAACAAAATTGCCGCAGACAACTCGTACGAGGTCAACATCTGGGATATCCGGCCGGAACCCAGCTACGGCACCGGGGCAATCGTCAACTTTGCCAAGGTGCCAGTCCCTCTGGTCAACAAAGTGGGGGGCCAATGGAACACCATGGAGGTGACGGCACAAGGGGATTCGATTTCGGTAAAACTCAACGGTGTTGTGACCAGCACTCTAAGAGACCGTAGTTTTTCTAGCGGACCCATCGCACTGCAGTTTGGTCCCGGGGTACGAAACGTCACGGGCGGCCCCATCAAGTGGCGCAAGGTCATGATCAAGCCGCTGTAGACGGCGCGCCTTCCCAGTGCGCTCGCGGCGCTCGCCACCTGCGCAGCGACTCATCGTTCTGGGCGCAACCGGAACGATTGGGGTCGCGACGGTTCGTGCGCTGGTCCAGCGCGGGCACGAAGTCGTCTGCTTCGTGCGACCGCGTGCCGGCCCCGGTGGCGCCCTGGGCCTGAAGGACAGCAAAGCGTTGCTCTGCGGCGCAAACGTCCGGTTTGGAGAGATTACCGACCCCGCGTCGTTCGAGCGCGATGGGCTTTGTGGCGAACAATTTGACGCAGTCGTTTCGTGCTTGGCGTCTCGTACCGGAGATCCTGCAGACGCCTGGGCGATTGATTACCGGGCGCATGAGCAGGCGCTTCGAGCGGCGCGCAACGCGGGCGTTCGACAATTCGTTCTGCTTTCTGCGATTTGTGTCCAGAAACCCCTGCTGGGCTTCCAACTGGCGAAGCTGGCCTTTGAAAAAACCCTGATCGAGTCGGGCCTCACCTACTCGATTGTTCGGCCAACGGCGTTCTTCAAGTCCCTGTCGGGCCAGGTCGAACGGGTCAAACGCGGCAAATCTTTTCTGGTTTTTGGTAACGGCGCACTCTCCGCCTGCAAGCCGATCAGTGATCGGGATCTGGCAAATTACCTCGCCGATTGCCTCGAGGATGATGGATTACAAAACCGGATTCTGCCCATTGGGGGTCCAGGCGAAGCGTTGACCCCGCGCCAACAAGGAGAGCTTCTTTTTTCGGTTTTAGGTAGACCACCGCGCTTTACGCAAGTCCCCGTCGCACTGCTCGATACCGTGATTGCGTTCCTGACGGGCTTAGGTCGCTGGATCCCCTCGCTGGCTGCGAAAGCAGAGTTGGCCCGGATCGGGCGCTATTACGCGACCGAATCCATGCTGGTATGGGACCCCGAAACTGGCCGCTATGACGCCGATGCAACGCCGACGACAGGATCCGACACGCTGGCGGGTTTTTACGCCGATCTGGCCAGCGGCGCTGTGGCGGACGAGCGCGGCGACCACGCTGTTTTTTGAGATGATTGGAGCGGGCGCACGTTAAGCTTCGCGCCTAGCGCCTTGCTCCCTCGACCCATTTCGACCCATGCACGTACCCGCCCAGCATCATCGATCTGTCCAAGTTCTGGCCTTCGACGTCTTCGGCACCGTCGTCGATTTTCACGGCAGCCTCATGCGGGAGGTGCAAGGGCGGTACCCCGAGGTCGATGCCGATGCCTTTGCGCTTGCCTGGCGCGCTGGCTACCAGCCCGCGATGAGCCGGGTGAGAAGCGGCGAGTTGCCATGGACTCGGATCGACGACCTGCACCGCATGATCCTGGACGAGATTCTGCCGACATTCGGCTTGGGGCATTTGGACGAAGCCGCTCGTCAGCATTTAAACCGGGCTTGGCATCGACTGGCGCCGTGGCCTGACAGCGTTGAGGGCCTTCGGCGACTCAAAGATCGTTACATTATTTGCACATTATCGAACGGCAACCTCGGGCTGCTGACGAATATGGCAAAAAATGCGGGCCTGCCCTGGGATTGCATCCTCAGCGCCGAGGTCTTCAAAGCCTACAAACCTGACCCGGCAACCTATCTTGGCGTGGCGAGAACCTTTGACCTCGAGCCGCATCAGGTCATGCTGGTCGCAGCCCACCATGACGACCTCGAGGCGGCGCGTCGCTGCGGATTGCACACCGCCTACATCGAGCGTCCGCTTGAATTTGGTGCCAAGCATCCGAAAGATGTCTCACCCCAAGAGGGTACGACCTTTCACGCCCGCGACCTGAACCACCTCGCAGACCTTCTCACGACGTAGCGCGATCTCGCCGACCCCGACGCTGACCGCACTGACCACGCTGACCACGCTGCCCACGCTGACCACGGCTTCGCAACAAAAAGAATCGCGCGCACAACGTTCGTCAGTTCACGGCGCGGGTGCACCCGGTTGCTTCAGGGGGTGGGCGTCGGCAAACGCCCCAAGTGCCTCGCAACGGCGCGCGATCCGGTTGGCGGTCGGATAGGCCGAGGGATCGCATTGGAAAAAACCCATCGCCAGCATGTGCGACATCAGGGTGATATCCGCGATCGTCGGTTGGTCGCCATGGCAGAACTGGCCGGTCGCCGGCGAGCCTGCCAGAAGTTTCTCGATGGCATCCAGGCCGGTATGCAGCGCCCGGTGGATCCACGCTTGCAACGCAGTGTCATCAAGACCCGCGTTTTGCTGGAGATGGGCGCGCACGCGCGGCACCAGGAGCGGATGCGTATCGGCCGCATGAATCAACGCCAGACCACGGACGCGGGCTCGTCCCGCGGCATCGGCTGGGAGCAGCGCCGGGCTGGGTGCGATCTCCTCGAGATATTCCAGGATGGCCAACGATTGCACCAGCACCTGCCCGTCGGAGGTGCGTAAGGCCGGAATGACCCCTTGCGGGTTGATGGCCTTGAATGGGGCGCCGTGATGTTCGCCGCCCAGCATATCGACGGTGACGACCTCGTGCTGGACGCCCTTCAGCGCGAGTGCGACGCGAACGCGGTAGGCCGCTAGGGAGCGCCAGTTACTGTAAAAAATCATTCTGTTCCTTGGCGTTTCGGCGGTGAGATACTGCGGGTGCGGTTTCACCATGGAGCAATCATGAACCAAACCACGCAATTTCGATTGGACGCAGACGATCTTTTATCGACGCCTGCGTCGTTGCCCCGCCGCCAGGTTCTGGCGGGTGGGATTAGCGCCCTGGCTGCGGCGGGCTTAGCGGGTGTGGGGACCGGGGCCACCGCCCAGACGAGCGCTGCAATGGCCAAACCCCTGCCCGCCTATGCCGGGTGGAAAGACCCTGCCAGCTTGATCGTTCATAGTTCCACGACGATCGAAACAAAACGTCAAGCGTTTGGTTCCGGTCTTATCACCCCCGCCGAACAACTCTACATCCGCAACAACTTACCTGCGCCGGATGCGGCGATTCTGACGGACCGCGACGCTTGGGAGATTTCGGTTGAAGGCGTCAATCGGCCGCGCACACTAACGGTTCGCGAACTGAAGTCGATCGGTCTTGAGACCATGGCGATGGTGCTGCAGTGCTCTGGGAATGGCCGGGGCTACTTTCCCAGTAAACCCAGTGGCACGCCGTGGCAGGTGGGCGCCGCCGGGTGCGTGGTCTGGAGCGGCGTTCCGGTGCGCTGGGTCGTCGAGGCACTCGGCGGCATGAACGCCGGCATGTTGTACATGACAGGCACCGGCGGGGAAAAGCTTCCGGAAGGCATCGACCCCAAAAGCGTTCTTGTTGAACGCTCAGTGCCCGCGCAGGCGATGTCCGACGCAATGTTGGCTTGGGAAATGAACGGTTTACCGATCCCGCTTGCCCACGGGGGGCCTCTGCGCCTGATCGTCCCGGGCTACACGGGCGTGAACAATATCAAGTACGTCAAGCGTCTCGCGTTTACCGCGCAAGAATCGGACGCCCGCATCATGTCGCATGGGTATCGGATTTCTCCCCCCGGTGGCAAGGGCGAGCCCAGTCAGCCCTCGGTTCAGGAAATGGGCGTGAAGTCCTGGATTAATGGCCCCGGGACCGATGGACTCCCAGTGAAAGCGGGGCTGCTGCAAATCCATGGGGTCGCCTTCGGCGGTTTACACCGAGTCGCGAAGGTCGACGTGTCGATTGACGGTGGTAAGACGTGGAACGCAGCGCGATTCAACGGCCCTGACCTTGGACCGTTCGCGTGGCGCCAGTTTGTTCTCAGCACGCGTTTGCCGGCAGGCTCATTCAGCCTCGCGAGCCGGGCCACCGACACGGCGGGAAACATCCAGCCCCAAGAACGACTCGAGAACGCCGGTGGTTACAACAACACCAGCTGGGCCGACCACGCGGTCCAAATCACGGTGGCGGGATGATGGCCCGCCCCATGATTCGATCGATGCGGGCGATCGTTCTGGCGACGACGATCAGTTTATTGGGCAGCACAATCGCGGTGGCCGAGTCTGATGCAGCGCGGCTGGCGACAGGACAGGTTTTATTTACACGGGATGCCAAGCCACCCTGCGCCCTCTGCCACACCCTGGCACACGCCGACGCGGTCGGTAGCGTGGGCCCGATTCTGGATGAACTCAAACCCGACGCGGCTCGAGTCGCCAAGGCGGTCAAAAACGGCATCGGCGGGATGCCGTCCTACAGCACGAGCCTGAGCAGCGAGCAAATCGAAAGCCTTGCTTTTTATGTCTCCCGGGTCAGCGGGCAAACCGCAGCCCAAACGAGGTAGCCTGCCACCGGTGCCATTCGCCACCGGTGCCATTCGAAAGCAACGCCATTCGAAAGCGACGCCATTCGAAAGCGGCGCCATTCGAAAGCGGCGCCATTCGAAAGCGGCGCCATCCGAAAGCGGCGCCACGGGGTAGCATTTGACGCGGGGCTTCTCAGCCCGGCCCACGGAGCAACTCGGACACACGCTGACGGGAGACCAGCCCCAAAAATTGTCCGTCTTGCTGAATGCCAACCCGATTGGTCGACACCAATAGGTGCGGCAAGACGTCCTCCAGGGGCTGCTGCGCGTCCAAAAGAAGGTCCACTGAGCGCTCTTCCACCGACCGCTCTGATGGGGGGCGTCGATCGTCGCCCGCTCTCGGCTCGATCGCCGCGGAGAGCGGAATTGCTCTGGAACGATTGACATGGCGCACAAAGCCGGCAACGGTCGGACTGACTGGGTTGAGGATGATCTCCAGCGGCGTGCCAACCTGCAGCAGTCGACCCTTGTCGAGGATGCCGATGCGGCTGCCGAGACGAATCGCCTCATCAACATCGTGGGTGATGAACACAAAGGTCTTTCCGAACCTGCGCTGCAACTCGAGCAAGTCGTTCTGAAGCAACTCACGGATCACCGGATCGAGCGCTGCGAACGGCTCGTCCATCAACACAATCGGGGTCTCAACACAGAGCGCGCGCGCGAGTCCCACCCGTTGACGCATCCCTCCAGAAAGCTCCGCCGGCATTCGCAGTTCCCAGCCCTCCAGCCCGACCTGCTCGATGATCGTCATCGCACGCGCTCGGCGCTCGCGCACCGCCAGTCCCTGGAGCTCGAGCCCAAACGCTACGTTGTCCAGAACCGTGCGATGGGGGAGCAACCCAAAAGCCTGAAACACCATCGAGATTTGGGTACGACGCAAGGCCCGCAATGCCGACGGGCTCTGTGTGGCGAGATCCAGCCCTTGCACGAGGACCTGACCGTCAGTCTGCGCGATCAATCGATTGCAATGCCGAACCAGCGTGGACTTTCCGGACCCGGAAGGGCCCATCAAAACGAAAATCTCACCCTCGCAAATACGAAGATTGATATCGCGCAATGCAATGACATGCCCCGAGGCGGCAATCTGCTCGTCACTCGCGCCCGACCGCAAGCTACGCAGCGCGCGCGCTGGGTTGGGTCCGAAGACCGTTGTCAGCGAGCGAATTTCGAGTACCGACAACCTTAGCGCGTCCCGCGTAGCGGGCTCCATTGTCCTTGCCGCGGATCTTTAGCTTGCCAGCGCGTACCGGCGCCCTGGAGGGTGCGATCGAGCAAGATCGCGAGAATACATATCACGATTCCTCCCACGAGCCCCATCCCCAGGTCATTGCGCTGCAAACCAAGCAGAACGGTCTCGCCGACACCTCGCGCGCCGATCATAGACGCGACAACCACCATGGACAGGGCGAGCAGGGTTGTCTGGTTGATCCCCTGCAAAATCGTCGGCCCCGCGAGCGGCAGTTGGACGTCGACGAGCAGTTGCCAGGGATGGGCACCGAACGATCGAGCAGCCTCGAGCGCTGCTGCATCGACTTGGCGGATTCCGAGGTCGGTCAAGCGAATCACCGGTGCCATCGCGTAGATCACCGTGGCCAGTAAGGCTGGCACCTTGCCCAAGCCCAGCAACATGGCGATGGGAAGCAAATAAACAAAGATGGGAATCGTCTGCATGAGGTCGAGTAGGGGCAACAGGACCGCTCGTACGCGCGGCAGATTCGCGCAGGCCACCCCCAGCGGCAACCCAAACAGAAGACAACACACAATGGCGCAAAACATCAGCGCGAGAGATTGCATCGCAGCATCCCACTGGCCGAGTGCTCCAATCACCCAGAGCCCGGCCGCGACCATCGCGCCGAGCACCCATCGCTTGGCAAGCGTGGCGGCGAGCGTCGCACTCGCGCCAATCATGAGCCAGGGCGGCAGCGCTCGCAGACCCTGTTCCATCCAAACCAGCACCCGCAAAAAGGTGTTGGACGCCTGCTCGGCCTGGTCGCCATGCAGAACGACCAGACGATCGATCAGGACATTCGTCGCTTGAGCCAGTGGGGTATACCAATCGGGAAATGTCATCTGCGGCGTCATCCGAGTGATGCGCGAACGCGCTTGACCACGTCTGGGGCAACCCACTTCTCCCAGACTTCAGGATGGTTCAAAAGAAACATACGCGCAGCGGCGTCGGCCGAAAGCTTGCCAGTCTGCATCGCCGCTAACGCCTCGGACACGAGACGATTACTGGTTCGATAATTACGAAGGAATTGTGCAATCGTAGGCGCCCTTTGGATGAACGCTTGATTTACGCCGATGACGATTTCGACCGCTGGAAATGCCGTGGCCGACCTCACTTTGGCAGGATCCGCAGCCGCCATCAGCGCCGCCCAGTTCTTCGCATCGAACGCAGGTTCCTCGAGGGCGAGCAGTTCACCCGCGTGCTGGCCGAGCAACCAGGAAGGGCCCCAGTAGTAGAAAAAAATCGGCTTGCGGCGCTTCAGCGCCGAGACGATCGCGGCGTCGAGCGCAGCCCCGCTACCGGGACGCACATTCGTGAAGTGTTCGCTCAACCCATAGCCAGCAAGGCGTTTCGTGTTGAGGGGCTCGCAAGCCCAGCCGGCCATACAGTTGTAGAAGCGCCCCTTACCGGGCTCTTCGGGATCGGCAAACAAGGCCTTGTAACGCGGCAGGTCGGCAACCGAGCGCAGGCCTTTCGCCGGCGCATCCGGCCCCTCGACCAAGTACTTCGGAACAAACCACGCTTGCACGGCGTCGGTCAGATTGGTCCCAATCGAAGTAACCTTGCCATTGGCGATGCCGTCGAGCCATACCTTGGACTCGTTGGCAAGCCAGACTTCCATTGCGATGTGGATGTCACCCTTGACCATGCCATTGTGCAGGGGGATGGTTGCACCGGGTACTTTGTCGACAAGGCAGCCCATGCCATCGCGCAAAATTCGCTGCGCCACCGCCGTGTGGAACTCGTTGGAATCCCAGTTAAGCCCGGCAAACACAATCGGTTCACGAATGTCGCAGGCCCAGGTTGGGAGGGATAACAGCAATCCGCAAAGTAGGGCAAAACGGCACCGTGTTGCCCTTAGCCAGGCCGTCACTAAGACACCTGCAAGCGTAAGCCCGCGGGATGCGCTGGCCCCAGAGCACCGATTTCCGCCGCCTGGGCGAACCCATGTTGATGGAAGATCTGGAGAACCTCGTCAACCGAACCGGGCGCGCACGCGACCAACAAACCGCCACTCGTTTGCGGATCGCTCAGGAGGTCCCGGTCGACGGCACCGAAATGCGCTGCCAGGGCCACCTCCCCCCCAAAGGCCGCCCAATTACGCCCAGACGCCCCCGTCACAAACCCGGAATCCGCCAGGGCTCGAACCCCGCTCACCAGGGGAATACGGGCCATCTCGAGCGCAGCGGTGGTCTGCGAGCCACGCGCCATTTCGAGCACGTGCCCGGCGAGCCCAAACCCGGTGACATCCGTGAGCGCGTGAACCCCTGGGAGTGCCGCGAGCGCCGGACCCGCCGTGTTGAGCTGCGTGGTGCAAGCGATCATCCGAGCATAACCCTCGGCGCTTAGCTGCTCCTTTTTGAGCGCGGCGGACAGAATGCCAACGCCAAGCGGCTTGCCCAGAACGAGTCGGTCGCCCACCTGCCCTTGCGAGTTGCGCTTGACCCGAGAGGGATGGACCAGGCCCATCACCACGAGCCCATAGATTGGCTCCACTGAATCAATCGTGTGGCCACCGGCAATGGGGATCCCGGCGGCGCGACAAACCGCCTGGCCACCGTCGAGAATCTTGCCGATCGTGGTCGTCGACAGCACGCCAATCGGCATTCCAACCAAGGCTAGTGCCATGATCGGTCGCCCCCCCATCGCATAGACGTCACTGATCGCGTTGGTTGCAGCGATGCGGCCAAAATCGAAGGGGTCGTCGACGATCGGCATAAAAAAATCCGTCGTCGCGATCAGGGCCTGTTCGTCGTTCAATCGGTAGACCGCTGCATCGTCGGCCGTTTCGATCCCGACCAGCAGTTCGGCTGGCATCGGCATCGCCGAGGTGCTCTGCAAAATTTCACTGAGAACCCCCGGCGCAATTTTGCAGCCGCAACCGCCGCCATGAGAGAGGCTCGTCAGGCGGGGCTCGTTCGGGGTCGATGGGGTCGATGAGGTCGATGAGGTCGATGAGGTCAATTTTGTACTCATGATGAGGTCCAATTCAATTCGTTCAAAATATCAATAAGGGATGCGCGCTCGCGTCGAGGCTCGAACAAGTGCGCGCGGGCGTCGCATTGCGCTTTGAGGGCAGACAACCGAAAGACGCCAGACTGAGTGCCAGGATGAACCTGACGCAGTAATTCCGCGAGTTGCGCCGAGTCCCCGGGTTCGAAGTACCCCGCATAGTCAGAACCCAACATCCCAACGTTACCGGGAATTCGCGAGGCCAGGACTGGGGTACCGCTGCAGACTGCCTCGAGGATCACGTGCGCCCCCCCTTCAATACGACTGGTATGCACCAGAACATGGGCGCGCTGAACATGGCCCCTGACCTGGGGATGGGTCAACCCGCCCAGCCAGCGATAGTGCGGACAAGCATCAGCCGTTTGCGTTGCCAACTCGCCGAGTTCAGCGTCGAGCGCAAGCCCGATATGGTCGATCAAAATCCCCTCATCCGGTGTGATCTGACGGACCGCCTGGAACAAAACCTGAGGCCATTTTTCATCGCGCAGGTGTCCGACCATGACCGCACGCAGGTGTCGCGACGTTTTCGCAAGGGGGCTCCTGCGCGGTACCGACTGAAAAACCAGTCGACACTTCTCTCGCCAAGGCTGCGGAACCTCGAACACGCCCTGCTCTTGGAGCACGATCAGACGGTTGGCAAACGCCAACGAGTTTTGCGCGGACCGGTCCTGATGAATATCCCGATAGAGATCGGTGCCAGTGAGCGCGACCACGAGTGGCTTGGTGGGGAACGCGCGCGCCCAGGCCTCGATCGATGCGGCAGACCGCCTCGCATGCAAGGCTAACAGACCGTCACACGAATCCAACCGGAGTTCCCCCGAGGGCCAGGACTTGACCAGGCGAACACGAAAAGCGCCGGCCAACATTGCCGCCCAACGCCGCGCAGTTTGCCAATTCCCGTTGTTGGCGTCTGCCAACGCAGGCGTCACAATACAGAGGGAGGGCTTGCTCATGAGACAAGACATCGACGGGGCAACGCTCGTCGAAATGCGGGTTGCAAAGAAGAAACAGCTCGCGCAAGCACTTGAGGACGCCCGACGGCGAACCCTGCACCTACTTGATCACTATGAGGCGGCGCTCGGCCCTTCAATGACTGTACCACTGGCGCAGAACCTGAATCCGCCGCGCTGGGAGTTTGGCCACGTAGGATGGTTCACGGATTGGTGGGTCAATCGCAATCCCGATTGTGCGTTCGGACTAGACGCAAATCCTCGTGCTGATCGGCTCACCGCCCGACAGGCGCGTCGAGGCATCAACGCGGATGCGCTTTACGACTCGAGCACCGTTGCGCATGACGACCGCTGGAACCTCGATCTGCCCAGCACGGCTCAGACGCGGACAGATTTGATCGACAGCCTGGCCGATACACTCGCCTGCCTCGAGGCAGCGCGCGAAGACGATCGAGGCTTATATTTTTTTCGTCTCGCGCTGTTCCACGAAGACATGCACGCCGAAGCCTTTTCCTACATGGCGCAAAGCCTCGGTTTTGACCCCGGAGCTGAGCTCCACCAAGGGCGCGCGCGCGAACCCCAGGCCACCGACCTTTCCATCGACGCCGCGGAAGCACAACTCGGCTACGGGGGTACCGGATTTTGTTTTGATAACGAACTCGGCCTCCACGTGGTGCAGACAAACGCGTTCAAGATCGATTCGCGTGCGCTCAGCTGGGGGCGTTTCCTACCCTTCATCGAAGCCGGCGGCTATAACGACCCGCGTTGGTGGGACGAGGCCGGTTGGCGATGGCGTTGCGATGGTCAACACGAATTCCCGCGCTACCTTCGTGCCGGTGCGAAGCACCCATACGAAATCCTGCACTTTGGCCGCTGGCAGGCGCTCGATCCGTTTGCAACCGCGGTTCATTTGAGCGCATTCGAAGCCCAGGCCTGGTGTCGTTGGGCGGGGCGTCGCCTCCCCACCGAGGCCGAGTGGGTGCGCGCTGCCCAATTAAACGCTGACTTCGCTTGGGGCCAAGTTTGGGAATGGACCGCCAGTGCGTTCGAACCGTTTCCAGGGTTTACGCCACACCCCTACCGCGACTATTCGCAACCGTGGTTCGACGGCCGGCCCGTTCTGAAAGGCGCGTGCAGCGCGACCCGGGCACGCATGCGCCATACGCAGTACCGCAATTTCAGCAGGCCCGATCGCAGCGATATTTTTGCCGGATTCCGCTCGGTCGCCCTCTGAGCGCGCGAGCCACAATCAAGCGCTGGCCCAGAAGACGCTGAACCACTGGTCAGCGTCAGTCCAGTGCTGCCTCGGCGTGAACCCTGCTCGCATCAGCAGGGCGGCAAAGTCCTCGGGCTGCCATTTATAAGAATTTTCGGTATGAATGCGCTCGCCGGCACGAAACGCTCGCTCAGCTGCGGGCCACCGAACTATTTGCTCGCACTGAGACTCGAGATGCATCTCGATCCGTGATTCAGACTCGTTATAAAAAGATACGTGTTGCCAGTCCGGAAGGTGAAAGTTCGTTTCCAAAATTCGATTCAAATGGCGCAACAGATTGCGATTGAAAGCGGCGGTCACACCCAGAGCGTCGTCGTACGCCGACTCCAGCACTCCCCGCGACTTGACGCGGTCAACACCAATCAGAATCCCACCCCCTTGGCCGCCCGCTACACAGACGGCCCGCGCCTGCTGCAAGAGCTCCAAGGCGGCGTGAGGAGCAAAGTTTCCGATGCTCGACCCGGGATAAAAAACGACTCTTGGACGATTCTCAAGACCGCACTGCGAGAGCCAAGCGCTGGCGTCAGGGGTTAGCTCAAAACGAGCCGAAAAATCCAGCGCCAGGGCGCGGCTGGGAAGCTCAGGATGGCGCTGGCCCAGCCCCTGCAGGGCCTCGAACAAAAACTCGTCGGAGATATCGACGGCGAGATAGCCGTCGGGACGCAGACGTGGGAAAAGGCGCTCGGCCTTGGCACAATTGCCGGCGCCGAGATCGATGAATAGCGCTTGCGCTGGAACCGCTCGGGCAATCTCGGCAGCTACCGAGTCGACGATCGCGGCTTCCGTTCGGGTTGGGTAGTACTCCTCCAGCGCGGTAATCGCGTCAAACAAGCGCGACCCGAGAAGATCGTAAAAATATTTTGGCGAAATCTCGGCCCTGGGCCGCAACAGCCCGTCGCTCAGTTCGCGCAGCGCCTGGGAATCCCGATTCAAAGGCTTCAATGTTCACCCACCTCGGTTTGTGGTCAGCAAGACTCTGGCATCCTACGCGTCCTCTAGATTTCACTCCTCCGTGCCTGAACAACAAAGGATTCCCCCAATGAACCGTTCCTACTTTGTGCGCCGCGGTCTTAGTTTGCTCGCCACCCTTTGGTTGGGGAGTGTCGGTGTCGCGCAAGCGCAGTCCGTCTTTCGCGTCACTGCAATCCCCGACGAAGCACCCAGCGAATTAGCCCGTAAGGCGGCGCCGCTGGTGGCTTACCTCGAATCGCAACTGGGAGTCAAAGTCCAGTTTGTGCCCGTCACGGATTACGCGGCCGCGGTTGAGTCCTTGGTCAACAAGCGCGTTGACCTTGCGTGGTTCGGTGGATTCACGTTCGTTCAAGCTAATGTTCGCTCGGGCGGAAAGATCATCCCCTTGGTGCAGCGCGAGGAAGACACCCAGTTCAAATCCGTTTTCATTACCAGCGATACAACGATCAATTCGCTCAATGATCTGAAGGGTAAAGACGTCAGCTTTGGCTCACAAAGCAGCACCTCTGGACATCTGATGCCCCGCAGTGCGCTGCTGGCAGCGAACATCAACCCAGACAAGGACTTCAAACGCGTCGCTTTTAGCGGCGCCCATGACGCCACCATCGCCGCGGTAGCCTCCGGCAAGGTGCAGGCGGGCGCCCTGAACATTCAGGTGTGGGAGCGCTTTGTCGCTGAAAAAAAGGTCGATCTGAGCAAGGTCAAGGTCTTCTACACCACCCCGCCGTTTTT
>Ga0214917_10003261_pt1 | contig 18924 bp, 13 predicted proteins | sample LL_1208_BB_MetaG_FD_177983 | JGI IMG/M metagenome (GOLD analysis project Ga0214917, IMG submission 177983) | Freshwater microbial communities from Lake Lanier, Atlanta, Georgia, United States - LL_1208_BB | ecosystem: Environmental > Aquatic > Freshwater > Lake | place: USA: Georgia | collected...
TATCAAGGGCGAATTTTGACGACTCTAAGATAATATTGAAAAGGATTTTTGAATCACTCCAACTACAAACCATGGATGATTATGAAGTACTTTTCTTAAGAGAGCTGGAGGAGGAAGTCCAAAGGTATATCGAACATGAATACCGCTTTCGATCTCGCCTTAGAAAATCTAAGGACTTTTCAGAAGCTGGAAAGCAACTTGGAGAAAATGCATACTTCTATACCGATCTAAGTGACTCGGTTCGAGAGCGAATTATCAAACTTGCCAATTCAGAAGTTGAGATTTTTCGTGGTAGAGCCCATGCAGGATTACTTAAGCGTTCTGATTTAAGTACGAACGAAGGTCCAATAGTTGCAGAGATTTCAAGACTGCTTGATCGGGAATTCAGAGACAAGGGGATATTCAAAATTGTTTCTGAATACGTTGGCATAACATATTCATATACTGGTTTATCTCTCGAACTTAGTGTGGCTGGCTCTTCTTGGTGGAAGAATGCTATCGATGACGTAGATTCACCTCGAACCATGTACGCTCATCTCGATGAGTCGATCTATGCACCAAAAGCTATTATCTATCTATCCCAAGTAACCGAGTCTAACGGTCCTACAACTTCTTACCCAAGAGTTTATGATGAACTTCAAACTAATACGCTCCAAGACATAATCGGGAGAGTCGTTGGTGAAGTTGGCAATCAAATTGATTCACCTCTCAATCCTTACTACGCGAAGTCCTACCACCAATCAATGGGTTCAAAGAACTTCCGCAAGCACTTCATGCTACTTCCCAATTCCATCAAATTTAATTCTCACTTTGGATGGGACCTCCTTGCGGGAAGCCCACTGGAGGAAGCAACCCATTCCCGTGAAGTTCCAATGTTGGGGGATCCAGGGAAATATGTTGTCTTTGATGGTTCTAGGCTCCTCCACCGAGGCGGTCTAATTGAACAGGGCGAACGTGTTGTGCTCCAAGTTGTTTTTTGGCCCAAGCGTTCTTTTATCTCCGAAACCAGGAGAAGGTTTTCTCAACCCATAAAAAGTAGATTACGTAAATGAGACGATTAAATAAGCCATATATTGTTCGGTTATTTCATCGTCTCACTGGCCGACGCAGCAAACTAAATCTTTTTTGGAGTGACTTAGCACCTAAAACTTTATTCGTTGATGTGGGTGCTTCTTATTTTTATAATAAAAATTGGATACAAGCTACGAGATTGCCAAGTTCAACCTTCATTCAAATTGATCCAAATTTAGAGAACTTGGATTACATTGACAAGAATCCTGTTGATGCCAAAGTTTATAAGGTTCCCCTCGCATTAAGCGGTGGTGGAGGAGAAAGGACTCTGTACGTCACAAACGTGGATAGTGGGTCAACATTATTCAAACCCTGGATTTCCCCAGATTTTGAACCGCGTCTCAGTTCTGAAATCTATTCCTACTTTTTTCCGCTAGAGGAAAAGACAATAACTACCCATACTCTTGAAAGTGTCATCCCTATTGAGGCGCAAGATACTCCAACAGTCTTAAAACTAGACGCCCAGGGCTCTGAACTAGAAATACTAAGAGGGTCTGAGTCTGTACTGCGAAGGCAAGTTTTGGCAATAGAGGTGGAGGCGTCACTCTTGAGGCATCCATTTGCAAAAGATGGGACAAAGTTTGCCGATGTCCAATTATTTTTGGAATCTTTGGGATTCGAGCTTGTCAATTTGGATTTACTTTATAGTCATGGACCTACCGCTCCAAAGGATATAGCAAGGCGTGGATATCTTAATGAGTGTGATGCTCTGTTTGTTCTAAATCATAGAGAAATTCAAATGCGAGACATCGATTCTAAGTTGTCTGCATTCTTTATCCTCAGCCTCTACGGACAGTCGCGTGACTGCATTAAACTACTGGAAGGCGATCTTGCTTTAAGGGACGCTTTGTATGCTGCAGCTGGCGGATCTGAACAACTTAAGAAAATACTCGTAACCCAAGAAAAATCTAAATTCTAGATCTCCTGCAAACTATCCTTTCCCTCTTCAAAATACCTCTGTACTTTCTTTTTTCCAGTTTTTAATCCAAAAAAATTAAAATCTATCCACAATTTCACTTTAGGAAGAAAACGGTTCAAGATTCCCGTTATTTTTATTTTTCTTAAGAATTCGCCAACATAAATTTCATTGAATACTGATGTTCCGATTCTAGCTGTACCTCTTAGGTTGGAGTAAACATACCACTTCATAGCATTTTTCTTTAATTGGTTTGTTGAATTCAATTTATCATCCAGCAATTCTTCTATTTGCTTGAAGTATTGTTGCTCATCCTTGCTTGAATGATGAGTGCTCTCTGGATACATGGGCAAATTTGCATCATAAGTAACACAATCAATCCCTCGGATTTGCCAATCCAGTCCGACAGAAGACCATCCTGTAGTAATGGCAATGATCTCGTGAAAATAGTCTTCGATTGGGATTTTCAGATCAGGGCTATCCAATCTGACATTCCCTGGAAGGTTTTCAAATAGATTTCTCCTTGTCAGAGCTACTTCAGCAGTTACTGAATCGCGTTTATTTGGGAATTCTCTTGGGTGGGGCCGAATGACTAAAACCATGTCTTCTCTATTGGCACTAAAGCTGATAAGCGACTTTATCCAGGCGTCTTGATCGGCAAAAACACGTTTACTTCCGAAACTTTCGGGCAGAACCCCTGCCGTTACGGCAGCAAACTGTTCATCTAGGCTATTCATTACTGCTAAAACAATTTTACTCTGCCGGTCGATGTCAAGTATTTTGCGTACGTCCAATCCTTTGGCGGGCTGTGAGTAAGTCCAGGGAGATTTGGCTTTCCGAATTAGAGCAGAGTTCCTCTTTAATCGCAGTTGATCAGTAAGCTTGACATCGGTTGACTGGTAGTCGGAAGAGAAGCGTCCCGGGGTTGTGTTCCGATACTTAGTCCAGTTCCAAAGCCGAATATAGGATCGCATTTCTGCCAATACATTAGAGAAAGCCAAATTGTCAACACGGATTCCCAAACTTTCTGCCGCTTCCCCAAAAGCAAAATTAACTCCATACTGCGGGTTAAAAATAATTACCCTATCCGGAAGGAACTCTTGAAGAAATTTCCTCCCCGCCAAATAAGTTCGTAAGGAGTTTTCGGTGTACGCAAGGAGGACCTCGTCCTCAATAGAGGAGAAATTTAGATCCTTCTTCTTAAATTCAAGAATAATTTCATACGCTGCAATTTTCCCGATTGGGATACCATCATAAATAAAATCAATTGGTGATTTCTGCATGAAATTGAGCTGTTTCTGAAAAATCTGCATTTCTGCTTGCCCGAAATACTCTCGTAAATTGCTAGTTTTGAAATTGGCGATTACCTTCGATTGGGAAATGGAATCGCTGCAAACCTTGCAGTTGAGAGAACGCGCTCCCTTGTGATTATCAATTTTTAGGCCTGAATACCTGGCAACCGTGCAGTCTCTTTCAAAAAACGAATCACACATTAGGAATTGTATTTCGTAGGTCTTCATCGACTTCAAAAGGTTCGCTAGCCGCATCTCCGCTGAAAAATGTGGAATGATGCCTGCATTTGGTGAAAAAAATAGTATTTTCATAAATCAATTGCCGGAGGGAATCGTAGAGTTTACAATTTCTTTCAATATTGCAACTATTGTGAAAGAGTTGACCATTCTCTCGGGCGGTAAATTGTCCCAACCAGATTCTTTGAAAATGGCTAGGATATTAAATTCCCTTGCAAGAGTTTGTCTAAATTTGGAGAAATCTTCTACGTGGCATTTGTATTTAATAATAGATTTACTCTGCACAGAGGAGCCGGGGCCGTTGTCCATAATTTTTGATTTTTGGGTATAACTAAAACTTCCACCATATGTTAAAGGAATTCGAGTTAGATATAGGAAGTTGGGTCGCAGACTTATTAAACTCTGAAGTGTCTCTAGTGGCTTGTCGGTATACTGGAGGGCGCTATTACAGAACACCAAATCCAATTGATGATTCTTGACTTTTTCAATTGTCGAATGGAACTCTAGTTCCTGTTTATGAATATTCTTTCTTGCAGCCTCAACCATCTCCTCGGTTTCAATCACATGCCATCTAAATTTTTTGTCTGGAAACATTGTTTGGGCTTCTGCAAAATGGTGCCCGCCGCCTCCTCCGAAATCCAGTACTCGGTATAGATCTTTTTCAGGAATAAGCAGATTAATTGCAGAAAAAGTTTGATTTGCCTGCTGGCTAAGTTCGGGCAGATCCTGAGTTCTTAAAGAATTCTGATAATCAATATTCTTGGCGATGATTGTATCGACCAGGGTTATATTCTGATATCCCTCTACGGTTCTTAATCCCTGGTTAAACATAGCTCTCAATAATTTAATCAGTCTCATCTTCAATTTCCACTTTTTTGGTTGACTTCTTCAGTCGAGAACAACAACACCACTCGGGGTGGTTAGATGGACAGCAACGATTCCTGACTCATCATTTGTTGAAGGGTCAACCCATTCAATGTTGACTTCCCCTAGTGACGCGAGGATGTCGTCCTTAAACCAAGAGTCAGAAAGTTGATCTCCGTCAGCAATCACAATTTTTTCAATCTCTGCCAGAGGTGTTCCATCCTGTGATGGGTGATCGGCTGAAAGCCACTGAATAAAGAATGGGAACTCACGAGTATCGGCGATTTCCTTAACTCCAATTTGCTTCCATTTCAAGTCTGAACCGTTTGGCCTCGTGCGATGACCTTCAATTGCATTGCGGCCAAACTTGGCCTCAATTGGTGCTATGTCCTTTGTACTAAATACCCAGGTAAACCAACCGCCGCCTTCATTAGCTTTCTTTGAAACAGCTTTACCCCAAGGTGTTTGTTCTGTAGCTGGGTGATCAAGCGGGCAGACAACTTCAATGTACTGACCATTCTTAAGTGCAGCCGTGAAGTTACGTGTTCCGAATCGTGGGTGGATCCCACCATCAACGAATGTGCTGCCAAGGCGCGAACCTAAGCGTTGTACTGTGTCAGCAAGTTGATCATGGGAAGTCACATAAGAAACATGGTCTAGACGCATGGTGGAATTCTGCCGTATAGCAAGGGGTGCTCATGACCACCCTCAAGGGCTGGTTTAGATAGTTATTTACGCGCTAATTGGCACATGAGCGCTTCGCAGGTAACAAGCGGTGCGGCATTACGAGCCAAGTTGGCGCGGGCATCCATAAGTGCGTTGATCTTCAAGATTGTCGAATGCTCTGGGTGTGATGAGGCGTAATCTTCAATCTCTTCGCACATATCTGTATTGATCATAGATTCTGTATTTCCCGATTGCACCATCATGACATCTCGGTAGAAGGTGGCGATGTCAAGAAGGGCACCGTCGATGGAGTCGCGGACCATGCGGGTAGATCGTGATTTCTGCTCTTTCTCTAATTCTTTAACGGCCTTGGCTCCACCAGTTGCCATGCCTCGTCCAGTCGCGCCTTTGCCGTAGGCCTCTTGAAGTTTTTCAATTTCTCTTTCGTCACGTACATCCGATGATTCATTCGCCTCTTGGGTTGCAAGGTCAACAAGAGTTTGTGCAGCTTGGAATGCTGCGGCAAGGGAGCCGAGTTGAAGTGGCAGTTGCATAATGATTTTGCGGTTGCTGCGAACTGATTCATTTGTGGCTAAATACTTTGCGCGTCCAATGTGTCCTTGACTTACGCGGGCTGCGAAGTCTGCCATTGCTGGTGCGATGTTGTCGCGGTTGTTAAGGACATTTGTAACAGCTTCCAGAGATGGTGTGCGAAGTTGTAAGTGGCGACAGCGTGAACGGATTGTTGGCAAGACATCATGAAGAGTTGGTGCACAAAGCAGCCAAACTGTTCTTGTTCCGGGTTCTTCGATTGCTTTCAAAAGTGCATTTGCTGCTGACTCGGTAAGTCGATCAGCGTCTTCCATAACTACTACTCGCCAGCCTCCCATTGATGGTGCCCATGCAACGCGAGTGAGAAGTTCACGAACTTCTTCTACTTTGATAGATAAACCTTCGGTGCGAATGATTTCAACATCGGGGTGACCGCTTGTTTTGGCTGAATTGCAATCAGAGCAAGTGCCGCAGCCATTGTTGGGGCAGATGAGAGCTTGTGCGAAGGCGACAGCAGTTGATGAGCGGCCTGATCCTGGAGGACCAGTAAAGACCCAGGCATGGGTCATTTCTTGTGATTCTTCGCCTGTGCGAGAGGCGGCTACCGCTCCTTGAAGGATATCGATGATGTGTTCTTGACCAACGAGGCCATCGAAAACTGAAGACATTTACTTCTTGATTCTCTTTGTCACTGCGTTAGTAGCAATGCGAATTGGTTTGAGGAATTTATTTTGTTGTGGACCTTGTGCATTGCGCTTAAGGGCTGGAAGTTCGGCAACGCGAGTGATGATTTGTTCGTGGATTTCTTCAACTGATTGGGTACCGTCGACTACGAAGTAGCGTTCTGGATCCATCATCGCAATTTGTAAAAATTCTTGACGTACGCGTTCATGGAAGTCTGTTGGCTCTGCTTCTAGGCGATCGCGTGATTGAAGTCGACCGAGTCCAATTTCTGCTGAGACGTCGATAAGAATTGTGAGTGTTGGATACAAGCTTTCAGTTGCCCACCGGCTGATGCGTGCAACTTCAGATGGATTAAGCACACGGCCAGCACCTTGGTATGCAGCAGAGGAATCGAAGTAGCGATCAGAGATGACCACTTTTCCTTCTGCAAGCCCTGGGCGGATAACTGAGAAAACGTGGTGCGCGCGATCTGCTGCATAGAGAAGTGCTTCAGCTCGTGGGCTGATTACTCCGGTTTCATGTCCAAGAAGAATCTTGCGCAAGTCTTTTCCAAGTTCTGTTCCGCCGGGTTCGCGTGAAAGAAGAACAGTTTCACCCTCTTGCTCAAGCCACTTCGCAAGAAGTTGTGATTGTGTGGATTTGCCGGTGCCTTCGCCGCCTTCGAATGCAATGAAGATTCCTTGTGTTGGTGCACCGGTGATTGCACCGAGTTCGCCTTGAAGGGCTGCGAGGATGTCTGACCAAAGTGAAACTGTTGGGCGGTCTTTCATCTGGTGATAAGAAACTGATCCGATGAGAACGGCAATGGCTCCTGCGATAAGGATGGTCATTTGAGCGCCGTTATAGTTAAGGACAAGGTTTTGGAATACATAGCGGTGCACACCAATGGTGGCGGCGATGATTGGGGCGATTGCTAGAACTGCCACCAAAGTAATACGGATCAATGATTGTACGAAGGCGAATGTGCGCCCGCGAACATCATCGTGGACTTCCATACCAAGCATGGTGAAGCCTGTAACCCAGGTGATGCCGCTGAAGGCTCCAAGGATGATCACGATAAAGATAGACAGGGTTAAGTTTGATATCGCTGCAAGAAGGACGAGGAAGATTCCTGCCGTGGAAAGAGATGCACCGAATAAACGGCGGCGTGAGAACTGTGCAAATATCTTGGGGCCAAATGCAATACCGAATGCAAGACCTGTGAAGACAGAACCAAAAAGAACACCGTAGGCAGCATCTCCTCCACCGAGGTCTCCTACAAATGTGCGGGCAAGGCCGATAACAGCGCCAGCTGCTGAGAATGCGCCGACCATTCCGATGATGAGACCACGAATGATTTTCGAATCAGAAACTGTCTTCCAGCCTTGAATCAGTGATTGGCCAACATTCTCATTTTTGCTTGATTTAGATGCCGCACCTTTTGGAATCTCTTTGAGACCTCGGATAGTCCAAGCGGCGAAGAGGAATGAGGCTGCGTTGATGTAGAGCGCAATATCTACAGAGTTAGTTGGAAGGAGTGGACTGATTGCTGCAATAGCACCGGAGAGAAGTGTGAGGAGTGAGAAGAGAAGTGCAGCTACTGGTGCTGTTCCGTATGCAGCAAGAAGTGAAACTTGATTTGCGTTCTCTAACTTATCGCGTGGAACTAAGTTGGGAACAGATGCTTCCTTTGCGGGTGACCAGAAGAGAGTGAGGCACTCGACCAAGATCATCGCGGTGTAGAGCCAGAAGTATGTGTGAACGATTGGAATAGAGATGTAGAGCGCTGCGCGCATGATGTCGACTGCGACCATGAGGCGGCGGCGATCAAAGCGATCGGCGATTACACCTGCGATTGGTCCGAGGAAGACTGCGGGGAGAAGTCGTGCGATAAAGACACCGGCGATTGCAAAGTTAGCAGTTGCATAAGAGCCGCCAGAAAGTTGTTGTGCGAGCGCCGTAGTTGCAAGAAGGCCGAGCCAATCACCAAGGGATGAGAAGAGCATCGAGTTCCAGAGCTTGCGAAAAGCTGGAATGGCCAAGACGCTGCGGGTTGCATCCTGTGCGGGAGCAGCGGGATTTGGCAGGCTGGCTGGCATGAGGTGAGTCTATCGGGCGGGGCTGATAGGTCCCTTTTGAAGATTTCTTCGCTCAAGGACTTCAAACAGGAGTTCGGCATATTCCCAGTCTTCTTGGGTATCAATGTCTTGAGCCATCCAGCGTGGAACAACTTTTCCAATCGTGTTCATGAGCATTGGTTTTTCCAGCTGCCAAGTTTGGGCCCGTCCCCAGTACCACTGACCGGCATCGTGATACAACTCAGTTAAGTCTTGACTTCTAACCCAGGTGTACTCCGGTTTTTCAAAGTTGAGCAATCCGTTTTCGTCCCTCAAGAGTGCGCGTTGTGGCGGATACGGGTAAGAAACCACAGGGCAAACATAATCCGCGGAATCTGCCGAGATCAGCATTTCAAGCCCACTAATAATAGTCTCAGCTGTCACAAATGGATTAATCGGGTAAACGCAGCAAACCAATGAATCGGCTTCCAATGACAGCGCTTCAATGGCATGTCGGACAACAGGGACAGTTGGAGTTGTATCTTCAGCCAACTCCAGTGGTCGCTTCAATCCGAGAGCAACTGAAGTTGTAATCATTTCCAAAATGAAATCGCTGTCAGAAGTTACGATAATTTGATCAAATATCGAACTACTAGACAAAACAGAAATCGTTCTTAAAATTGCTGGCGTTCCCAAGAATTCCTTACAGTTCTTATTTGGAATTCTCTTACTGCCCCCCCTTGCAGGAATAATTGCTATTCTCTTCGTATTCGGTGTCAAGTTACTTTCTCCTCAAATGAAACGCAAAACTCAGCGAGTGCCTTGCTGTGTTGATCCCAATTTGCAAGTTCTGTCACGGTCAACTTAGCCCTTCTTCCGATTATCCTAGCCTCCTGGGGTGTAAGTGACTGAATTTCCATAATCTTCTGTTTGAGACTTTCAAGATTTCCATTTTTAAACAGGAACCCATTTTCTCCATCAACCACTATTTCTCTATTAGATGGGAAATCAGAAATTAAACAAATTCTATTTGAATCCATTGCCTCGAGAAGAGAAATCGATGTGCCATCTGACCTCGAAGCGGAAATGTAAACTCCATAACTCGGAAGTAATGCCCGTAGGCTTTCGTTTGACATTTCTTTTAGAAATTTGACCCCGGTTTCCTCAAGTTGTAATTTGGTTAAATCCAGCATTTGATCATTCATATTGTTAGGTTCAATAAAAGTTATTGACAGCTCATGCTCGAATCGAAGGCTTAAAAATGCTTCAAGAATCAACTCGTTGTTGTGAATAGGTGTCCAAGTGCGAGTCACTAACAGTCGACTTAGATTAGGAATTTGTTTGTCTGAAATCTCTCGTGATGGCTTGCGGAGACCATAGACAATTTTGCAAATTCTCCCTTTATATTCAAATTCCTGAATCAATTTTTCTCTCGTAAATTCGCTGTCTACGACAACTCCATCCAATCGAGCAAGTCTCAACTTTGCAACTTTCTTATTGTTTTCAGTATGAATCTCATTCAAGTCAAAGGCGAGGGAAATGCCTATTATTGCTCCATGAAAGTCCTCTGGGATATAATCAATGATTTGATTCACTGGCGTAACAATGATTACTTTTGGATTTCGATCTTGGATTACTTCTGTCGGATTAGATCCTTCGATGCTCTGCAAGTCTAAGACATTTAAATCGATTGCGTCGCTTAGAGATTTTATGAAATTTTTGTCATGGATAGATATTCCATCACAAAAATAGAGAGCATTAGTCACTCTCAAGCAATTCTTCAGTAAGCAACTGATCGAACTCAACGTCCTGATTTAAAGAACGGCCAATATAATTCCGTAGGTTAGATGGACTAATTCCATTTTCTGGAATTGGTCGAAGAGCAACTAAATCAGTGGTACATAATTTGTGGCCCTTAGATAAATTGGCTGCGAATCTGAGAGCTCGACGTTGGACAATTCTCGATTGGATCTCATTGTCTTCGACCTTTTTTATTCCATCACCCAACGCTCGTTCTAGAAGTCTCGTGTCTTCAACCATTTTCTTCCAAGATTCAGCATCCAGTGAAAATCCATGATCTGGGCCTATTCGAGAAGTGTCATCAGTGAAATGTTTTTCGACCACTCGCGCACCTAGTGCGACGGCACCAAGGACCGCGACGTGACCTGGCGAATGGTCCGAAAGCCCAAGGACCGCATGTGGGTATTGTGCCGAAAATTCATTGAGCACTTTTAAATTTAAATAATTAAAGTTGTCGATTTCACCAGTGTAGTTCGTGTTGCATTGCATGAGCACTACAGGAATGTCATACTCGCTTAAAATATCCATAGCAAGATTAACTTCTTGTATTGTACTCGCACCAGTTGCAAGAATAATCGGAATGCCTTTATCTGCCATTCTTCTTATAGATTCAGACCAGGTAATATCTCCAGACCCGATTTTAAAAAATGGCATTTTTCCCGCAAAGTAGTCCACGAATTCGAGATCGTACGGGGCAGTGAAATAGTCAACATTAAATTCTTTGCACGTTGAGATTAATTCGTCAGTCCACTCGATTGGAAGTTCTGCATCTTGGTATACGTCGAAGACATCTTTTTTCCAAGTAGCTTGGTGCGTGAGTTTTTCACCTAGCTCTCTAAATCCTCTCCGAGAGACAATTGTTTCGGCTTTGAAATTCTGAAACTTAGCGGCATCAGCACCTGATTCGGCTGCAAGTTGGATTAGTTTCTTTGCTCGGTCTAGTGACCCATCATGATTTGCTGCTATGTCGGCAATGAAGTATGTAGGACTTGATAAAGGATCTTTCCAGTTAATTTTTTTCATTTTCCAATTCCGCAACTGCTCGAAGAATACCGCTTTCTAGTGATGGAATTGTATAGCCTAAGTTTCTAAGTTTCGTTGTGCTTAGCGACAATTCACGTATTCGGTTGACAGCTAATGGTGATTGACTAAATTTTACAGGAACAACCAAGTCATCGGGTTTGTTCATTGCCCTGGCTACTTTCCGCCCAAATTCGTATTTTGAAAGCCGCTCCATTCCCACAACATGGAAAATTCCGTTTAGTCTTGAATTCGAAATTAATTTTATGAGTTCGGCTGTATCTCTTGCGTACAGAGGGGTAAAAAATACATCGTTGTATCCTGGTACCGCTTGATTTGATTCAAGATTCTTATAGAAAAAGTTCAGGATTCCTTTTTGGGTTTTTGATTTTCCATAGAAATTCACTCTAACTACATTGAATTCCTTGGCAAACTGAACGACTTTTTTCTCTCCCTCCAGTTTCGTCCGAGAGTAAATACTTAAAGGTTTTTTGATATCGTCCTCATTTGAGAATTGGTGCTCTGAATTAAAAACCGCATCTGTGGATATGTGTACGATTTTTTTCTCGTTCCGTGAACTGTGTTTCGCTAAGAGCATAGGTAGCGTCTGATTTAGCCAGATCGCCAAGTCAGGATTAGCTTCACATTTCTCAATGTCCGCTAGGGCTACACAATTAATTAAAGTTGAGAAGTTATTTTGATTAAAAAGCTCAATCACTTCTCTTTCTGTTTCCAATTCGGATACGTAGTCTGCTTTTAAGCCCGGCATTTCAGATCTAGCATGCAAACATGCATCGTCGTTGAACTCTTGGGCTATGTAGCTTCCAAGGAAACCCGATGAACCCAGTATTAAAGTCCTTTGCATCGATTTAAAGTTTATTCTCGAGTATAAATTCTCTCATTGCATCAACGCTTACCCATTGGGAGTTAGTGTCGGATGCGTAGGCAACGCGTTCTTCGAGATAAGTGCCATCGGGAATTTTGAAATCGCTGGCAGCCGCTACCGGCAGTACAACCAAGCGATCATCAGAAATCCTTAAGGTGCGTCGACTGTCTTCTGCTGAAACCATCTCTTCGTGCAGTTTTTCGCCAGGGCGCACCCCTATTTCAATTAGTTTCGCATGTGGAGCTACCGCTTGAGCTAGATCTACAATCTTCATACTTGGAATTCTTGGAACATAAAGTTCACCGCCTTGCATAATTGGAAATGAACCTAATACAAATTTTACTGCTTCCGAAATACTAATCCAGAATCTGGTCATTCTTAAATCTGTGATCGGCAGGGGTTCATTATCATCTGCAAATTTTCTAAAAAATGGAATCACACTTCCGCGGCTTCCCATAACGTTCCCATATCTGACAACTGAAAAAGACGTTCCGTAACCTTTGCTATAGCTGTTGGCAGCAATAAAAAGTTTGTCTGATGCTAGTTTGGTCGCGCCATACAGGTTGATGGGGGACGAAGCTTTATCTGTGGATAGTGCAACTACTTTTTTTACCCCTGTGTCGATGGACGCTTCAATCACATTCTGACTTCCAAGGATATTGGTTTTGATGAACTCCATAGGATTGTATTCGCCGGTATCTACCTGCTTCAAGGCCGCGGCGTGAATTACATAATCTACGTTGTGCAGAGCGCGTTTCAATCTTTCAATGTCTCTTATATCCCCGAGGAACCACCGTAAACGAGGATTATCTTTAAGCTCATTGCGCAAACTGTATTGTTTCAACTCATCCCTTGAATAGATTGCTATTCGCTTCACTTTGGTATTTGAAAGTAAATCCTGAATTAAAGCTTTACCCAATGAACCGGTACCACCGGTTATCAGAACTGAGGAATTATCGAAAAAAGACATTACTCTCCTTGTTTCATTTTGGGCGAATGACAACCCTCTGACTGAATTCTAGCGCCCATTATTTGATGCCTTGGGCAACAATTCGTACGCTCTCTTCGAGTGAGTACTTGGATTCAAAGCCCATTGCGCTCTTTGCAAGAGTGACATCGGCGCAGAGGAATGCGGGGTCTCCTGCGCGACGATCTGTCTCGATAACTTGAGTGTCTGTTTTATTGGTTGCTTCAAGTACGAGCTTGATGATCTCGCGAACGGAAGCGCCGCGGCCTGTTCCGATATTCAAGGTGTCAGGAAGTTTTGTTGTGGCGTTTGCAGCAGCTAAATGTGCGCGAGCGATATCGCGGACATCCACGTAGTCGCGGATACATGTGCCATCGGGTGTTGGGTAATCGGTTCCGAAAATAGTTGGTGCTTCACCCTTATTGAGTTTGCCAAGAACGATGGGAACTAAGTTTTCAACTGAGTTATCCAGTAATTCAGGAGCAGCAGCACCTACAACGTTGAAGAAGCGAAGCGATGTGCCGTGGTTACCAGGTGTATTGATAAATGCAGTGACTGCAGATTCTGCTTGGTACTTAGAGTCACCGTAAGGAGAGATCGGAGACTTTGGTCCATCTTCTTTACAAGGTTCCATTGAATCAGGGCTGCCGTAGACAGCTGCGGTGGAAGAGAAGATAAATTTCTTTACGTTGTTGCGCTTGGCAATTGCAATCAGTTCTTGAGTTGCTTCAAGATTCACTTGGAAATATTCAGCTGACTTCTCCATCGATTCACCGACAGCTTTGAGAGCTGCGGTGTGGACGATGCCATCAATCTTGTGGGTGCGAAACACATTTTCGAGTTCGTTGTAATCGCGGATATCGGCTTTGATAAATGGGATCTCGGCGTTGTGCTGTGCGCGCAGGTAGTCGATGCGGGATTCAAGGCCCTGGTAGAGCGAGTCATAGATGACAACTGACTTGCCTGCGCGGATGAACTCATCGGCAATATGTGTGCCGATATATCCAGCACCGCCTGTAAGTAGCCACGTCTCTTGGGTCATGTGGGCAGTCTACTCAGCGCTCTTCTTTGCTTTTCCTGTCGCTTTCTTTGCTGCCTTCTTCTTTGTTGCAGCTTTCTTAACAGTGTTCTTAGTAAGAGTTGGTGCGGTATCTCCGGGCTTTGCCTTAGTTGCCTTTTTGCGTGACTTCTTAGGAGAAGGACCATTCTCTGCTTCCCATGCGCGGCGCCCTGCCAGGAGTTCGAGTCCACGTTCAAGGGTCATCGCCTCAAGAGTGTCACCGCGACGAAGGGTTGCATTGGTTTCACCATCGGTGACATACATACCAAAACGTCCATCTTTAATAATGACTTGCTTTTCAGTTCCGGGATCAACGCCGAGTTCTTTTAGCGGTGGCTTTGCAACACCGCGGCGTCGTTCCTTTGGCTTTGAGTAAATCTCAAGCGCTTCATCAAGGCTGATAGAGAAGAGCTGTTCTTCAGATGTGAGTGTGCGCGAATCTGTGCCAGCTTTTAGATACGGACCGTAGCGTCCGTTCTGTACGGTGATCTCTTCGCCTGCGCTGTTGGTGCCAAGTACGCGCGGAAGTGAAAGTAGTTGAAGTGCATCATCGAGTGTGATGGTGTCGAGGTTCATTGTGCTCAAGAGAGATGCGGTCTTTGGCTTTGGTGCATCAGCTTTCTTGCGCTTCTTCTTTGGTGTGCCATCTTCTTTCAGTTCAACAGGTTCTTCAGGCAAGATCTCCGTGATGTATGGACCAAAGCGACCTGACTTAGCGACAACTTCTAAACCGGTATTTGGATCAATACCGAGTTCGCGTTCACCTGATGGAGCAGCTAGTAGTTCGATTGCCTTTGCGAGAGTGAGTTCGTCCGGTGCTAAACCTTCAGGAATGTTTGCAAGCTTGCGATCTTGCCCTTCGATATTTTCTTGTAAGTATGCGCCGTAACGACCAACGCGGATTTCGATGGTGTCAGATAAATTCATTGTGTTTGTCGCGCGCGCATCAATCACACCAAGGTCGAGTGCAAGTTCATTAAGTCCTGGTTGGCCATCGACACCGTAATAGAAATCGCGGAGCCAGTCGACGCGGCCGGCTTCACCGGAAGCGATCTTGTCGAGGTCTTCTTCCATAGATGCTGTGAAGTCATAGTCGACCAGCTTGGTGAAATGGGTTTCAAGAAGGCCTGTCACTGAGAAGGCGAGGAAGGTTGGAACGAGTGCACGGCCGCGCTTTGAAACGTAGCCACGATCTTGAATAGTTTGAATGATTGAGGCGAATGTTGATGGGCGGCCAATACCGAGTTCTTCAAGCTTCTTTACAAGAGTTGGTTCGGTGTAACGCGCAGGTGGCTTGGTGTCATGGCCTTCGCATGAGTATTCATCAACCTTTACTGACTGGCCGATAGTCATTGCAGGTAAGCGACGATCTTCTGATTCCTCATCCTTGTTTTCATCTGTTGCGATGTCGTCATACGCTGCTAAGAATCCTGGAAAAGTAATCACAGAACCGTTGGCACGGAAGATTGTTTCTTTGCCATCTGCTGTCTTTGCATCGAAGTCAACGCGCATCTGCATCTTCTTAGCATCGGCCATTTGAGATGCAACAGTGCGCTTCCAAATGAGGTCATAGAGTGCGAATTCATCGCGGGAAAGTTCTGGTGCTAGTTCGCCAGGAGTTTTGAAGACATCTCCTGCGGGGCGGATTGCTTCGTGCGCTTCTTGAGCGTTCTTAGATTTGCCCTGATACAGACGCGCGGTTTCATAGACGTGATCTTTTCCGTAGAGCGAAGTTGCTGCAGCGCGCGCGGCTTTAATGGCTTGGTCAGATAAGTTGATTGAGTCTGTACGCATGTAGGTGATGTAACCGTTTTCGTACAGACGCTGTGCAATGCGCATGGTGATCTGTGCGCCCCAGCCGAGACGTGAACCCGCATCTTGTTGCATCGTTGATGTTGTAAATGGTGGCTTTGGTCGTTCTGTACGTGGGCTCTCTTCCATTGACTTAACGGTCAGTGGTGTGTCCTTGAGTGAGTTTGTTAAATCAGTTGCTTGTTTTTCATCGAGTAGCAAGATGTCTTTGAGTGACTTTTCTTTGACTGCACCATCTGCTCCAAAGTCGCTAGTAGACGCCACTTTCTTGCCATCGACAGAAAGTAGGCGCGCGGTAAAGCCAAGGTCGGTCTTTGCATTGAGATCCCACCAGGAAGATGAGATGAAGGCCATGCGTTCGCGTTCTTTTTCAACAATGAGGCGAGTTGCAACAGATTGCACACGTCCTGCTGAGATGCGAGGCATAACTTTCTTCCACAGAACTGGTGAAAGTCGGTAGCCGTAGAGGCGGTCTAGTACGCGACGGGTTTCTTGCGCGTCAATGAGGTTGTAATCAAGGTCGCGTGTGTTTTCTACTGCAGCTTTGATTGCTTCTTTGGTGATTTCGTTAAAGACCATGCGCTTGATGGGAATCTTTGGTTGAAGTACTTCAACAAGGTGCCAGGCGATTGCTTCACCTTCGCGGTCTTCGTCCGTTGCGAGAAGGATTTCTTCAGCGTCCTTCATCAACTCCTTTAGCTCGGCAACTTTCGCCTTCTTATCGGGGTTGATGACATAGAGAGGTGCGAAATCATTTTCGATATCGACGCCTTCTTTAGACCAGGCGAGCTTCTTTACTTCTTTAGGGATATCAGCAGCGCGCTGCGGCAGGTCGCGAATATGGCCGACGCTAGCCTCGACGATGAAACCATCGCCGAGGTAGCCGCCAATTTTGCGTGCCTTTGCTGGTGATTCAACGATCACCAGCTTCTTTAAGTTTTTTGACATTCGTACCTAAGTGGGGAAGTGCTTTCTCTTAGTACTCGATATTGGTTGATTGACGGCGATTACGGATGAGTGCTCCGATGATCACCACAACTGCAACGAGTGAGATAAGAACTGATGTCGACTTCTGTGTTGGAAGTGCGAAGCTGACGATTGCAGGTGTAATCAAAAGACCAACAAGGTTCATCACCTTGATAAGTGGGTTGATTGCAGGACCTGCTGTGTCCTTAAATGGATCGCCGACAGTGTCACCAACAACTGTTGCTGCGTGGGCTTCTGTGCCCTTGCCGCCGTAGTGGCCATCTTCGACCATCTTCTTTGCGTTATCCCAAGCACCGCCTGAGTTAGAAAGGAAGACGGCCATCAATGTACCTGTGCCGATTGCACCAGCGAGGTATGCACCAAGTGCGCCAACGCCCAAGCCGAAGCCAACTGCGATTGGTGCCATGACTGCAAGAAGTCCTGGAGTTACAAGTTCACGTAAGGAATCGCGTGTACAGATATCTACCACGCGGCCGTACTCAGGCTTTTCTGTGCCCTTCATGATTCCTGGGTGAAGCTTGAACTGGTTACGAACTTCAACAACAACTGCACCTGCGGCTCGTGATACTGCGTTGATTGCAAGTCCTGAGAAGAGGAATACAACTGCAGCACCGATGATCAAACCAACGAGGTTACGTGGGCTAGCGATATCGAGAACACCTTGGTATTGAAGAGCAACTGTTGTGCCTTCGCCAACTGCTTTAAGAACTGCTTCCTTAATTGCATCGGTGAATGCACCGAACAGCGCAGTTGCTGCAAGAACAGCTGTCGCGATCGCGATTCCCTTAGTGATTGCCTTTGTTGTATTACCAACAGCATCGAGAGATGTAAGAATCTGCGCGCCTTCACCCTTAACGTCGCCTGACATTTCTGCAATGCCTTGTGCGTTATCAGAGATTGGGCCAAATGTATCCATCGCAACGATGACGCCTACTGTTGTAAGAAGACCAGTACCAGCGAGTGCAATTGCGAAGAGTGACAAGACGATTGATCCGCCACCAAGCAAGAATGCACCGAAGACAGCGGAAGCGATAAGAAGTGCTGAGTAAACAGCTGATTCAAATCCGACTGAGATACCAGCGAGAATAACTGTGGCCGATCCTGTCTGTGAAGATGCTGCAACATCGTTTACTGGGCGCTTTCCGGTTTCAGTAAAGAAGCCTGTAAGTACCTGAATTGACGCTGCGAGAACGATTCCGATGATTACTGCACCAAATGAGAGAACGCGCGGGTTGATATTGCCAGCTTCTTCAAGAACTGTTGGTGAGTAGTTGGTAAGCAAGTTGAACTTACCTGGTAGATAAGTAAATGTTGCAAGACCGGTAAGACCTGCAGAAATAATTGCTGACATAAAGAATGAGCGGTTAATTGCGCTCATTGCTGACTTATCTGTTGAACGCAAGCGAGTTGCGAAGATACCGATGACAGCTGTGATGATTCCGATTGCAGGAACGATCAATGGATAGATAAGACCTTCGTTACCGAAAGCTGCCTTACCCAAGATAAGTGCTGCGACGAGTGTTACTGCGTATGACTCGAACAAGTCTGCAGCCATACCAGCGCAGTCACCGACGTTATCGCCGACGTTATCTGCAATGGTTGCAGCGTTACGTGGGTCATCTTCAGGAATATTCTTTTCGACTTTACCGACGAGGTCTGCTCCCACGTCAGCGGCCTTTGTGAAGATACCGCCGCCGACGCGCATAAACATCGCGAGCATTGCAGCACCGAAACCGAATCCTTCAAGAACAACTGGCGCGTTCTCGTGGAAGATGATGACAACAAGGGACGCGCCAACAAGTCCAAGGCCAACAGTTGTCATACCGACAACGCCGCCTGTGCGGAATGCGATCTGCACTGCCTGTGTGCCGTTCTTCTGACGAGCAGCTTCTGCAACGCGAACATTTGCGCGCACCGCAAGCCACATTCCGTTATATCCAACGATCGCTGAGAAACCTGCGCCAAGGAGGAAGAAGATGGAGCGCCCAATGCGAATTGCCATTGTGTCAGCAGGCAGTGCGAAGAGAAGGAAGAAGACGATTCCTACGAAATATGAAAGTGTGCGGAACTGACG
>Ga0214917_10003262_pt1 | contig 18922 bp, 18 predicted proteins | sample LL_1208_BB_MetaG_FD_177983 | JGI IMG/M metagenome (GOLD analysis project Ga0214917, IMG submission 177983) | Freshwater microbial communities from Lake Lanier, Atlanta, Georgia, United States - LL_1208_BB | ecosystem: Environmental > Aquatic > Freshwater > Lake | place: USA: Georgia | collected...
CAGGTCCCGCGCGACCGCGCTGCCGACCTGCCCGATCCCGCACACCACCACGTGATCATGCAGACGTCTGGCACGCGCGGCGTTCAGGACCTGATCCGCCGTCCCCGACACGATGACGATCGTCAGCAGCGAGGAGATGATGGCGATGAGCACGATGCCGGCGAACATGAGCGCGATGCCGAAGAGCTTCACGGCGACGGGGGCATGCTGCAGGTTGAAGTCACCGAAGCCGACCGTGGTGACGATCGACGTCGCGAAGTAGGCCGCATCGATCCAGTCGAGGCCGAGCGACGCCCGGAACACCACGATCGCGACCCCGTAGATCGCAAGCAGGACCGCCGGAATGAGCACGTACTCCGGCCGCACGAACGGCCGCGGAACGACGATGCGTCGGGCATGCCGACCGGAGGCGACCTGAGGGGAGGGCGCTTCGAGCGCGGCCTGTACGAACACGTCCGCGGCGATGAGCGCCGGCGACATGGCGGCGTGGATGCCGAAGTCGGCCTCGAGTCGTCGATTCAGTCGCGGCTCCGAGTGGCGCATGACGACCGGCACCATCGGCACCTCGTCGCGGATCTCGAGTGCCGTCTCGAGATTGTCGACGTCGTTCGACGTGGTCAGCAGCACGCCCGCCGCGCCGTGCAGATTCGCGGCGCGTCGGGCGCCGGCACGGCGAAAGTCGCCCGCGACGATCGTCGCACCCGCCGCAGTGGCCCGATCGATCCGATCCTGATTCGTGCGCGCGTCCGTGATGACCGTGACGCCTCGTCGCGCCGATCGCAGCGCCTCGACGATGGTGAGCCCGAACCGCCCGAGCCCGCAGACGACGATGTGCCCCATCATGCTGGCTCGCGGACGCCCATCCGGGCGGGGCTCGAACGCGGCTTGGCGGGCGACGCCCCAGCCTGACACGGCGAAGCACGACTCGTCGCGTCACCCGGGCCCCGCGAGCGTGACGACCATCACGCCCCGAGGCCTTCACTGCCGCAACGAGCCGCTTCCACACCCGGCCCGTTCCGAGCGGAGAGGGCGGGATTCGAACCCGCGGTCCAGCTTTTGACCGGACACGTCTTTAGCAAAGACGCGCATTCGACCACTCTGCCACCTCTCCGAATCGCAGCGGCCGACCGCGGCCGCACATGTGGTCGACGAACTTCAATCATTCGTCGTCCTCGTCTTCATCCTCGTCCTCGTCCTCATCTTCATCTTCGTCCTCGTCCTCCCACTCTTCGTCCTCGTCCTCCCACTCCTCGTCATCTTCGTCCTCTTCCTCGTCGTCCTCGTCTTCCTCCTCGTCTTCCTCCTCGTCCTCCTCGTCGTCGACCTCCTCCCACTCCTCATCTTCCTCGTCCTCTTCCTCGTCTTCCTCCTCGTCGTCCTCGTCATCGTCCTCGAAATCCTCGTCTTCGTCCTCCTCCTCGTCCTTGGCGGCCACCGGAGATGGAAGGGACGGAGACGAGACCGGGAAGAGTTCCTCCGCTGCGAGGAGCTCAGGCATCTCACTCCACGAGAACACGTCGGCTTCGGGAACGTCCCGCAGCCCTCGGCCACTGGCAACACTCGTCACGGCAAAACCTCCCGACGTCTTGTGGCGACCTCGAACCTCGGCCAATTCTGTAACCGATCGCAGAATCAACGTCCAATCATCGACCGAAATCTTTTCCACCTTCGGGGTTCCTCGGAGGATTCGCACCGGATCCTCGAAGGCGGGAAAAGTCTGGCCCGATCGACGACCAGCCGCAAGGTTGCGGCGTCGGGCGAACCGTCCGGTGTCAGCCGGACGGCGGGTTTTCGGCGGGAGGAACTGCAGGCTCGTCCTCGGCAGCACTGCCGAGGCCGTCCACCGGCGGGAGGTCCTCGAGTCGCGCGAGCCCGAAGGTCGCGAGGAATCGCCGGGTCGTGACGTAGACGTTCGGCCGGCCGAGGTCCTCGGCACGGCCTCCGATCGCCACGAGATCCCGTTCGAGCAGCTGCCGCAGCATCTCCTCGCTCCCGGCGCCGCGGATCGCCTCCACCTCGGCCCGGGTGACGGGCTGGCGGTACGCGACGATCGCGAGGGTCTCGAGGGCGGCAGCCGAGAGCCTGCCCCCTGGGGGCGCGTCGAGGAGACGACGCAGCCACGGACCGAAGGCGCCCCGCGTGAGCAGCTGGAAACCGCCCGCGATCGGCTCGACGCGCACCGCGGACCCGGCCGTTTCCTGGAGGGACCTGAGTTCGCTCAGCAGCACGCGCGCACGGCTGCCGTCGGCCAGCCCGGCCAGCTTCGCGATCCGACGGGTCGTCAGTGGTTCCCGGGCCACGAAGAGCACGGCCTCGACCCGCGCAAGCTCGTCACTGCGGCGATGATCCCCGACGGGCTCGAGGGCCGGCGAGGCGGCGGGGGCGGGTGTCGCTGCCGGATAGCGTCGCCGAGCCGCGCGGCTCGGACGGCGTCCATCCCGAGCCGACACGTACGCGACAGCACACCCTCCGGGATGCGGAAAACCCTGCACGACGAGCAGCCCGTGGGCGAGCCCGCCCTGCCCGTGCCGAAGCGCCTTCATCGCGTGATGCCCCGCTGACCGGCGAGGCGGCGTTGCCAGGCCATCACATCATTGAGCAGGAGGTACGCGGCGGTGTCGGCGTCCGACCCCTCCATCTGGAACACGCGGTGGAGCTGCCCCTCCGCATCGAGCGGTACCTGGCAGCTCGCGAGATGACGGCCGACCGCCGCCGGCAGGGCGACGCACTCGATCGACACCGCACCGAGCCCCGCCAGGCGGCGCACGCTCACGTCGAGCGGAGGCGGATGCACGCCGGGGTCGGGGCCGGGAGGGGACGGGGTCGGTGCCCGACCGCCGGGCGTCGCGGTGGCCACCAGCGCGGACGCGGGCTCGCCAGGGACCGTCTGGATGGGATCGCGGGCCGCGGAGGTCGGCGTGGCGGCCGTCGGCCGAGCACGCGCCATCCACCACGTCATCACGCTATCACGGACCGAGCGGCGGGTACCCGCGGGAATCAGATGGGAGAACATCGCGACAGTCGGCACGATGACCATGCAGACGGCGAGCAGACAGGTACGGAATTTCATGGCAGGACCGTCGGCACGTGGCCGCCGATGGAGAAGACCGCGACGGTCTCAGGCCCCTGACGACACTCGGTCAAAACGGCAGGACGATCGCCGACCGCGACTCGGCGCATCGTGCGACCGCGGACTCGCTTTCGTCGGGCTCCGGCGGGGCGGAAGGGTAGCCAACCGCCCCCGTTGGTCACAACGGGAAATCACCTCCTCGCGGCACGGAGGCTGGCGCTCCGACAGCGGGCCCGCGGCACCGGGACATCCGCGGGTCTGGCGCCCCTGTGGCACGCGGTCCAGATGCCACACCCGCCGAGCGCGGCCCTGCGCTCCGCCGCCACGGCCGCTGGCAGGCCTGGCGCCGGCAGAGCAGAATGTCGTCCGTCGTCGGCCCGCAGCCCCGCCCATCCTCCACCGCCTGAACCACCTCTGCCGATGGCGAACATCGCGATCAGCCTCTGCGGGGAGGGGCGGGGCCACGCATCCCGCGTGTGCACGCTCATCGAGCGTCTCGACCCGGCACACGATGTGCTCGTCTACACGGGCGCCGACGGCCTCGACTTCATCCGCCGCAGACTGGCGCTGCGGATGCCCAGGGTGCGCATCGAGTCGATCCCGGGGATCGTCTTCCAGTACGTCGGTGGCAGGCTCGACGTGATGCGATCGATCGCGGCCGGCCTCGACTACCAGGCCCGCCAGATCGGGCCGCTGGTCGATCGCATGATCGCCGAGCTCGAGGCCTTCGGTGCGGACATCGCCATCACCGACTTCGAGCCGGCACTGCCCCGCGCGGCCAGCCGCCTCGGGATTCCGCTCGTGAGCATCGATCATCAGCACTTCCTGCTCGCCTACGACCTCGACGCGCTGCCCTGGACGCTCCAGTGGAATGCGTGGTTCATGAGCCATGCCGTGTGGATGTACGTGATGGGCGCGGCGGACACCGTCGTGTCGGCGTTCTTCCGGCCACCGCTCCGCCGCGGCTGGGAGCATGTCGTCCAGGTCGGGCCGCTGCTGCGGGCCGAGATCGTCGCCGCCTCTCCACAGGCGGGGGATTACGTCGTCAGCTACCTGCGACGACACACCCCCTTCTCGGCCATCGACGCGATCGCCGCCTGCGGCCTTCCGGTGCGGGTCTACGGCCTCGGCGAGCGGGAGGCGACCGGCTCGGTATCGTTCCATGCCATCGACGACAGGCGGTTCGTGGATGATCTCGCCGGCTGCCGCGCCGTCATCGCCGCCGCGGGCAACCAGCTCATCGGCGAGGCGCTCCACCTTGGCAAGCCGCTGCTCGTGCTGCCGGAGCGGGCCCATGCGGAGCAGCTCATGAACGCCCATTTTCTCTCCGCGATGGGCTGCGGCACCTTCACGCTGCTCGAGGAGATCGATCGCGCCCGCGTGCAGGAGTTCGTCGCCGGACTGGAGCGATTCTCCCAGGCGATCGCGGGCGTCGCCGGCAGGATGGATGGCACGCCCGACGCGCTGCGGGTCGTGGAACACCGGCTCGCGCATTCCGCGACGGCGGTGTGAGGCGAGCGGGACGGCGCCGATCGGCGCCCATGAGAGCCCGCGACGGCGGATCCGCCGGTGGGGCATCACGATGCACGCAACGCCTTCACGAGCAGCGGCAGCATCGCCCTCAGAGCCCGCCCCCTGTGACTCACGATCGCCTTGTAGGAGGGGCCGATCTCCGCGAAGGTGCGGTGGCACTCCCGCACGAGAAACAGCGGGTCGTAGCCGAAGCCGCCCGTCCCCCGGCGTGCGCGGGTGATGAGGCCGTGGCAGGTGCCCGTCGCCTCGGCCACGATGCGTCCGGTCGGATCGGCGAGCACCGCGTGGCAGGCGTACCACGCGGACCGCTCCCTCCCGCTCATGCCCGCGAGGCGCTCGAGGAGCAGCCGGTTGTTCCGCTCGTCGATCGGGGTGCCGTCGCCCGTCGCCGGCGGCCCGGCGAACCGCGCGGAACGGACTCCCGGCTCCCCGTCGAGCGCGGGCACCACGAGGCCGCTGTCCTCGGCGAGGACCCAATGACCGAGCGCCCGTGCCTGCATGACCGCCTTGAGGGCGGCATTCTCGGCGAACGTCGCCCCGGTCTCGTCGACCTCGACGGCACCGGCCATCTCGGAGAGCGACCGGCAGGTCAGCCCGTGCGGTGCGACGAGCGCCAGGAGTTCGCGCACCTTCCCTGCGTTGGTGGTGCCGAGGACGAGGACCGGATCGCGGCCGGCCGGCGTCCCGGCAGGGTCGGGCGTCGCCCCGCGTGCGCCACGGCCGTCGTCGCTCGCGCCCTCGGTCACGTCTGGCATCCCGGTCGCGGTCACGAGGGGCGGTGGTTCAACGGCGGGTCGGCTGCCGCGGCACGTCGATCGGCTTCGGCTGGAGGTCGAGCATGACGCCGTCGAACGAACGGGGCACGATCTGCCCGGATGCGAGGGCCGCCTGATCGGGGGCCAGAGCCGCCACGATCCTCGCGACCTCCGGATGCACCTGCGGTCGGCCATCGGCGCCCGGGACCGCGAGCCGATCGATGCTGCCCACGCATACGATGCTCTCGTCGCGGTCGTGAAATTCCCATGCCTGCCAACCCTGCTTCCTCAGCGCGACCGTGAGCCGGTGCGCCCGATCCGCGGCCTCGACGAGCAGGCTCTCTCCCTGCACCCCGCGAAGCTTGGGATCCTTCCACCCGCTGCCCCGCAGCGCCTCGACGAAGCCGGCGACGTCGACGAAGCCGCTCCGCGACCCGGTCCCGGCGGCGTTCCCATCCCCCTGCTGGAACGTGCCTGCTCCCGAGAACGTGGCGACGCGCACCGTGTAGCGCCCCGGGCAGTCGAGGAGGCTGTAGGTGACGTCCGCGTTCATCTCCGCGACGAAGGCATCGACCTGCTGGCGCTGAAAGTAGTCGTCGGGCAGGAGCGGGTTCGGAATCAGCATGGCGGCATGGAGCGGTGGCCGATTCGCGGCTCCGCCATGGACGAGCCCGCTGTTGGCCTGCAGGAAGTCGGAGACGAGACCGCCCTTCGGCCCCTTGCCTCCGAGCGACTCCGGCCTGAGCTGCTTGATGCGCTGCAGGGCCTTCTGCGCCCGTGGATCGTCGCACGAGGCGAAGTCCCCGACCAGGACGGCCACCTCGACCACCTGCCCTTCGTTGGCATACCGCATCTTCTTGGGCGATCCGTCCGGATTGAGGCCGACGCCCGGCAGCGGGCCGGTGAAGTCGAACGCCTTCTCGTGCGTGTAAGCCTGCATCGAGTGCCGGCCTCGCAGTTCCTGCACGAGCGTCCGCGCCTCGTCTCGCGCCGTCGCACCGCGGAACGTCGTGGCGAGCACGAGCCACGGCCCGTCCTTTTCCGCGAGGGGGAACATCGCCTTGGGGTCGACGCGGCCCGAGGAGAACCAGGATGCCGGCAGCCACGACGACTGCGCCGACGCGCCGGCCGGCATGCCTGCCGCGAGCACCACGATCAGGCCTCGACGCACGAGGACCCCGGCCCAAGGGGCGTGCGCAGCCGCGGCGTGACGACCGAACGGGGAACGAGAACGGGACACGTCGAGCCTCCTGGATGCCCGCGGAAACCGTCCGTCTCCCGTCGTGCGGAGGGATGGCTCGACGGGCGTTCGGCACGCGATCCGGAACGTCAACGGTCGACAAGGAACCGTCTCGGTGCCGACCACCGCGGGCGGTGGGGCGGGACGGTAGCAGGGGCGGCCGACCGGTGCCAGACTGATCGCGGAGCGAGGTGTTCTGGGTCGGGCCGGCGGGATGAGGCATCCCCGGCCGCACGGAACCGACACACGTGGTGGAATCGCCGAGATGGATGGACGACGTGTTTCCAGCCACGTGACCACGTGGACGATGGCGGTGTTCCTCACGCTGTGGGCGGCGACGCTCGTGGGCCCGCCGATCGCCCTCCTGCGGTGGCGCGCGGCTCGCCTTGCGGAGCTGGATGCCCCGGCGATTCAGGCGGACTGGGATGCCTTCCGGGACGAGATGCGGCGTCAATCGGGGCGGACCGGACCGGTGCAGCGCAAGGTGCCCCGCAGCCCTGAGCCACCGGAACGCGTCTGGCTCCGCGACTACGTCGGACTCGCGATCGCGGCGTGGGTGGCGCTCACCGGCGTTCTCGGCGGGTTCCTCGGCCTCGCGATCCGGGGGATTCTCCGCGGGGTGCCCCGCTGACGCCGCCCGGCCCCCCGCGCCGTGACGTTCCCGGGGGACACACCGCCGATCGGCCGTCAGCGGCCGAGCATCAGCCGTGCCGAGAGGGCCACGACGAAGAACAGGACGACCGCGATGGCGAGCACACCCAGCAGCGAGAACACGGTCGTGGCTTCTCCGGAACGGCGTGCGTCAGTCGCGGCCGACGCACGTGGGGCAAGCGTACCCATGCCCCGCCGGGTCGAACAAGGCCGGCGTCAGCCGACGTTTTCACGTCGCTACGAGGAGGCGCTGCGGAACACGTCGTCCGACACCGTGAACCGCGCGGTTCGCCCCACGTCGTCGAGGGAGCGTCGCGACCCGGCGGTGTGCCAGGGCGTGACGTCTGCCAGCTCCGGCATCAGCTCCAGGATCTGCTCGACGAGCATCTCGGTCACGCGGGCCGCGGGCGTTCCCGCCGTCCGCTCGCGCAGGGCCGCCGCCGTCTTCATGAGCTTGACCATCCGCGACCTCGCGAGCACCGGCCCCGACAACTGCCCCTCGGATTCCACGAGGAGCTCGGCCACCGGCACCTCCAGCACCTCCTGCCAGCGGAGGAGGTCCGACAGCCGGAGGTCGCAATCGGGCTCCTCCTGCCGCCGGACGACCGCGAGTGACACGCCGAGGCGACGGGCGACGTTCCGCAGCGTCACGCCCTGCTGCCGCCTGACATCGGCGATCCGGTGCAGCACGGCTGATCGCAGCCGGGACGCGAGCTGCCGTGTGGCATCCGCCTCGGCCCGCGCCGCATCGGAATGCTCCACGTCCTCGATGGAACGGGACCCGACCCGGGAGTCGCGACCCCGGAACTCCTCGTGATGCTGCCGGTAGCAGTCGACGGTCGCCATGCCGTGGCCTCCTGATCCGAACGGGCGGTGGGACGAACGATCCGAAACCACTCCTGCACGGCTCCGGATCGCCGGCGGCGCACCGGGGGCGCGGGCCTTCGAACTGGAAACGCGAAGAGGTGGGATGATGGATCGCGTGGCGGGCCGCCGATCCGCACGACGCTTGCCTCGTCGTTCGGCTCACGTGCCCCTTTGATGCCGCGGCCTCAAACCCGCGGCGACTTCTCCTACGCACCTCCCCTGAGGAACGTTCGGATCGCGGCAAAAAATCCCTCCTGCGAGCCGAGCTGATGTCGCGAGGACTACAATCCGCCGTCCGACCGGGCGCCGGCGGCGTCGATCGGGAGGCGAGCCTGCGTGGCGGCACGATGATGAATTCCGGGCATCTCGCGACCGGGCCGGAGGGATACGGGGCGATCCGCGAGGGGGCGGCATGGGCGCGTCTTTCCGGGCGGACGGTGCTGACGGCCTCGGGGCGTGATGCCGTGCGTTTTCTCGACGGGTTCACGACGGCGGCCGTTTCGCGCCTGGCCTGCGGTGGCGGCACCGAGGGATTCCTCGCCGACGCACGGGGGTGGGTCATCGCCCTCGTCGATCTGCTGCGCGAGGCGGATGGCGTGCGTCTCGAGGCAGGTCCCGGGCTGGGACCCAGGCTGCTCGCGCACCTGGAGCACTACCACATCCGCGAGGATGTCTCGCTCGTCGATGCGTCCCCGGCACGGACGACGTTCGTCGTCGTTGGCCCGGAGACACCCGCGTGGCTCGAGCGCCGTGTCGGCGTTGCGATGCCGGAGCACGTGCTCGATCACCACCCGGCGGTGGTCGCCGACGGCGCCGCATCGATCGTGCGAACCGACTGGTACGGCATGCCCGGCGTACGGATTCAGGTCGCGAGTGAAGTCGGGGAGCGGACGGCGGCATGGCTGGCGACCACCGGACTGCCCCTCGCCTCGCCGGCGGCGATCGACACCGCCCGGGTCGAGGCCGGCAATCCGGAGCCGCACGACGTCCCCGACAAAACGCTTCCCCAGGAACTCGATCGCGACGCGCGGGCCATCTCCTTCACCAAGGGCTGCTACCTCGGGCAGGAGACCGTCGCCCGCATCGATGCCCTCGGCCACGCCAACAGGCGGCTGGTGGCGCTCGCCTGCCGTGACCCGCTGCCGGGAGCGGGTGTGATGCTCGACGAAGAAAGCATCGGCACGGTCACGTCGGCCTGCCACTCGCCGCGACTCGAGCACGGGCTGGCCCTCGCGATCATCCACGTGCGTAGCCTCGCCGCGGGCGCGAGGCTCACGGTCTCGGGAAGCGACGCGCGGGTGGTGCCATTTCCAGCACGGGTGGGCGGAGGGACGCAGGCATGACCGAATCCACGGGGAGCGGCCCGGGTGCCCATGACCGGTCGGTCGATTCCACGGGCGAGGTGCTGCTCGAGACACGCCGCTTCCGCGTCGTGCGGGTCCGGGAGTCCCTGGCCGACGGCGGCTCCCGGGACCGTGAGGTCATCCAGCACCCCGGCAGCGTGGTCGTCGTGCCGCTGGTGACACCCGCAGAGGTGTGCCTGGTCGAGGTGGTGCGGGTCGCCGTGGGCCGCCCCCTGCTCGAACTCCCGGCGGGCACGCTCGACCGCGAGGAGTCACTCGCCGATGCGGCCCTTCGTGAGCTCGCGGAGGAGACGGGGTATCGCGCGGGCCGCCTCGAATCCGTCGGCGGCTTCTGGATGTCGCCGGGCATCCTGCGCGAGCGGATGCACCTCTTCGTGGCCGGCGATCTCGTCGCGGGGCCGCAGGCGCTCGAACCGGGCGAACAGATCCGCACCCGCCATGTCGCCTGGGACGACGCCGTCACCATGTGCCTCGATGGCACCATCGAGGACGCCAAGTCGGTGGCGGGAATCCTGCTCACCGATGCGCGCCGTCGACGGCTGCCGTCGCCGTCGCGCTGACGGCGCGTCGCTCGAGGAGGAAGAGCACGCCGCCGACGAGGCCCACGAGCACCTGGCTGGCCAACCAGAGCAGTCCGATCGCGACCGCGGGCTCCGGCGGCACTCCGTGCGGACCCAGCAGCGTCACGAGGGCGCTTTCACGCAGCCCGATGCCGTTGATGCTCACCGGCAGCACGATCGCCAGCGACACGAGGGGCACGACCGTGAACCACACCGCCGCCGGCAGGAACACGCCGAGCGACTGGCCGAAGCAGGCGACCGCCATCGCACCTCCCATCTGCACCACGAGGCTCCACGCGAGCGCCTGCGCCATCAGTCGTGGCCGCTGCTGGTAGGGAAGCAGCCGTGCGACGAAGTCGCGGGCGGTCGAACCCTCGCGCAGGAGACCCAGGACCCGGTCGATCGATGCGACGCCGAGCCGGAAGGCGAGCATGGCACATCCGAGAAGCAGGGCGGCCACACCGAGCGTCGCGACGATCCCCAGATTCAGCCGCGTCACGAGCAGCGCCGTCACGGCGAGGACGCCGAGCGCGGAGACGCCCGTGAGCCTGTCGGCCAGCACGGAACAGGCGGCGAGAAGCCGCCGGGGCGTGGTGTCACCGAGCCGGTACGCCTTCACGACGTCGCCCCCGATCGACGAGGGAAGGCAGAGACTGAAGAACGATCCTTCGAGAAACCGCCAGACGAACGCGCCGTACGAAAGCGGGAAGCCGAGCGGTCTGGCGAGCACGGCCCAGCGGATGCCTCCGACGACCTGCAGGCCCATGCCGACCGCGAGGCCGCACGCCCACCACGCCCAGTCCGCCCGCGCGAGGAGATCCCGGAAGGTGCCCCATTCGATCCCGCGCAGCGCATAGGCCATCAGTCCGGCGGTGGCCGTGATCCGGACCAGGAGACCGGCCCACGGGGGGATCCGGCTGCGGCGGTGTTGCGGAGCGGCGCTCGCGGATGCGTCCATGGGGCGAGGCGAAGGGCGGCAGGGCTGCCGGCGAGCGGGCCGGCGGGCGCGGAGGCCGGAGGGACCGTCGTCTCGCCCGCGGTACCCTACCGCACGGTGCCGTCCGCTCCCAGTACGATTTGGGTGACCGGCCGCGCGCGGCCCGGCGGGTGCCCGCGCATCGACGACCCGCCCCATCCGATCCCCGCTGGAACACCGCATGAACCACGAGCCCCGCCGTGCCTTCGTGACGGGCATCACCGGCCAGGACGGGTCGTACCTCGCGGAACTGCTCATCGGGAAGGGCTACGAGGTGCACGGCCTGATGCGTCGCTCGAGCACGTTCGGCACGAGGAGGATCGAGCACCTCTGTGGGGACGATGCCGCCGGCCGTCGGCCCCTGAGGCTGCACGACGGCGACATGTCCGACGCCAACTGCCTCGTGCGACTGATCCGCGAGATCCAGCCACACGAGGTCTACAACCTCGCCGCGCAGAGCCAGGTGCGGGTGAGCTTCGACCAGCCCACCTACACGGCGGACGTCACCGCGATCGGCGCCCTGAGGCTGCTCGAGGCGGTCCGCGACCTGCAGGACGCCGTGGGCACCCCGGTGCGGTACTACCAGGCATCGAGCTCCGAAATGTTCGGCGAGGTGGCCGAGACGCCGCAGCGTGAATCCACTCCCTTCCACCCGCGCTCGCCCTACGGGGTCGCGAAGGTCTACGCACACTGGATCACGGTGAATTACCGCGAGAGCTACGGCCTGCACGCCTCCTGCGGCATCCTCTTCAACCATGAGAGCCCGCGACGCGGCGAGACCTTCGTGACGCGCAAGATCACCCGTGCCGCCACCCGCATCAAGCTGGGACTGCAGGAGAAGGTCCTGCTCGGCAACCTCGAGGCGCGGCGCGACTGGGGCTTCGCGGGCGACTTCGTCGAGGCGATGTGGCTGATGCTCCAGCAGGACGACCCGGGCGACTTCGTCGTGGCGACCGACGAGACGCACTCCGTGCGGGAGTTCTGCGAGGAGGCCTTCGGTCGACTCGGACTCGACTACCGCGATCATGTGGCGATCGATCCCCGCTATTTCAGGCCGGCCGAGGTCGACCTCATGCTCGGCGACAGCAGCAGGGCCCGCCGCCGCCTCGGCTGGCGACCACGGGTCGGGTTCAGGGAACTCGTCGCCATGATGGTGGACGCCGACCTCGAGCTGGCGCGGCGGGAGGTCGAGACCCGGCATGCCGATCAGCACCGCTGAGGCCGCAGACGACCTGACGGATCCGGACGGCGGATCCGCATGCCGGATCCGCATGCCGGATCCGCATGCCGGATCCGCATGCCGGATCACTCGGCGGGCTCGATGGCGCCGTAGCCGAGGATGTACTTGCGGGTGCCGGCCGGACCATCGAAGAGCACCGTGCCCACGGAGCGCTGGCCGACCCCGCTCACCGACGTCAGCACGCCGGTGCCGTGCTCCGCGTGCCGCACACGCTGGCCTGCGACGAAGGCATGCGTCCGCGGCGACGATGCGGCCACGTCCGCACCCGTCGAGACGGCCGCCCAGGGATCGACTCGTCGCGACCGCGCGGGCCGGGGTGAGGTGCCCGGGCCCGCCGGCTCGTCGAGTTCGAGCACGAGCCCGTCGCCGCGCGGCGCCGCAGGTCGCACCGGGTCGGGAGGCGGCTCCTGGCACGCGTCGTCGAACGCATCGCCCGATGTCCACCCTCCCTCGGGACGCCACGGCACCGCTGCCGGCGCCTCGGCACCGCTCACGACCGTCTCGGAGCCCGTCATCTCGGCGAGGAACAGGCTCGGCGCGGCGATGCGCCGCGTGCCCCGGTAATCCCGCATACGGGCGCAGCTGGCGCACACCTCCTCGCGACCGCGCGTGAGTCCGACGAAGACCAGTCGTCGCTCCTCCTCCAGCTGCTCCGGCCGCTCCAGACTGCGCTCGTGCGGCACGATCCCGTCCTCGAGCGCCGCCAGGTAGACGACGGGGAACTCGAGTCCCTTCGCCGCGTGGAGCGTCATGAGCGCCACGCGATTGCCCTCGGGATCCCATGCATCGGCATCCGCCACGAGGGCCGTCATTTCGAGAAAGCCGCCCAGCGGATCGAACTCCGCCGCATCGTCGGCGAACGTGGCGTAGGACGGGCCCTCCTCGTCGAACTGCCTCGCGGCGGTCAGCAGTTCCTCGGCATTGGCCAGCCGATCCACGCCGTCCTCGTCCTCCTCCTGTTCCTCGGCGAGCATGCGACGGTAGCCCGTGCGATCGAGAATGGCCTCGACGAGCGGTGCGACACGTGGATCGCCGCGAGCCACGTCGCAGAGTCCCGCGTGGAGCGCGGCGAAGGCCGCCAGGGAGCGGCCCGCACGCGCCGAGATGCCCGGGACCGACGCGGCATCCCGCGCCCCCTCGAGCAGTCCGATCCCGCGCTCTTCCGCCCAGGCCGCCAGCCGCTCGATCGACTGCCGCCCGATCCCGCGCGGCGGCACGTTCACGACGCGCAGCACGGCCTCGTCATCCCGGGGGTTGCGGACGAGGCGCAGCCACGCGACGAGGTCGCGAATCTCGCGGCGGCGAAAGAACTCCAGCCCGCGCACGAGCTGGTAGGGCACGCCGCGTGTGCGGAGCGCCACCTCGAGCGACCGCGAGAGCGCATTGGTGCGGAGCAGGATTCCGTAATCCCCGGGGCGACGCGTTCGGGCGGCCACGGCGGTCGCGATCTCCCCGGCGATGCGATCGGCCTCGTCGTGTCCCGACGCATCCAGCACGATCCGCACCGGCGCGCCGGCCGGTGCCGACGTGACGAGCCGTTTGGGCTTGCGCCGCGTGTTGTGCGCGATGAGTCGGTCGGCGGTGCCGAGGATGTTGGCGGTTGAGCGGTAGTTGTGCTCCAGCGTGACGACCGTCGCCGCCGGGTAATCCCGTTCGAACTCGAGGATGTTGCGGATGCTCGCCCCGCGCCACCCGTAGATCGCCTGGTCCGGATCCCCGGTGACCGCGAGGTGCGGGTGATCGATCGAGAGCCCTCGCAGGATGCAGTACTGCACGGCGTTCGTGTCCTGGTATTCATCGACGAGGATGAAGCGATGCCGCGCGTCGAGCGTCGCCCGCAGCTCCGGCTCCTCCACGAGGAGGCGGGCGACGTGCACGAGAAGGTCGTCGAAGTCGACGGCGTTGGTGCGCAGGAGCGACTCCTGGTAGGCCGGCCAGACCCGCCGCGCCACCTCGTCCACCGGACGCCCCCAGCGGGGCTCGAAGGTTTCGGGCGTCAGCAGGTCGTTCTTCGCCCGGCTGATGACCGAAGCGATTCGATCGACGGGCGTGCGGGCCAGGGGCACGCCGCACTGCCGGGCGGCCCGTTTGAGGAGCGACGATGCGTCGTCGGGATCGAGGATCGAATAGTCGCTCGTGAGGCCGACGAGCCGCGCGTGTCGCCGGAGGAGTCGGGCTGCGAACCGGTGGAACGTCCCCATCTCGACCGGCTGCGGTCCGACGAGGGTCGTCACCCGGCGCCGCATCTCGTCGGCGGCCTTGTTCGTGAAGGTGAGCGCGACGATCCGCTCCGGCGGGATGCCCGCCGAGATGAGGTGCGCGATGCGGTGCGTCACCACGCGCGTCTTGCCACTGCCCGGCCCTGCCAGCACCAAGAGCGGCCCCTCGACGTGCGTGGCCGCCCGCCGCTGGGCGTCGTTGAGTGCCTCGAATGACGATGCGGACATCGCTTTTCCGGGGAGTTCCCCGCCTTCGTCACGGTCCATGCCGGGGCCGGAGCGGCATCCGGCACGGCGACTCCGGTGGGCGGGTTGACCGTGTGTGGATTATATTCGCGCGGTGTCGGAGCCGGACCCATGGGTGCGGCGCCCGTTGGACCATCACACGCACGGGAGGGAACCCATGCCACGCATCCCCTATCGGAACCTCGCACAATCGAACGAGATGGAGGAGAAACTCGAGATGAGCACCGCGGAGATCGGCCTCTCCGTGCGCACCACGAACTGCCTCGAGGAGCGGGGCATCTTCACGGTGCACGATCTGCTCAAGTGCACGCGTGCGGACCTGCTTTCGATTTCGAACTTCGGGGAAAAGACGCTCGAGGAGGTCTACAGGGCGCTCGAAAAGATCGGCTTTTTTCGCGCCGAACGCCCCACCGAGCCGGGCCGCGGCGATGAGCGGACCGGGGAACAGGCTCCGCTGGCCGCCCGGCGGGAGAGCGTCCACGCCTGACCGCCGCCGCACCACTCCGCCAGCGTCGGATCGGCTCCGGCGTGGGGGGCATGGATGAGACTGCCGCGATTTTTCGGAAAGAAGCGCGGGGAGCGGCGGACCGGCTCGCAGCGATGGGGCTCCTTCGGCGAGGCGGCCTTTCACGGCGCGCTCGTCTGTGCCGGCGTCGCGTTCGCCGCGCTGCTCGCCTCCGGCGTGGCGGTGCCGGAGTGGCGCATCAACCACGACTTCCAGCCGACGCGATGCCGGGTGCGTGGCACAGGCCTCGTGCGACGCACCGTCGAGGATCCTCCAGGATCCTTCTCCACGACGTGGCGGCCCACCGTCCTCGTGCGCTACGAGGCGGAGGGCCGCCAGTTCGAGTCGTGGAGCCACTCGCGGGTACCGGCGAGCTTCGGCCGTGCCACCGCGGCCGCGCGGCTGCCGTCGTGGCCCATCGGTTCCGAGGTTCCCGGGTGGTACGACCCGTCGGATCCGGAGATGATCGTTCTCGAGCGCGGCTACAACTGGTGGATGTGGCTGCTCGCGCTGCTCCTGCCCGGCGCGCTGCTCGGATTCGGCATGACCGGACTCGTCCGGACGGCACGGAGGTGGGGTCGTTCCGAGGAGGCGATCGCCGCCTCGACCGGACTCGTCGACCTGCTCGATCCCTCGCGCCGCCCGCCCGCCGGCGCGGGCGTCATGCCCGGGGTCCCCGCGTGCGATGACCTCGTCAACTCTCCAGGCACGGTGCTGCGCTATCGTCTTCCCATCGAGAGCGCCGACACCTGGACACTGTTCGGCCTCGGCCTCTTCGCCGTCCTGTGGAACGCGGTGCTCGCGGTCCTGGCCGTCGGGGCAGGACTCGACCTGGCCGGTGGACGCATCGACTGGCTGCTGATCGCGCTGCTCATCCCGTTCGCAGCCATCGGGTGCACGGGGATCGTGCTCTTCGTCCGCCAGCTCTTTCTCGCCGCTGCGGTCGGCACGACGCAGATCGAGATTTCCGACCACCCCCTGCGGCCGGGCGGACGCTACGACGTCCTGCTCGCGCAGTCCGGCGCGGGGGCGATGCACGACCTGGGCCTGAGTCTGGAGCTGGAGGAGCAGGCGACCTTCCACCAGGGCACGGACACGCGCACCGAGTCGCTCGTGGTCGTCCAGCGGCCCGTGCGGGTCTGGGACCTCCTGCAGCTCGACCCGACGAGCCGTTTCGAGGAGCGGATGACCGTCGAGATTCCCGTCGACACGATGCACTCGTTCGCGACGGAGCACAACGTGGTGCGGTGGCGGTTCGTCGTCCGGGGGAAACCCTCCCGCTGGCCGCACTTCGTTCGCGTCTTTCCGATCATCGTGCACCCCCGCGACACCGCACGGCAGACGAGCGATACGGAGCCTGCCTCCATCGGGACCGTCGCATGACGAGCGAGTCGTTCGATCGTTCCCGACCGACGCTGCGGATCGACGCGCAGTTCGACCGCCTGGACCGGATCTACGCGCCCGGCGCACCGCTCACGGCACGCTACTGGATCGCGGGGATCGGCCAGGAGCAGGTCCGGTCCATCGAACGGTCGGTCAGCTGGTACACCGAGGGGAAGGGGGAGGAGGATCTGGGCGTTCACTTCTTCGAGCGCATCCCGCCGCCGTCTCCGACGGACGCCGTCGTCGAGGGCACGGTGACGACCACGCTGCCGGCCAGCCCCCTCTCCTACGAGGGCGTGATCGTCAAGGTGCGCTGGTGCCTCCGCGTGCGCGTCTTCTTCACGCGTGGGCGGGACTTCGTCTCCGAGCACGTCTTCGCCGTGGGCGACCTGCCGCCGGCACGTCCAGCCGCCCCTGCCACACGAATCGCATCGTCCGTACCCGTCATCCGCAGAGAGCCGACGTGACCGTCCACCGGATCGGGCGGCGCGCGCGCAACCCGTTCGCCACCCGCTTCATTCGTCCAGGCATGCTTCCGCCCCTCGATGCGGAGGGGCGTCCCGTGTCGGTGGCCGCGCTGGCGGCGCGCGTGCCGCGCGGCGGATTCATGGCCCTCGTGGGGCCGCACGGCAGCGGCAAGTCGAACCTCCTGACGGCGTTGGCGACGCATCTCGCGCACGACGGCGTCGTGATGCAGCGTCGGGTGCGCCGCGCGCGCGACGTGCCGGGGCTTCTCGCGCGGATCGCGCGTCTGCCCGTCGGGGCGATCGCCTGCATCGACGGCTGGGAACGTCTCGGGGCGCCGGGGCGCCTGGCGGTGCGTGTCGTGGCGTGGTGCCGTGGCTGCGATCTCGTCGTCACGGCCCATCGCCCGTGTGGCCCCGTCCTCGCCCGCTGCATGACCACGCCCTCGCTTCTCGCCCGCCTCGTGGCGATGCTGGGGCCGGATGAGGCCGTGATCGGGCATGACGACGTCGCGGCGGCCTACGATCGGCACGCCGGCAACGTGCGGGAGGCGCTGCTGGATCTGTACGACCTGTTCGAGCAGCGCATCCGCGGAAGCGCGGCGGCGGTCCGGACGTAACGCCGGTAACGGCCGTGCGGGTCGTGACGTCCGCCGCGGAACGATTCACGATGACGCGACCTTCTTTTTTCGGAGGATCGCACGGCACCCGACCTAGGCTAGGGATGTTCGATGTTCTGCCGGGGGCTGCCGGCGGTTCACGAGTCCCGGCGAAGGAGAGTGCGATGAAGACGCTTCACGTGACAGGCCCGATGCTGCTGGCGATGACCGCAGTGCTCGGGGGGGTGCGGGAATGCCGCGCCCAGTGCTGCCTGTCCGACCTCTTCGCGGGGTGCGGCACGTGCTTCCGCAAGGCACCGACCTACGCCGTCGCGCCCGTCGCCGCACCGGTGGTCGCGCCGATCGCCGCTCCTCCACCGCCGGTGATGGTGCCGGTGCAGCAGACGAGTTACGTGCCGGAGACCACGTATCGCACGCAGATGCAGACCGTGCCCGTGACCAGCTACAAGCCGTCATGTGAGATCGACCCTTGCACGGGCTGCCCCGTCGAGTGCATGCAGCCGGTCACCCAATACGTGCAGCGGCCGGTGAGTGTGCCGGTGACGCAGTACCGCGCGGTCACCACCACCCGCTACGTGCAGATGCAGCCCGGCTATGCCGCACCGACGGGTGCCGTCGCTGCACCCGCCTATCCGGTGGCCCCGGCCGCCCCGATCGCCGCGCCCGTGGCTCCGGCCGCGAGCCCGTTCGCGGGGACGATTCAGACCACGCCGCAGGCATGGGGCGCCGCCGGCAGCGACGTTCCGCAACAGCTCATCCCGTCCCAGCCCGGGGTGGCCGCCCCCGCTCTGCCGCCGGGCACCTATCAGCAGCCCACCTACCAGCCGATCACGCCGCAATCGGGCGTCAGCATGCAGGCCGCGCCCCAGGCGAGTCCGCTTCAGGCCACCACGCCGCCGGCACTCGCACCGGCGCCCTCGCTGCGACCGATCCCGGAGATGCCTCGATCGGGTGCCGCGGCCTCGGCTCCCAACGGCACACCATCCGCCGCGGGCGCGACCACCGTGCCGCCCGCGCTCGACACCCCGGGTGCGGCGCGCGGCCTGCCGTACGGCAGTGGCACGTACTCCCCGGCACCAGTCGCACCGTCGGGCTCCGGGACAGGGGCCGCGGCACCCGCCGTGATGCCGACCGTGCCCGGCACCGGTCCGACATCGGCGACAGGGGCCTTCCCCCGGCTGCTCGCTCCGACCGGCCACACGACGTCATGGCAGCCCGCGCCCCAGCCG
>Ga0214917_10003263_pt1 | contig 18918 bp, 13 predicted proteins | sample LL_1208_BB_MetaG_FD_177983 | JGI IMG/M metagenome (GOLD analysis project Ga0214917, IMG submission 177983) | Freshwater microbial communities from Lake Lanier, Atlanta, Georgia, United States - LL_1208_BB | ecosystem: Environmental > Aquatic > Freshwater > Lake | place: USA: Georgia | collected...
TACGCGAGCATTATAATGCAGAGCAAGGGTATAAAAAATTGCAAAAACTACTGTATCGCGATAATGTAATTTTTATCCGGAGACACAATAGTATCGTAAGTGCTATATTTCTTGACTTGGAAAAGAAGACGACAATTTATTTTGATAGTACAGGACAACAGAGGGCCTTTATAAAACATGTTGATGAACAAAATCTAGAAATACAATATGTGTTTACGACAATGGACGAGGACTCCGACCCGGATGACAATTGGATATTATTAAAGAACCAGAGTGCTGATGGTGGTCCTCTGTATCTGCGATTATTCATACCATCAAATGATTATTTAAGAGGCTCTTTTGATAGCCAATATCATTACAAATCCGTCTCGTTTGACACTTTCAAATTAATACCACGTCCGTTAATTAACACCGATAGTCCATGTTTTCAGCATCGAACTGTGTCGACATTCTATATGATTGCAGTTGATGATGATGGTCGGCATGACACAATCAATCTCCATGATACCCATAACCAATCTACCATATTCCAAAACATAGAATGTATAACATTCCTCATTTTAAAATTTTCTCTTTCACATGAGGAGGGACCGTCTCCTGAAGTTTCTTATTTCAATTTGCATATATTGATCACACTATCGCGCCAATGGCTACCTCCTGATCTAAACCCTGTGATGTTCAATCCAGATACCGATCTGTACAATATACAGGAGTCATTGAGAAGATATGTTCCAAAAGGTGATCAAATGGCAAACACAATCAAAGACTGGAAAGAATCGTTGTTGCCGAGCAAACAAGAGGAATTCTTTTTTATTCCGGATATAACAGAAAAAGAAAAAGACTATTTAAGATTTCTACACAATCTCCATGAGAAATCGTTGTGGAATATACCAGATTGGTATGTCTATCAGCCTTTCTTGTCATATTACATTAAGACATTTGAAGGAGAGGTTGATGACATAAACAGGTACACTACAACACCACCACCCCTAGACCAGAACCCTTATGATATATATTATACTTCTGGCGGCCTGAGACGGTGGAAGGAACTGGCTATGAGTAGACTACTATCACAGAAGAATCTCATTTTTAATGAGGAAGAACAAGACACGCTAAACAAAGAGGACTGTATACAATATCTACAAGAAACAGAAACTCATAGAAGAAAAGAAGATTTTGAAATACGGGAGGATCAAAAGATCTTCTTCAATAGGTTGATAGACCAAACAAAGCAGGGGGAAAAGTCAATTAATCAAATGAATATGGGATCTGGTAAGAGTTCCGTTATTATACCGTTAATTTGTCTGTATGCTACTCTTTGTGAAAAGAAAAGTGTATTCATTATTGTACCGGAAACTCTATATCATCAAACACAAAAAACAATGCAACCTTATACAATAGGATGTGACATGAAAAGGAGGAGAAAAATCTATATTTTTACAGATAGAAGTATAAAAATGAGCATATTGGAAGAAAGAATAGAAGTTAAAGACTTGAAGAATACCTTTTTGATTTTCGATGAAATAGATACACTGCTGAATCCAACAAAAAGCCAATTGAATATAAAACAAGGAGACATGCAGTATCATAAATTTGCTGATTTTTTCACTGATGTAATAGCGGATATTGTAGATGGCAGCATAGAAAAAACACAAACGTTGTATGAACACATTTGTCCGCAGTCTAAAGAGGCATTAACAAGGGTTATTGAAAATATAAGTAAATTGCACGCGAGTAAGTCTACCTTTGTGTACAATAGACACTATGGGTTTAATAATAATTTGCTCGACACGCTTGAAGGAATTAAGAGCATCAATATTGATACTACACCAGACGTCTTTATGGCGATTCCCTATCAATATAGGGATACTCCAATCATCGGTTCCTCTTTTATGAGTTTTGAAGTTCAAGTATATGCTACCTATATGTGTTATCAAAACCTTGAGTATATTCGATATGTAGATCTAAAATTACTTCAAACAATATTACGCAAACACTTTGAAATTAATAAAAGAGAACAGTACATGGAATCCAAATTCGATTATCTATGGACTAATATAGACGGCGACGACAAAATACAAGCAATTAAAAATAATAAACCACTTCAATTAAGAGAGTATAACCCACGTAAATTTTATTATTATTTCATGAAATTAATCATAATGAAATCTTCTTTATTCAAAATTTGTGATCAACAATCAAATATTTCGATGATTGATGTCCTGGCATTTCCAAATGACGACGACACAACACGTTATGTTATGTTCAGCGGAACAGTCCAGATAACACCTGCTAGTGATATGTTCCATTCTATTTTTAAGGACGCGTCAAATGATGATGATGATATCAAATGGGAAAACGTAAAGAAAATTGTATTCAACAACATCTATAAAGATAATGACCTTTGGCGAACGGAATACATTCCAGTATTCAACCACATGAAAATACGATCAGGAGAATCCCCCCCCCTTTATCAGGAGTTTGATGTCTTGATTGATGCATGTGGATATATTAGAGACCCTCTTTCACAATTCGTAAAATACTTATGCGACAACACTGACAAAGAAGTCGTATATTGGGATAAAGATAATAAGTGTTATGTCATGAAGAATTCCACAACGAAACCTACCCCTTATTCTGGGAACTTTACTAAAACGAATCAGTTTCTTTATTATGATCATGCTCATACGGTAGGAACCGATATTAGACAAGAAGGAACCGAATCCGGATTAATACTAATAGATTCCACAACTACGATGACACAATTTCTACAGGCAGCCTATCGTTTACGCAAATTACGAGGAAAAATACAGAAAGGAACAGAGACGAACGATCAAACATTACATATATGGGAGGAAAGTAGGGACTCCCAACAGGGCGACCGGTCGATAACTTCAATGCAAGTGCAAGAGTTAATAACTATGTTAGAGGAAAGAGAAAAACGGTTTATAGAGGACACGCGTCACTTGAGCATAGTACAATATTTTAAAATGTATCTAAGATTAAGCATGCGTAATAATATAGATGAGATTCCATCCGTTGATCGATTACATAGAGAAAAAGTATATGTAGCACTTCATTCTTCGTATAATCCACAAATTCACCTATCAAATTTCATACATAACAAAGATACCAGTTTTAGAAAACTAAAAGAACATATCAAATTAAAAGATATACAAGATAGTTTTACGAAGTTAGACGACCATCAGCAACAGCAGCAGCAACAGCAACAGCAGCAGCAGCAGCAGCAGCAACAGCAACAGCAGCAACAGCAGCAGCAACAGCAGCAACAGCAACAGCAGCAGCAATATAGTGGATATTATAATTCACAATTTATGCTCGATATAGGAGATGCATATCGTATCGTTCCAATATACGTAAAGTATGGTACAGAGAACTTAACATGGAATGTATTAAGATTCCCCATTGACAATGACCACAAAATATCAATGTATGCTAGTATTGATTATATAAGACCACCTGGAATACAGAAACAATGTTACCCTGATATTTTATATGGCAAGTATGCGGCAATTGTATTGTTGGACGAATCAAAAATTGTTTTTCCTTCAGACATTTCCAAGAATGGTTTGGGACAATTTCTTCTGGTATTAGATCATAACAAGTATTTTTTTATACATGAGAACTTTGATGTTTGGGATTCTAAACGTTACAAAGATTTCATGTTAAGTATTCCAAAAGATGACATACCGGATCATGTGGTGTATATGTTGCCATTTATGATAGACGAACCATTTGATTCAGACGAGAATAGTAGTCTGTACGTATCGCTAGCGGACACGTATATTACCCGAAGGAAGACACACAAAGCAGGTTTACATTCCGACTATCGCCTCGCACGATGGTTACGAATATCGCATCCAGATTGGTTTCGAGAGAAAATCCTTAAGAACTTGTCTTTCCAAGATCAATTTTTAAATCACATATCTGATATAAGCATTCCCCGTGATACACTAAATCCTTTGTCATATATGAAATATTATTCTCAAGTACTTGTATATTATCTTGGCAAAGACTATACTTCAGATTTTAAATATATATGTTTGGCATTTATTAGAGATGTAGGTAGTCCATATGCGGGTTTCAAAGTATTTCGCTATTCAAATGTGTTATTTTTTGGAATCGTCGCCTTTGTGAGTGTACAATTGCTTATACGATTGTTGGTTCTACAATTGAAACCTCTAAGAGTACGATCCATGAATTATCTACGAATATTAAAATACATCAAAAAGTGGGTATCGACCACGAAACATTATTTAAACCAACTACGTCATTTGTACAATTGGGCGTTGCTTTTAGACACGGTTCTTCCACTAACAAGTCTCCTTAAGTATATAGACCAAAAAATTAAAGAGCAAGAGAAAACCCTTTTAAGTATCAATGAGAGAGAATACAATGCCTCTATCACAAATCTGAAAAAGAGGTTTAAAGAACAGTCGCCGCCCGTAGAAACAAGTGGAGGTACCGATACAATACCCACCACATCCTCCTATACTTCCTTGCGTTTGGACGACGTGACCTTGGAAAATTATGATAGGTATATTAATTCCATGCAAGAAAAAATAGACACTTATTATGCTGCATCTACCGCGTCGCCACCAAATTTCGCCAACCTATTGTTTACGTTTATACTAAATCCTTTACAGTCTGAAGTAAATGATCCGCACGTATCTACGTTGAGTCGATTAATAGTTGGAGGTTTTCTACAATCTATTCTAAGCAATCCTGATCATGCGAAGGAATTGAAGGATACGCCTATACTCGATGATATAGATCTTTTTTTACAAGCAAAAGAAAAAGAAGAAGAAGATATATGGAAAACGGTCCTTATTCAATATCCTCTTGATCATTATCCTCCCTCTGATCCTACGCAATTCGTCGCATTTGGAAAATTCATCTTATTACACAAATCATCCACGCCCATTCACCCATTTTGTGTCGTCAATCAATATGGTCGATTCAGAAAGTCATGGAAGGATTACCATACGGCCTTTGCGTTTTATGATAACGAACTTTTTTTCATCCATTCATTGATCGAATTTTCGATGCAACAAGATGATCGATCATCGAAACGACGGACTCGATCCAAACCTACGACGAAAAGACTCATCCATTAAACGGTTTAGTAATGTTATTAAAGTAAATAATCAGTTTTTCGATTTCAGTCCTATCTGTACGTAATTCGCCATACGCAGTTAGTACACATAAAGGATGTGGCGGTGGAATAGTCTTCTTCTGTGGAGTTTTCTGGGGTTTACCTTTTTTGGACGAGGGTAGGATTTTCGGTAATGATATGGATTCAATTTCTTCAAGGAGTTGAACTTCTTTTGCACGCGCTTGTTCTTTTAAAAATGAAATGGAATAGTTTTTTTTAAATACAGACGATGACATTAAGAAAGTAACAAGGAATGTAATCAAAGGAAACAAGGTGGATCGAACCCAGGTTGAATCTTTTAATAAAGATGTTATTGAAGATAATAAAGTACTTCCACCACTATCTTTAGTTTCCTCTACCCCCCCTTGCACTGAAGCGATCTCGACGCGAACGCTGTCCAAAAGTTCATTTTTCTCACGCAAATTCTCCTGTAGTTGATAGAAAAGAATACGATAAATCAGGGTTGATAACTTTGTTTTATCTAGTATTCGTTTCATAGCATCACGATATTGGTGATAATTAAGTCCAACTAATTCTATCATGGTGATAGAAAACATATTCTGCGGCCGTGATGCATTCATATTTTGCCATGCTGATAGTTTCGCATCAAGTGCAGTGGATACTGCGGACGACTTCTTAAAGTTGCTGCGTATACCGAAACTGATGCTTTTCCCGTTATCGATTAAAAATCGTTTAACTTGTGATCCTATACGATATTCGTTATGGTAATGGGTAATGGATACTCCAAGGAGACTCGCTGCAAGGGCAGCGGTCCCCATAGTGATGATTTTTCGTGATTTTTGATGGAACACGTAATCAATTAATGTATCTTTCCATGTTTTCGTAGACTCGATGATCTCATGGGAGATCTCGGGTTCGGGTTCTACGAGAGTCAAGCCATATCGATCCCTTGGATCTTCTTCCCACAACAATGCAGATCGCTGTTCAAGAATAACAGGATTTGACCTGAGGACCGCAGGTGCTTTAAATAACTGCAAAAAAATAGCGGGATTCATTTTCCAATACACCAGTACCATAGCCGTGGTTGCGAGCAACAAGGATCCTATGATGAATTTCTTGTTAGACTGAAGTTGACGAGACCATAGTAATCGAACCTCTTCTTGAATTTCTTCTATGGTTTTTTCCTTCCCGTCCTCTGTAAAAAAATCACTCATAGACAACGTATCATCATACTTGCGAATACTCATGAACACCATTCGGTAATTTTCAATCGTGGGAGAAAGCGTGGAGCCTTGGAAGGGATCTTCTCTTTGAAGAAATAAACGAGTAAATAATTGTTTCGCCATTTTTTTTTGATATTAGTTATTAATATAATAAAAAAAACTTCTGTTTCCTCTTTTTACCTGGAAAAATGAAAAAAAAAAGAGAGAGAAGGGATTTTCTCATGCATGCTCCACCATTGACGGAAGAAGCGGAAGCGAAGAAGAATTTTGAAAGACAGAATATAGTTCGTTGTTTCAGGATGAAAACAGCGAAAAAAAAACCGGCGGTAATCCAATCCCTTCTATTCCATAAGGCCTTGTATACCAAACAAGAAGCACGACATTGGTTAACACGACATCATTTCAAAGCAATATCCAAGATGGCATCCCAATTACATTATTTTCGAGCCACCATCACAAAGAAACATCCTTCTAAACGTTTTTTTTCCAAAAAAACAGGAAAAGGTATTACTTTTGTTTTTCAACGATAAAAAAAAAGGGATCATAAGAAAAACATTATCATGCAAGAGACACGTCATGTTTCGCTGCCGCCACTCACCTTTAAACATTTTTTGACTATCAATGTATCCAATTGGAAGATGTATGATTCATTATCCTTAGGAACCTCTTTTTACACCGAAGAGTTCGAGGGAAGGATAAGAAAGGATAACATAACAGGATTCAATGAGTTTCTAGTTAGACTTCACCATCGTTATAAACCCGTCGATTCCAAAAAATTCGTTTTTTTTTTTTTCACATCGTGATGACGATAGAGAAATCTGAGTTGACATACGACGACCGGGATGAGGATGAGCAGCAGAATTTATTACTAATCAAGTATTTACGAGTTCAGTGTTTATTCGAACATGTGAAACTCATTCTACAGTCTTTTCAAGACAAGGCACCATCCTGCCTATGTATTCTCGTCGGAGGAAGGATACCAATTATGTATAAATATTCCGAAATACGGCCCATCTTTACAAAAAATAATCGATTTATGTCCAAAACGTGTTTTATTCAAATATTCTCCCACACGGATTGTTTTTATGGATATAGAAAGTACGACGTATGTGGAAGTACGTTCTGATGATCAAGTAGTTTTTCTAATTGGACATATCACAACATTGTTTACCGCCGTCGGTGGTAGAAGACGGTAGAGAAGTAGATTTTTTTCCATATTTAAGTACACAAGAGAAAGCCTACGTGCAATTTTTATCCCATTTACATAAATCTCATCTATATGGAATACACCCCTTTTTCTGGTTTTTTTATTCGGATGATAGCACTAGATATGATTGTTGAAACAAGCGAGAAAATAATCGATTGGACATTTTTTTTGTTGGAACAACACCGTTTGTTTCGCTACTTCCTATTCTTGATATGGATAACGAATACGAATACTACCTACTACTACAGAGGACGGACAATGTCCAGAAAAGGAAAATCATGGCCTATTTTCTTAAGATTCCGTTCACTTGCATGAAATAATAAATGATTTCTTGAGGACCGCGAGGTGGAGGATTCTTGTTGCGACACCACCCCACAACACCCGTACTTGAATTCTAATATCTTCTTCATGAACTTGCACGTGACGTCCCTGTTTCGTGGACTTCGAATTTCAACAAGGGGGAACATGCGACAGTAGGACTCCCGCGTAAACATGGTCAACGCATAAGGTGATGCCAACTTCAAAAACGTGGCCATTTTGCCCACGTCCACGACGGGAAGACAATTGGCCACGACGACCCCTTTTTTCATACTTCGTGAAAAAGGAGCAAGACCAATATCCTCGTGACAACGATGTTTTTGCATAATATGCTCGTACTGTTCATCGGTAAAAATAAATAAAGATTGACGACCTCCTCGACGATCCAAGGATTCTTGCAACGATCCGCAAAGTCCAAACCGGTGTTCCATGATTTTCCGTATCGCCAGGTAGACTTGATGATACCGAAAAGGGGAACGAAATACCACTTGGTTGGAGGAATCTCCCTTTATTTGGAAATCCTCGGTCGTAATGTTGTATAGATTAGCAACTTGACAACGTAGTGTATCTAGTATGGTGGTGGCGGCGGCGGCATTGATCTGTAGACTTCGATGCAACTCTTGGAATTCTTGATATTCGATTTTTTTGGTAATACACCGTGTATAACCATCCAACAAAGAGGAAGGACCGCTGAATAAGAGACGGCGTAATAATATTTGATGAGGATTCTTGTATAAACGACAGTGTGGTAGTTCCACTTGACGACAATAGGCGTAGGCATTGGAACCTTCTTCTAAAATAGTCTTGAATTGATCGAACACTCCATCAATAGTGCATTCTTCGGTAAACCCCTTTTGATCCAGGATTTGAGAACAAAGACTCGTGATCCGGGAGAGCGATTGCTGGAAAATATCTTGTAGAAAATACCGATGATACCGTCGTCGAACGAATCGAAGAATATCTCGCTTGAATTCGTCTTCTTTCAATGTCCCTAGAGAATATCGTTTCCTTTGGGATTGAAAGGTACTGCTCTTGTACTCTTCTTCGGAAAAAGCATAGTGTCGAGGAGTTGCTAAATATGGATCGATCATTTCGACGATTTTCCTCAAAAAGCGAGACAAGAGGGAATATTGTTGGTTTTGTGGATGTTCTTGTTCGAATCGATAAATCAAAAACATGGTATTTTGCAAGACGCGATAGGTAGACTCCTTCAATGTGGGAGGAGGAGGAGCCGCCGTCTCGGTGGATTCTCTTGATTCTTCTTTCTTCGATTCTCGTAGTTTTTCATGGGCCTGTTGCACTTCCTCGGGTGATCGATCTAACCGTTCAAAGTAATGAGGATTATGCAGGACACTATGGGTAAGAATTCGACCAGTTGTCCACGAGAAGGGAGTATAGCACTGAATACAAAACATTTGATCACATCCTTGTTTTTTGGAAATGGATTCTCCACAGGTTGGGCAAGGCCGGGTGGATTTGGTAATCCAGTCAATCGTCCGGACTTGATCTGGATTACAAACATGATCGGTCTCTTGGATCGGTTCATGACAAACGGTGCAATGTTGAGCGGTACAGACCATACAGATAAAACTAGACTCCTGTAAAAATCCGGTACAGGAGGATACTTGACAACGAAATAAAGAGGTCTTGTAATAAAACCCTTTCAACCGTTTGCCCGTGTTGGATGGATACTCTTGTTGTAAGACTTGATTCCAGGAAGAGATTGTCTCCTCCATCTTGAGAAATTGTTGATCTTCCACCGTAAGTTGATCCCATATCTTCATCTTGGAAAAAACATCATATTCGGTACGCTCCAGGGCAACTGCTTGAGAATCTCGAAGTAGCCATCGGACAAAAGAAGGTGGTTTGTTTTCGGGAACGTTCCTCCGAAGAGGGATAATAATGTCTTGTAGACAACGATCCATCTCCTGTTGGATACGGGAGAGATGGTCTTGTCGAGATCGTTTAAGGCGGACTTGGTCTTGCGTGGAATGTAAATGATGTAACGTTTCTTGTTTCCAGATATCATCGACCATTCGTTCCCACATGATGACGGGTGGTTTCTTTTCGAATAAGAGATGTATGGATTGGATCGAAAATGGTTCACGACAACGAATACACGATGGAAGATGAGATTGTCCGGGTCCGAGTGGGACAGGATTCTTGATATAATTGGTACGGATACACGGGATACATGATTGATAATGACAATGCGAACAGGGCATCGCATTCTCTTCTTCGTGGATGATTGTTGTGTAGCAGATGGGGCATTCCGTCATCCTATAAGAGAAACATGAAAAGAAAAAATGAATAATATACCACGTAATAAACTGATCTTCATACTCTCATCATTCTGGAAAACTCTACGGTCTCTTATGTTTAGAAAGTCGATTTTCTAAGAAAAAAAGTCAAGTCTTTCGTTACGATAAGAATATTTTTTTTCTATAGGATATCATATAATTAACAAATATGCTTCAAGAAGAAAATATAAAGGCGATCCTTGTCGATAGTGAACATATGGAGGTGGATCATTTAAAGCAGAAGTACGAGGTGTTTGAGAAAAAGTACCCGACGTTGTTTTCCATGATGATTTCTGAAAAATCCAAGTTTGATATCCGTAAATTGAACAAGATGATCACGTTACAACAACAGGTAGCGGAAGCCAAACTCTCGGCGGAGTCGGCCAGTCGACAAATTGGACAAGAATTATTTGACGAGTATGTGCAACCGAATTTAGAGGTAGACGAAATGCAAAACTAATGTACTTTTTTTTTTTTGGATAGGATAGAAAAATGGAATGCGGGATTTGTTATGAACCCTTCGGTACTGGAGACAAACGACAGATTCGAACTTCATGTGGTCATTCCTTTTGCAAAGAGTGTCACGAGTCCTCTTTTTTTCATTCCAACAAGAGAAAAATAGAGTGTCCATTATGTTCCAAGGAATTGTCTCGCGATGTCCAATTGGATTTATCCTCCGAAATACACCATTTACAACGAGATCGTGATTTTCAACATTTTATTCAGCAGGAGAAATACAGAATGCAAGGGGAAAACGAACATGCGGCTTGGTATAGACAATGTCAAGCATTTGCCGATGACATGGAACGTACCTTTGAAGGGAAAGTATTATATTCAGAGTATCAGTATCAAAAAATGTCGATTGGAAACAATGTCATCTCGATGCGCAAGGTGTATACTACGATTCGGTTTGATATACCAGCAGAGGAACGATTACTATTAAAGGAAGCATTGGATGCATCTCGACACGAATTCGCCACCATGTGTCGTTTTCAGTCATCCTCGGAACCTCCTTCATCATCATCGACTAAAATGTCTTTACGATGTCCAGAAGAGAATTGTCGGGGATATGTTACCGTACAGAAACCAGAGGAGGAGGAGAAGGACGACGACGACGACACTCCCTCTTCTTCTACCTCTTATGTTTGTTTGTTATGTAAGATCTCGAGGTGTCGTTTATGTTTTGAGAAAATCGAGGGAAATCATTCCTGTTTGGAAGATAAACAAGCATCGTTTCAAACCATTATGCGCGATAGCAAGCCGTGTCCGCAATGTAAAGAACTTATTTTCAAGGTGAATGGATGTGATCAGATGTTTTGTACGATGTGTCATTGCGTTTTTTCATGGAGTACGTTGAAGGAAGACTATGGAAAAATTCATAATCCAGAGTACAAGGATATGATAACGAGAGTCCTGAAATTACCAGAGCAACCCGTGGTGGATATAGATCATTTTTCGAGGATTCTTCCGGAAATAGGAGGATATGGGTCACGACATGTTCCGAAGAAGAGTTCTAGTTCGTTTTATTCGTTTTTCATTAAAATGACTCAAACGATTATGTTATTGGAAGAGTATTGTCGAAAGGCAGTCTCCTTGCAAGGACCTATTAAATTTCAAGCAATCATGCAGCGATATCGTATTTTTTATATGACCCATATCTATCCCACCGAAACCGTTTGGCAACAACGAGTTTATTCTCAATGGGTAAAACGGCGAAACATGACCCAGCGAGTGGATGAAATTCATAAACTTCATCGTATGATTCAATTCGTAATAGAGGAAGTGAATACATCGCCCCCTCTACGTTATCTTCAATGGCGCGAAACGTATTACAATTCACTCGCCATGTTTCGATCTTCTTGGGAAAACACCCAACGATGTTTTTCTCAACTGGGAATTCAATGGAATACGATTGGAGTGTTTCAAGAGTGGAATGCTTTTTTTACCTTTCACCATACTATTATTTCCACGGTATCCTCGAATCCTTTATTGGAATCAGAAGACCTTTTATGGATAGGAGAGTGCGGAAGCCGTTATACGGGAGGAACTCGGAATAATGTATATCATGGAAAAGGTCGTTTGACGGGACTCTATTCTGCATTGGAAATATACGAAGGAGAGTTTAAAGATCATGTACTCCATGGCTATTGTACCATCACGCGCGACCAGTGTCAATATAGAGGGTACTATGATGATGGAAAGAAACACGGCCCTGGATGTTTTCGGCTCGCGGAGACAGAGATGGAGATGATAACCACCCGCTCCGCCCACGTCCTTCCCAAACCGCCTTATTTTGTATGCTTTGATCATAATCGATTAAGGTGGATGGTGTTTCCCAGAGAAGAAGAGAAGAACATGGATCATGCATCATTGTCTTTGTTGATCAATTTCCTTTTTACAAGAGGGATTTTCTTTTCAGCATCCTCTTACGGTGAACATATTGTCCGAGATGTAACAAATGAAGGAATTTTGTATGAAGTCGATTCTTATTCGGCAACTCTTCCGCCTATAGAAAAGAATAAGATGGTTTTGTTATGGGAACAGGAGCATGGGACACCGGAGGAGGAGGAGGAATTCCCTTTTATAACCGTATCGTTCCTTCCAATTACGGGGATCCGTGATGAAATGATTTGTCACAAAGGATATCGGATGGGTGGTGATTTCGTGGATGGTTGTCTTCAACGAGGATTCATTGACTATGGAACAACGGAAGAGGACGTGGTCGTTTATCGAGGAGCGGTTTGTAAAAATCCCCATTATCGAGAATATTTCCTAGAGACGGTACTGCGTCATGGGAAAGGAACGATGCTTATCAAAAATTCACAGGAAAAAGCAGAAGTAGAAGGCGTGTATGTGAACAACGTAATGGCCGACAATGCTGTTTGTACAATTACCTATGAGAATCGTGACCATCCTAGATTATCATTTCATTTTAAAGGATCGTTCAAGAAAGGCATCCAAACATTTCACGATGGAAGCGTCTTCGAAGGAGAATTCGATGCATCAAGTTCCTCGACGACAGGCCGAATCATCTTACGTAAAGGAACGATGCGATTTTCGAATGGTGATATATTAGAAGGGGATATGAACATGAAGGGAACGTGTCATTATTATTCCCATCAAACTAGAAAAAAGACTCTGTGTTGTTGTAAAATGGAATTCAGTAGGACTTACTTGAGGATGTATAGACGGGAGAAAGGGAGGTATCTCCGATTGATTACATGGGAGCCTTTTACAGACTAAGAATGGATGGGAGTATATTGATAATTATCATAAAAAATCATTTCCAGAAATTTTTCAAATTGGGTTTTTGTAATGTAGGGGGGAGATTGATGATATCGATCATCGACCTCTTTTTTAAAAATCTCAAACGTAGAAGGACGTTGTTGTGGGAGATTTGTCGCAATGTCATAGACTTTCATGTACTCTCTCTTAATTTTCTCTTTATAAACGACGTGTTTCATCCAAGGCCGGACATCTTTCATCTTTAATTGATACGTTTCAAGAAGTTGTGGAAGCGAATCCATTGGGATGGCTCGTATTTCATTAATCAACTTGTTGGTTTTTTCAGTTTCTTCAGGGTCCCCTTTGAAAGGAGGGTCTATTTTAAACCACTCATGTAGACGGTTTTCATTGATCGTTTTCCTCATCACAACGGCTTTATTAGAAGGAAACTTACGAGAACAGATCGAGTGAAGGATTTTTACTATGTTAGGGGGAGATTCATCGAGTATTTTTAAAATGTCAAGATAGGGGCGTAGTTTCTGCTGGGCTTCGCCTTTTTTTGGTATTTGGATGGATTCATCCAACCTTGAAGTTTTTTTTGCAGCGGTAGGAAGAGGTTTACGAACAGAAGAGGAGGAAGAGGTACGTTTATTGGAAACAGTACGAACAGGATTAGACATGACGGAAGTTTGTCCTAGTTTTGCAACTAATCCTGCATTTGCAACTAATTGTTCTAGTTTTTTCATTCTAGTGAACAGGTTCTTCATGTCCATGTTCTCCATGACCATGTCATTGGTTTTTTTTGTTTTTTTGTTCTCCATGTCCATGTCATTGTTTTTTTCGTTTCTTTGCATGGTGGATTTTTTAGCAGAAATCCTGCCTGGATTAGTACTAGAGGAGGAGGGACGGGACGTTGGTTCCTTCGCTGTTTCTATCGTTGTAAATCGTCCGAATAGTTGGTATAATGTTAGCGATGATGGATCCTTGTTATCAATAAAATCATTGATTTTTTTATTAATTACATCCTGATCTTGACGTCCCTCTTGCTTATGTTGCAACTTATTTAGGTAACTATTGACTACCTCTTTCAAGTCAATGTCGCGTCCGTATGAATAAGCCTTGAACATCGATACCAACAACTCTTGAATTAAGAGAGAAAATTTTTTTTTATCATTTTCTCCACTATAGTTGATAAGAAATAGTTCACGTCCTCCTTTTTTTACTATTTCACAAATACCTTTCAAGATATAATTAATAATATCGTTACACCTTTTTCTGTTTTTTACGTCCTTGACATCGATGATATGTTCTTTTCTTGAATGATTCCTTTTTAAAAACTTTTTTTTTTTTTCGTCGTTGTAAACAGTTGAAAAATCGTATTTATCCTCATACAAGGTTACCTTAGTATTCTTTTTTATGAACGAAATTAATAACTTCCACCACCGAGGTTCCTCCAACTCACATGTATTGTTTAAAAATTTTTGAACAACATAATCAAATACCTCACTCAGAAGTTTCGTTGACTGGTTTTTATTTAAAGTAAGATTAGAATAATCAAACATTTTATATTCCATGCATGAGATTTTTTTTAACATTGTAGATATATTTCCAATTTCTTTTGTTGGGATTGATCCAAAACAAGAACTAGAAGAGAATAAATAGATCGTAAATGTTGTTTAATTAAAATTTCATTGCATCTCAAAATCGGAATGTGAAGATTATCCAGGCGCATCCAATAGCCTGGTAAGAAAGGGTCTTGATCTAGAATAAAATAATGCGTATCATTCTTCATGATCGTCTGATAGAGATGAGTATGTTTCATCAAATAATGATCGATTTCCTCCTGTGATTTGGTACGAGAAAGATAATGTCTTAAATCTTCCTCTGTGAAATAAATACCATTATTGAAAATAGAACGTAGTAAGTACACACTATCATATCTTAATTTGCGTCTGTAATTAGGATCGCGACGTGGTCGTGGTATTGGGATTTGTAAAGTCCCTTCTTCCTCCTTCTTTTTCACGGATTTGATCTCCATCCTTACACGACAAGACAAAAAAAAAATAAAATAATATGTAAAAAGCATGAGTGTTGTATGTGTATGGTTTTGTCTATCACTATCATAAACAACAACGGAAATAATAGAATACTATATTTCATTTCAAACGTAGGGGATGGATGGCCTGGGAGACGACCTATTTTGATGCTTGCTCAAAGATTTCCCTGAGTCGTGGACCTTGAGTTTTATGATTATGATATTTCGTATAAAGTGATTCGAGTTTTCTCCATTTCATTCTGGTATCTTTAATTGTAAGAGCATTATCAATTTCCTCCTTCGGAGACAACGACTTGCTGGAAGAAGCCACGGATGATGTACGTGAAGGGGATGATGTACGTGAAGGGGATGATGTACGTGAAGAAGCCGATGATTTACGCAAAGTCGATACTCCTTCATAGGATTTCCAGTTAGTCAAAAGGTGCTCAATCTTTGCACGGTAATATTTATTATCATAATATTTCTTGTAGAGTGATTCAATCGTCTTCCATTTTTTTCGTGTATCTTGAATGCTCAAAGCATTATCAAGTTCGTCATCAGGAGACAAAGACTTGCGTGAAGAGACTTTTTTTGGGGAACTCTTCTCCTGAGAAATTTTCGTCCTGGTTGGGATTTTGTAACAACATTGAACACCGTCCTTATACTCTTTTTTAACATAATGTTCTTTGCAGGGGGGGGTACGTTCTACACCGGCATATTTTCGACAAAAAATTGGAGACTTTGGAGACATTTATTTTTAGTGAAGATTTTTTTTTTAGGAACTAACAAAAAGAGACACTCTTTTAACCCCCCGGCACAAATGGCACAAATAATGGCTATAAGGAAGAAGTATTATTCCATATAAACAATTCTTTGGTGTTAGGTAATAAAGAAAATGGTACTTATGAATAAAGATGAAACGAAGGAATTATCGAGGATCGCTATTTGGGATCGATATTTTGCATTGGACTTTATGAAAAAAGTAAAAGAGGATGAATGGATATTACAAGATGATATCAATGGTCTATTTTTAATTAAACCTCCGTCATGGAGGGTAGTTGTTCATGCTGGTATGGAAAATCTGTATGTGAAAAACAAATACAATCCCGTTTACGATTTTTATCACCATGATCAGTTGATGTATCAAGTACATACATGTGTCATGAGATCATCCACCTCGTATTCTTTGCGTGATATGATTATCCACGAGGGAAAAGCCTGTGGATGATTGGCTTTACACAGTCTCTAAATTACGTTTCCAGGACTGTAATATCGTCGGCACCAAGACCGAGGAAGAATTCTGGATCTCCTCCTTTATCATCATCAGGAATTGCAGAATAACGGGTGAGAACCAGTGTCGATACTTGTCAAAAAGATTCATCATCTGAACATTCGATATCAATAAATCCAATAGAAAATCAGGATCGTCACGAAAACGGAGCGGTAGACTTTTCCAAAGTGTTTCCGTTACAGTTACATTATCCTTTGCCGATTGAAAATAATATAGAAGTAACTCCCGGTCCTCTTTCAAATCGTGAGGGAGATACATATAAATATGATAATTGGATGCTATCATCTGCATGACAAAATTTCGATCGTTTCTTAGTCTTGATGATGCGGATTGGAAATTGTATTCTCTTTCATTTAGCATGGCCAATTCCACTATCTCAGGATCATCGCGCAGTCTCATAGAAGCATATTCGAATGCATTGCTATCTTGAACGATTGCCTGTCTAACAATTTGATCATCATCCCTTATTCGCCAAGATGCAGACCTTAAGACCGTGTGATTGAGGTTGATAACTTCTTCGATAAAATAATAATCGTCTCTTAATCTTTCTGAAGCATACTGTACGATATTTTCCTCCGAGGAAGTCCGTTTGATCAAAATCAACATCAATTCGGCATTATCTCGAAAAGAATCACATGGCTGTTGCAAGAATTCCGGAGAAAAGAACTTGCAAACATATTCCAAAAAAATAGGATTGAATTGTCTCCAAGAAGGATCGACGGGATGGAGGATATCCATCTTGGATTTGTTTTCTGCACATTGAAACTCTTTCAAAGAAAAGATCTTTTATTGAAAATTTCTATCCATTCCCATACTCCAATTCTTTATTTTACTTATATTATTTACATAAGAAATATAGTACTTTCTACTTTTTTACTTTCCCTCCGACACTTCAACTCCATGACTCTCCTCGCCGTCATGTATCTTCTCGTGCGGTAGCCATAAAATAGAAGATAATATTTCAACTTTACCGTTTGCATTAGAATAATCAATGAAGAAAGACAAGAGGGCTATGTATCACAGTGGGAGAGAGAGGAAATGGGACTATCGATTATATCCATCCTATACTACTAAAGGATGCTTCTTTCTTTGATTTTTAGGATAAGAAAGGGGGATGGATAAGATGAATATGATTCGTGATCGATTTTATGAATATCTGTGAAAGCAGCGAGAGAAATCGGTCTCTCTGGAAGATGCTGTTTTTATTCTTTTTTAGTGATACAGATCGAGCCTTCCGTCTTCTCTCCTCCTTGTTCGTTTGGCTTTTTTATGAATTTACAAGGTCATGATATTAATCCGGGTAGTATCATGTTTACGCATCTAACCTATATATAGTTGGACGTATTTAACGAATACCATATGGATAGGACCATCGAAGATGTGGATGTAATTCGTATAATTCGTGACGAAAGTTTTTCCTGATTATTTCAATGATATTCAAGGATTACAACGATTTCCTAACCCCTCGTCTTCAGACATCCAACGAAGATTTGGTTACTAATCTGGTGCGAAAGATTACGATGTTAGGAGAAGGCGATTTAGGAACAGGGGTAACGAAATTATTTGAAAACATGAAAGATGACGCGTCCTCTTTTAGTATTACGGTCACCATACTGTAATGCATTACGTTTTTTTTTCTTGTGACAAGATAAAATGATAAAAGATATCCTGATTGAGAAAGGAAAATTGGAAACTCATTACAAATTTTACATGTCAATGGTAGTATACTCCATCCTTTTATTAGGACTATTTATTTATACCATTACTCAAAAAATCACAAATAAAGAAAAATCATGGTATCAAATTTTGAATCAACGAATCACGAGTGGTCATTTTTTACCATTTACTTCTTTACAATCTATTCTATTTATCAGTATCTTAATACTAATACAGTGTATTTTTTACATCATAGTTCTTAAAAATAATCATGTTGCCTATCTCCAAGGTATTTTATAAAAATGATGTGCGAAATCTCTTTATCTCACCATGCTCTATGTGTTTAGACAAGTCCCTCTCTCTATATACGTTCAGGCGAGTTAAGGAGAAAATGTCTACTCCATCACTCATTTTTATCGCTGTTGAAAAAATTACTTTGTTAAAAATTATTTTTTAGTTCCATAAAAAGTTTTGGAAACTCATAAAAAAGTTTAGAGACTCAATTCCAAAAAAATGAAAAAAAATG
>Ga0214917_10003264_pt1 | contig 18915 bp, 15 predicted proteins | sample LL_1208_BB_MetaG_FD_177983 | JGI IMG/M metagenome (GOLD analysis project Ga0214917, IMG submission 177983) | Freshwater microbial communities from Lake Lanier, Atlanta, Georgia, United States - LL_1208_BB | ecosystem: Environmental > Aquatic > Freshwater > Lake | place: USA: Georgia | collected...
TGATAATATTTCAGATTTAGAAAATGAAATATTATTACATAATCCAACAAATATTATGTCATTTATTGGTAGAACACATGGTAAAATTCAAGATAAAGAATATACGACAATTGATTATTTAGAACAGTCAGGAAAATTAACAGAAAATGTTAGAGATAATTTATATTCACCTCTTGTATTGGCTTTTTTATCTCATAAACATAAAATACATTATACATATTTAGGTACAGGATGTATATTTGAATATGATGAATCACATCCTTTTGGTGAAGAAATTAATGGATTTACTGAAAATGATTCACCAAATTTTTTTGGATCATCGTATTCAATTGTTAAAGGATATACTGATAAATTAATGCATATGTTTGATAATGTTTTAAATTTAAGAATTAGAATGCCAATAACATCTTGTACAAGTTCTAGAAATTTTATTACTAAAATTATAACATATAAAAAAATATGTTCAGTGCCAAATTCAATGACAGTATTACCAGAATTAATACCAATAATGATAGACATGGCAAAAAATAAAACAACTGGAACAATAAATTTAACAAATCCTGGATTAATATCACACAATGAAATATTAGAAATGTATAAAGAAATAATAGATAATACATTTAGTTGGGAAAATTTTACTATTGATGAACAAAATGAAATATTAGCAGCAGGTAGATCTAATAATTTTTTAGATACAACTAGTTTAAGTAACTTGTATCCAAATGTAAAAAATATAAAAGATTCAGTAAGATGTTGTTTATTAGAAATGTTAAATAATAAAAAATAAATATTTTTTTATAATAATATATAAATGACAATTGGTATATCATTAGGTTTTAACTGTGATAGTGCAGTATATGCCGTAAATAATAAATTAAGATCAAGAAAGAACGAAGGATATAATACATGTCCATTTGATGAAATGGTATCAAATTATAAAGGTATAATTGCATGTATAAATGATGATTTCAAGTATTTATGTGATCCAGAATACTTGGAATTAAAAAAAATGCCAGACGATTCGTGGTGGAGAAATGAAACATTTATATATAATAAAAAATATAATTTTATTTTTAATCATGAAAGTCCAGGTCATGCAAATTTATATATAACTCAAAATTGGAAAAATGGCATTAATCATTTTTGTATGAATAATTTTAAAGAATTTATTATTAGATATCGTGCTAGAATACAAAATTTTATTAATTATTTAACTTCTAATAATGAGATAACATTTATTATTACTAGAAAAAATTGTAAATTAGAAAATCTTACTGAATTGCAAAATATAATCAAATATAAATATCCAAAATTAAATTTTTCATTTGTTATTCTCAATACAACAATACCAAATTTAATAGAATGGTATACTATTCTTATGGAAATTGATGAAAATGATGATGAAGTTATGCGATTATTATAGTTTTTATTTATATATAATATTTCATATTATATATAATAATGAATTATTCTGAATTTATAATTGAATGTATAAAAACAAAAAAACCAATTGTATTTTGTAAATATGGTGATGGTGAATATATATGTGTTAAAAAATATTTAAATAATCCAAATATATCAGATATTGTAGATGAAACTGATCTTAATGCAGAAATAAATAATTGTAATATAGTAATATGTAATTCAGATAGAGATACATATACAGAAAAATTAAGTAAAGGATTATTAAATTCAATTAATTATATTGTAAATCAAGATAATGTATTAATAGGTCAATATTTAAATGTAGATAAAATATGGGAACAAATAGTAAATAGAAAAATTAATTGGTGTTCATATGAAATATTATTATTTAATTACCTTGATATATATGATAATATAAGATTTACTAATAAAATAAATATATATAAATCAATAAAAAATTCTAAAATGAATAAAATTATTATATGTAATGAATTATTAATAAAAACAGAAATTTTATTAGATATAAATCATATAATAACGATTCCATTTAATAGTTGGTTTGATGATAAATTTGAAGAAATATTAGATAAAGTTAAAAATTTGATGAATAATGATATGAATATAATATTAACTAGCTGTGGAATGAGTGCAAAAGTATTAATAGCAGAATTGCATAAAATAAATCCAAATAATATATATTTAGATATCGGATCTGGGCTTGATTTAGTATGTACTAAAAGAAATACAAGAAATTTTAATATTACTTATGAAAATATATATGAAAAATTTAAAGAACATGATTTTATTCCTGATAATTGGAATCATGAAAAATATGACTTTATATATAATGATGCTAGTGAAAAATTAGGTAATGATTTTATAAAATAAATAATCTAATAAATAATCTAATAAATAATGTAATAAAAATTTTAATAAAGATTTTTATAAATATAATAATATTATTTATAAATGAGTAATTTTAAAAAAACAATAATAATACAAAAACATTCTTTATGTTGTGGAGGAATTGGTGATTTTATACGAGCATGTTTATCATTCTATTCATTATCACAAAGATTAAATTATGATTATTATATAAATTTTGATGAAAATGTATATTTAAAAGAATGTTTTGTAATAGAAGAAATACCGAATGATATAACAAATTTAGAAAGTGAAGAAATTATTTTATTAGATGGTATATATAGTTATGAATCAATAAAACCAATATTAGATAGAATAACAAGTAATCCAAAAGTTTATTATTTAAAGTCTAATGCAATTGGTTTTGAATCAAATGAAAATATACAAAATATTAAAGATTATTTTTTTAATAATATTTTAAAACCATCACATAAAATTATTAATTTTATTAATAATATTTACAATAATTATAATATTATTAATAATAATTATATTTCAGTTCATGTAAGATGTGGTGATTATAATATGCAAAAAAATTTAGATCAAATTACATCTAGTATTGATAAAAGAATTAATATTGATGATAATAACATATATGAATATTATAATAAAATGATAAATAAAGTGAAAGAAGATTATAAAATAAATATACCAGTAATAATTCATTCAGATTCAGTAATATTTAAAAATAAAATGAAAGAAATAAATAGCGAATATACATATTTGGATTTAGAAATAAAACATATTGCAGAAAATATAGGAATAGATAATATAAATTCATTTATATCAACAATAAGTGAATTTTACATTATATCAAAAGCAGCTAAAATAATATTATTAAATGTATATAGTGGATTTTCACATATTGCGTCTATTATAGAAAACAAGGAATTACTTGTAAATTTTAATGTAGAATATTTTAATTATTTACATACAAATAATATAATAAATATAAATTAAAAATAATTTACACTTTTATAAATAGTTTAAAACTATATTTTTGATAATAAAAAATATAATTAATATATACTTTAATATATATTAATGATTAATTTACTTATAACAGGTGGATGTGGGTTTATAGGATCAAATTTTATAAATTATATATTTAGTAAAAATAATTATAAAATAATAAACATAGATGCAATGTATTACTGTGCAAATGAGAATAATGTAAATGAAAATATACGAACATCAGATAATTATGTATTAGAAAAGGGTAATTTATGTGATTTTAATTTTGTAGAAGATGTTATTAAAAAATATAATATTACACATGTTATTCATTTTGCAGCACAATCGCATGTACAAAATTCATTTGAAGATTCAATATCATTTACTCACGACAACATATTAGGAACACATACATTACTAGAAGTTTGTAGAAAATATGGAAAAATAGAAAGATTTATTCATGTATCAACTGATGAAGTATATGGTGAATCTATGTTAGAGTTTGATGAAAAACATAAAACAGAACATTCAGTATTATGTCCATCTAATCCATATGCTGCTACAAAAGCTGGTGCAGAATTAATTGCTCAATCTTATTATCATTCTTTTAAATTACCAATTATTATATCAAGAGGTAATAATGTATATGGGCCAAATCAATATCCTGAAAAATTAATTCCAAGATTTATTAATTTATTACAAAATAATAAAAAAGTAACAATTCAAGGAGATGGATCAAATGTTAGAGCATTTTTACATGCATATGATACAGCGAGTGCATTTGAATGTATATTAACTAAAGGTAAAATAGGTGAAATATATAATATTGGTTGTGATGAAAACATGGAATATTCAGTATTAGAAGTAGCAAAAATTTTAATAAAAATGATAAAAAATACTACAGAATATAATGATTGGATAGAATATATTGAAGATAGACCATTTAATGACAAAAGATATTATATATCAAATGAAAAAGTAAAAAATTTAGGATGGAATATTACAATAAATTTTATAGATGGATTACAAAAATTATTAAATAATTCAATACCAAAAATAGATATAAATGAATTAGAATTATTACAAAATTTTAACGAATTAGATATATTTGGTAGTTGGTTCCATGAAACTAATGAAAAGATATTATTTTATAAATATAATAATGAACCATTTAATAATATAATAATAAATAATTTTTTAAATGAAGAATATGCGAATAAATTAAGTGAATTATATCCAACAGATTTAAGTGAATGGTATGAATACAAAAATCCAATTGAATATAAATATACATATGATAAAATAAATAATTTACCAGAAGAATTAAAAAATATATTTTATTATTTATCAACAGATAAAGTGATAAATAAATTGTCAAAAATCACAAATATACCTAATCTAGAATTTGATCCATATCTACACGGTGCTGGTTTACATGCATATCCTAGAAATGGTAAATTGGATGTACATCTAGATTATGAAAAACATCCAATTACTGGTAAAGAAAGGCGTGTGAATATTATTCTCTATTTAAATAAAGAATGGAAACCTGAATGGAATGGCGACACAGAATTATGGAATACAGATGTTAGTGAATGTATAATGAAATCACCTGTAAAATTTAATACTGCTATTATATTTCAAACAAATGATATAAGTTATCATGGTGTTTCAAAAAAGATTTTATGTCCTGAAGATGTATATAGAAAATCAATCGCATATTACTATGTTTCACCATTAGAAAGTAAAGCAAATATTAATAAATTAGGCGCACAAAATGATGGTTATAGACTAAAAGCATCTTTTATTAAAAAAAAAGATGATCCTTATTGTGAAAAAATTCAAAAATTATATAATATTCGTCCATATAGATTAATTACTGAAAAAGATATTGAAATGATCTATCCAAGTTGGTCAAATGATGATAATTAATTATTTAACAAAATAATCTAATAAAATCACTAATTCGTTAAATAATTTTTTATTTTTTCAGCATTATTTATATTTTGTATATCAAAAGATAAATCAATATAATTTATTCTATTATAAAAAATTTCAAAAGAATTATTAAAATTATTGTAACATAAATTTAATGTATGATTACTATTTTGTTTATAATTGTTAATTATTTTTCTAATTGTATTTTGAATAGTTATTTTCTTATTTTTTACATCACTTATCATATTACTATATTCAATCATGTCTATATTTATACCATATTGTATTATAAAATAACTTATTATATACTCCAATTCAAGATCATTTAGATCTACAATATTATCAGCTGAAAATGTTTTATCATCTAAATAAATAATTCTATTTTCAGAAAATCCATTTTTAATATAATGATTTTTAATAAAAGTGATATTATTTTTAAATTTATGTAGATCACAATAATCATTAATATATTTATTACAATTCATAAGATCAGATAGTATTAATTTATATTTGTATTCATAATTTTTAAAATTATTATTCATATTTATCATAATATTTTTTTTATTAATATCAACTAATTGAATATTGTTTTCATTATGTATTATTTCTAAATTACATTTATTATTAGACAATATACTATTTTTAGCGAACATAAATTTATAATAAATATCTATACTATCTAATATATCCATATCTGCTAATATTAGATTTATATTTTCATTTGAATTATTCTGATAAATATTATATAAAATATCTCCATAATTATTTTTTGTAACTATGGATGTTGGTGTATCTGGTATTATTTTATTAATTATTTTTACATTATCATAATATTGCTTATTAACATATATTTTTTTATAATAATCATTTTTTGCATCAAAGAAATTATTATCTTTTAAATAATAAAAATTAATATTTATTTTTTTATATTTAACAGGCCATATATCATAAATTATATTATTATTAAAATTATTAATATTATTAAAATTATTAATATCATTAAAATTATGTGAATAATTATTATTTAATTGAATTATTTTATGAATACTATCATATAAAATACTATTATTATTAGTATTTGTAGATTTTATATAAAGAGGATTTAATAAATTAAAACTATTTTTCAAGTTTAAATTATTTATCATTGATGAAATATAATTAAAAGTATAAGATTTATGTTTATTGACTATTATTTTATCTAGTATTTTATAATCATTTATTTCTTTTAATAATTTTTCTTTATTAATTTTTATTTTATAATAATTGATAAAAGCATCTATATCAATTTCATACATATTTTTATCAATTATATATATATTTTCATCATATAATTCATTTATTGTTCTATTTTCAAAAAATGAATATTCTATATAATGATTTCTTAAATCATTATTACTTAGTTTTTCTAAATCTTTATTATATTTTCTGTATACTTCACTATTATAAAAATTAACATTTTTTTTACTAAAAACACCAATAGAACCATATTTACTCATAATAATTGGTATTAATCGTTCAAATATATGCATTGCAGAAAAATCACGATGATAATTATATGTTAATGATTCGCAAGAATAACAATTACCAGTTAAATTAAATTTATTTATAAAATCTTTAATAAAATTGATATTCATATTAGATGTTTTACAGTTTAACATATAATTAACCCAAAACAAATCTATATTATTATTAACATCTTCAAATAATTCCATTAACTTATCATAATTACATTTATTTATAAAATCTAATATATAATCAAAACGACATAACCAAAAATTACCGCCAAAAAAATATGAACTCATTATATCTGTTAGTGTAACTTCTATTTTTAATTCTATCATATCACTAATTATTTTGAAATATTGGATTATATTTCTTATATACCAATCATATGTTGATGTTAATTCTAAACCGGAACCAAATATACTAATATTTAAATTTGATGTTAATAAACTATATATTTTATTCATATATTCTATTTTAGTAAATGGTAATAATGCTCTATTTGCAACATTAATAATTTTTTTTGTATGTAAATGTACAAACCATCTATATTGTAAATTATGTTCTTTACAATAATGCAATGTAGTAAATATAGTTTTTATATCAGTTCCACCATTATTTCTATAATGAACATAAATATTACATGAATATTTTGTATAAGTATTTTTTAAATATTCTATTATATCATTATCTATTTCTTGTATTGGATTAATAAATGTAATATGTATATCAGATCCACTTCCTGTATTATATGAAGATTCAATTAATTTACCAAATAATTCATGTGAAAATAATTCTCTATCAAAACAATGAAAATCAATACATAGTCTTTTATAATTCTCTAATCTATTAAAAATTATTCTTTCTGGTTTTATTATATCATTGTTTATGATATATTCATTATATATTGTTTCTGTTATTTTATTTGTAATTATTATGTCACTATGTAATAAATTATTAGTTGAATAATAATTTAAATAATAATAATCAATACAATATATTATATTATCTAAATTAAAATTTTCATCATCTATTATTATGTAAAAATTTATATCATCTTCTATATTATCTTTATTATATATATACTCACTTTTATTGTAAATATATTCTACATGTATCTCTTTTAGTATGTCTTTTATATTATTTTTTATTACTTCATAATCTGTTATTATTATACATTTATCTTTAGTATTTTCTTTAACTTCTTTAACTTGTTCAATTTGTTTAACTTCTTTAATTTGTTTAACTTCTTCAATTTGTTTAACTTCTATGACTTTAACTTCTGTGAGTTCTTTAGTTATTTTTTTTTTAATAATATTAGAATTAAGATTTTCAAAAGTTCTATTTTCATGTTTACCATATAATATATAATGAAGCCATGCATCTTTTTTATTATTAATAAAATTTAAATCATTATAATTATTAATATAAGTTACCCAATCAAATGAATCATATAAATTATTTTTATAATCATTAATATTTGTATTATTAAATTTGTTTAAATGCAGCCATGCTTTTTCTTTAGTTTTAATATTTTTAAGATTATTAAGATTAATATAATTTTTCCAATCAAAATTATCAAATTCATCGTATTTATTATTATTAATATTATGTTGTATTGTATTATTAATATATTTATCAATTGGATTAATATATCCAGTTTCATCATTATTATTTGGTAAAAAAATAAAATTGGTTAATATAATTTTATCATTATTTTTAGATGAGCTTTGTGTTATTTTAATTTTATATTTTTTGTATATTTTAATTTTATATGATTTATTATTTACTAATTTAAATATTTCAACACCATTATTTATTATTAAGTAATTTATACTATGCGTATATGATAAATCAAAACTGATATAACCATTAATATCTGAACTTATAAATATTGATGGATCATTACCATATACTATAAATGTGTATTTATTGTCTTTTTCATTAAAAAATTGATTATAATACATATTATTAATCTTATACATACTATACTATAATTATAGTAAAGATATAATATATTATAATATATAAATATGTCTGACATTAACATATCAAACATACTTACTTATTTAGAAAATAAATATATTCTTGAAGAAAAGATGCTTAATTCATACAAAGAAACAAATCTAAAACAATCAAATTTAACAATTAAATTATTTGAACATAATTTAGATAATATTAAAAAATTAATAGATTATATAAATAATTTAGACTTAACTAATGATGCTGGATTCAAAATATATAATTTAAAAAAAAAGATAGAAAATATTGACAATGAATTAATTTATAAAAATAAATAATTAATCAATATTTATATCATCATCATCTTTATCACTATCAATTTCTATATGATTATCATTTTCTTCAAATATTGAATTTGTTTCAATATAATTTTTATATAACAATTGAATGAGTTCATCATTTAATTCATTAAAATTGTTTAAAATAGAAGGATCAAAATTTTTGTGTAATAGAATTTTTTTAATAATTTTAAGTTTATTATATTCTGTTTTTTTATTAATATATTTTTTTTTATATTTTTTTTCATCATTATTAAATACTAAATCGTTTAATAATAAATTATCAAATTCAAATAAATTACCTTCAAGAATATCATTATCATTTGATATAATATCATTATTATTTGATAAATTATTAATATTTATTAATTTATTTGATCTAATATTATGTAATAATGAATTTAATAAATTATCATAAAATTCATTAGTAATAATAGTTAAATCTATTTTTTTACTATAAATAATATCATATAATAAAATAAAAGAATCTTGATAATCAATTATATCAATTATATCTGTATTCAAACTAAATTTTTTTTTAATATCAGGTATATTTAACATTTTTGTTTTTTCAAAATAAGATAATTCATTGTTTTTAATCATATCATAAACATAATTGCAATTATCTATTTTTAAATTAATAAATATTTTATTATAAAATCTAAATAATTCTTCAAAATCATTTATTTGTAAATTATTATATAATTTGTAAATATATGCTATTTTTAATGATTCTAAATTATAATTATTTACAGTTTCTATGTCATAATATAACAATATATTAGTTACATTAATAGAATTTCTTAATTTAACCATATTAATAATATTACTATCAAATAAAAGAAAATTTAATTTATTATTTTTAACTTTTGTTTTTAATTTACGAAGATCAGATAATTTATCAATATTAATCAATGAATATAATTCATCATAATTATCTAAATTATAATTTTCTTCAAGTAAACAAATATAATCATCATCAATTTCATTTGAAATAAAAATAAGTTGTATATATTCTTCTATTGATATTTTATGTAGATTAAATTTATTAATTATATAACTGTCGTATAATATATAATTAATTATATTATAATCACTGTTTAAAATATTAATAAAATCATTAAATTTATCATTCATTTCTAAATTATGAAAAATAACTAATAATTTTTTATAATTGTTAGTTATATTATTGCTATTATCTTGTTTTATTATTTTTAATTTATATTTAATAATTTCAATATTTGATTTTATTATATTTTTTAAATATGAAATATCATTTATTAAATAAATTGCAATTATTTCTATTAGATCAATAATATTATTAGACATTCTAAAACTATTATATGCTAAATTAAAATATAATTCAATATCGCATATTTTTGTAAAAATATTATTTATTGGTGTATATATGAAATATTCATGTAATGCTAAATTGTAATATAAATTTTTATATTTATATATGCTTAATTCCAATCTTTTATAGATAAATTCTATTTGAATATTATTATTATTTAATATTAATATTTTATCAATAAAAATATTTTTTGTTATTAAATTTAAATCAGTAATATCAATTAATTTATTAATAATATCTTTTATTAGTAAAATTGGTATGTTATATATAATTTTTATGTTATTATTTTTTATATTATAATAATAATCTAATGTACTTGTGTTATCTAATAATATATATTTATCCTTAATTATTACATCTTTTGTTATATCTTTTATTATATTTTTTATAGTATTTATTAATTCTATAATCATTATTTATTAATAATATATATAAAAAATTGAATTTTTGAACATTTGAAGTTTATTTATATAGTAAAATTAAAACAATAAAACAATAAGAATGGATAAATCACAATCAATACAGCGTGCAATACTTGCGATACAAAGACAATTATTAGATAAATCACTATCAACTCCAAAACGCAATCAATTACAAAAAGAATTAATAGATTTACAAAAACAATTATTTCCTAAAGAAAAATTTAATACACTAATTTATCCTGATAAAATTTATTCTAAAAGTAATATTCTAACTTCTGGTGAAAGTGTTTATCCAGAAATTAAATTAACAATTGGAGATAATATAGATAAAGGTTGTGAAGATGCAAAGAAATTATCTGAAATACAAAAGCAAATTAGGGAAGATGAAGCATATGCACAGAAATTATCATGTGAAATATAAATTTTGTATAAAATATTATTTTTATTTTTATATATATTTAAAAATAAAATAGTGATAAATATATATAAATGAATATTTTAAATAATAGTAATTTTAATCCAACATTGCCAAATAAAGGAATGATGTCAGAAACTGAATTTGTAGAGAATAATTTATATAATGTAACATTACCAAACAGAGGAATGATGTCAGAAACTGAATTATTAGAAAACAATGAATTAAAAAAAGATATAGAACAAATTGGAGGATCATATAATGTAACATTACCCAGTAGAGGGATGATATCAGAAACAGAATTTTACAATAATTATGATTTAGAAGAAGAAACAGGTATCAACTATATAAATCCAACTTTACCAAACAAAGGAATGATATCAGAAAGAGAATTTGTAGAAAATAATTTATATAATGTAACATTACCAAATAAAGGAATGTTATCAGAAACTGAATTTATGAGAAATGATATATTTAATCCAACATTACCAAATAGAGGTATGATATCTGATACTGAATTATTAGAAAGTGGAATATATAATTAAATAAATTTTAAGTATAAAAGAATTTATAATAAAATATTCAAATATATTATAAATATATATTTGAATAATGAATATTAAAATAAAAGAAAAATATAACAATTTTATAAATATAATTGATTCCAATGCCGAAATTAATGATAATAATAATACAACTATGCAAATAAATAATACAATAAACGGTCACATTACAAATTTAACAGAAGAAAAAAAATGCATATGCAATACATCTAGTTCTGAATTATTAGATTCGGAGATAAATGATTCTGAAAACAACGATATAGAATTATTATCAGAAAAGCCCAAAAATAGTTTAAAAGAAGAAAATTTCATGATAAAAGATAATTCATTAGAAAATAATATGGAGTATATAGATGATGATAATGAATCGGAAGATATAATTCATAATATAGAATTTAATGAAAATAATAATGATTATGAAGAAAGAAATAATAGTGAATTTAATAAATTATTTGAAGAAGAAATAAATATAACAAATAAATTAGAATTAACATCAAAAGAAAGACAAATTGATAATTTAGAGAAACTATACAATGATATAATAATAAAAAAAATGAAAAAAAATAAAACAAAATATGATGAAAAAAAACAAGAAAATGAAGAAAATGAAGAAAATCAAGAAAATCAAGAAAAATCTGAAAAAGATATAAATGAGAAACTAAAAAATCTATGTTCAGATATAGAAGAAAAAGTATTTATAGAATCAACGAGGGGTTTTAATATAAAAGAAGATATATATATATTAAGAATGGATAAATTACAAGAGAATTTAATGAAATATAACTATAGAGGAAATGACTATTCAATTGGATATTTATATAGAAATTATAATAATTCAAAATCGTATATAAATAAAGATTTAGATAAATACTGGTTAAATACATATAATGATAATGGAAAATTAGTAGAAAAAGAATTAGAATCAAAAAATAAATTATTAAAATCATGTTTAAAAAATTTTAGTGATAGTAATAAATTTAAGAAAAAAATAAATGATAATATTTTTAGAGCATTTAAAAAGACAGTTCAAATTTATAAAAATGAATTAATAATAGATATAATATTTTATGTAAAATATAAAATAAATAATATATAATTATATATAATGAATAAAAAACTCAATAATTTTGAAAAATGTTTAAATATAGATAAATTTGTAGACAATCAAAATACAGTATATAATAACAGAAATAACGAGATATTGTATGGACTAAATAAAAACATGTCAACTCTTGGTGTAAGTGATGGAACATGTAATCAATTAAATCCATTACTTTTAAAGAAAAATTATATATGTGGTGCAGGTGTTGCAGGTGGTAATCCATGTATGAGAGATGCATATGGAATAGAAAATTTTGATACAAGTAGTTGCAATTATACAAAAATTTCTGATTATATAATATTCACAATATTAACATTATTATTAGTATTTATGTTATATAAATTAAAATAATAAAAATAATAAAAAATTGAAAATTTAGAGGATTGTAATCTATTTCTATAATAAAAATTAGATCAAATTATCAGAGAATGGTATCAAATGCGTTTTTTAGAGAATATTACAAACAATCATATCCAATATGCAACAATTATATTGATCAATATAATAGAATAAAAGTTATTGTTAATAGTTTTAATAGTTCGTGTATAAATGAAATTGTTAACAAATGGATTGAAGATTATGAAAATGGTGATAGAATAACTGGACCGAATTTTACACTTAAAATAGAATCTTTAATAAATTCTGATGATAATATAATAGAAAAAGATTTCATGACTGAAGCAGCAGTTCGTGATTACATAATAAATAACATTCAAGGAATTAATTATAATACTAGTGATGAAGAAGTATGTAGACAAATTTATGAAAAATTAAAAAGAGAATAAATATATTTATATAATAAAAAATTAATAATGCAATATAAATTATATTTAAAATATAATTTATAATAATAATTTAATATGAGTGAATTTTTTGTATCATCAAAAGAATTATCAAGATTTTTAGTAGATAATAAATGTGTAATATTAAAATTTTCTGCATCATGGTGTAGATCATGTAATAATGAAAAAGTTAAAAAAGGTTATGAATATTTAAAAAACAAATACAATGATTATATAAAATTTGTTGAATTAGACATTGATGATTATGAAGATTTAATAAATAACACTGAATATTATAACTTTAATATAAAAGTTGTACCTACATTCAAAATTTATATTGATGGTAATATTGTTTCAGAACATAATGATATTGATAGATTAATTGAGAATATTGAAGCAGTTAATTAATCATTTACACGACCAACATAGTTTTATTTATATTTAGTATATCTAATATTTTATTAAAAGATATATCATGTTTTTTATTATATATTGATAGAATATATTTTTGAAATAAATCATTTAATTCAAGATTAAATATGTTAGTAGAAATATTTTTTAAGATATGTAAGAAAATATCATAATTTTTTTGTAAATTTTTACTATTATTAAATATAAAATTTAGAAGATTAGATTGTATATTTTTATTTTTTGATAAAGTCATAAATAACAAACTATAATCTTGTAATTTTATAAATTTTGAGAAATTATTAATAATATTATTATAAGAATCAATATTAATATATTGAAATGATTCAATAATATTATGTTTAATATAAGTAATATTTGTAGTATTTAATAAATTTAAAATTTGTGGTGTATATTCTGGATAAAAATTATTAATAATTTTAAATAATGATTTAGATAAATAAAATTTATTTGTATTATTATATATTTTTATAGTTGAAATAAATAATTCTTTTGCATAATTTATCATTTTATCATATTTTAAATTAATAGTAAATAATATTAAAAGTTGATCAAGTAATTCTTCTGAATATTTTATTTTTGTTTTTAAAAATTTAATAGTTAATTTTAATAATTTCTTTTTAAAATTAGTATTTACATAATTTGTTAATTCAGATAACAATTTATTATTATTATTAAGTATTAAGATATTAAATATTCTATTAATATCTGATAAAATACTTAATAATAATATATTACTTTTTAATAAATTATTAGTAATAATGTCATTAACAATATCTAAATAATTTTTTAATGATTTAAATCCATGTGTACTAAATATAAATTCATCATCAATATATTTAAGTATATCAATATCATTCATTATTTTAAATGATGGTTTAAAATTAATATAATTTATAATACATAGAAATTCACTTGAAGGATTTAAATGAAATTCATTATTAGTAATGTCTATTGTAGTAACTTTTGAATTCAAGTTTAATATTTCAGTATTATTAGATTTTTGTAATTTTATATAAATATCAGTATTATATTCTTCTTTTATATTTTTATTTAAATTAAATTTCTCTTTAGTTATTATTAATTTATTATTTTGTATTTCTAGATTAAATATAGGATAACCTTTTGTATGTATTAAATCATTTATTAACTTATTAAAATCAATATTAACATTATATTTATTAAAATATTTATATAAATCTAATGAGTCAGCATTTGAATACTTATGATCATGTATGTATTTTCTAATTGCATCTTTAAAATTATCATAACCTAACACACCACTAATATAATTTATAAGACATGATCCTTTTGCATAAGATATTTCATCAAAGATATCTGAAATATTATTTATGTTTTTTGGTATTATTGGATGTGTATTTGTAAATCCGTCAATTAATTGTGTTTTTTTATATTCTAATATATTATAAAATAATTTACTTTCATATTTTGGATATTTTTCGTGTAGGGCATTCCATGAAAAATATGTTGCATTTGATTCATTTAACCATAAATTTGTCCAATTTTTCATTGTTACTAAATTACCAAACCATTGATGTGCTAATTCATGATATAATACTTCTAATATTACCAATTTTGAAGAATCACTGAATTTATTAAATAATAATATATATTCTTCTCTAAAAGTAACAACACCCCAATTTTCCATAGCACCAGATCTAAAATTAGGAATAGACATAATATCTAATTTTGGTAACTGATATTTAATATCAAACCATTTTTCAAAATATTCAATTGATTTTTTAGCGTGTTTGATTGCCCATTTCATATATTTAACATGTTCTTTTAAACAATAACCATTTATAAGAACGCCAGATGATGTAATTAATGGTTTAGAAAGAACAGGAACAATATCACCAATAACAACACATAAAAGATATGTAGACATTAATGGTGTTTTATCAAAAATATAAATTTTATAATCTAAAGCAGTATTAATTTTTTTAATTGGCATATTTGATATACAATTATAAGCATTATCATATAATTTTACAGATAATTCAAATGTAGATTTATAAATAGGATCATCAAAACATGGAAATACTCTTCTTGCATAAGTTGGTTCCAATTGTGTGCATATTACGAGTTTATTTGATTCTTTAGTATAATATATACCTTCTAAATCATCACTTATTACATTTTTAAACATAAAATATAATTTATAATTATTTTTTGTAAAATTATATGTTATCTTAATCTCATTTTTATTTTTATCATACTGATATGGATATTTTTTATTATTTAATATAAATTTATGTATATCAATATTTTGGCAATTTAATATTAATTCATTTATATTATTTAATACATTCAAATCTATAAGAACATGTCCAATATAATATAAATTTGTTGTATTAATATCTAAAAATATTTTATAGTTATTTACAATAATATTCATTTATATTATATGTTGATAAATAATTATAAAAATTCTTTTAATGTTATTGCTAATAATATTATTAGCAATAGTAAAATATAAAAATTTCACCGTTTTCTAATTTAACTATACACAGAAAATAATTTTTTTATACATTATAAAATTTTATATACAGATTTATACAAATATACATACACAATTACATAAAATACAATTATATAAATATTTTATAATTATTTTATTATTAGATAATATAATAATTATGACTAAAATGTTTTTTGAAGTCAAAAAGTATATTCCTAAAAAACATATTTTTGATATTATAAATTTTTTTAAAGAACATAAAATTAATTTTAATTTAAAAAATTTTATATCATATAAAACATTAAAATTAAAAATACACAATGAAATATTATATGGTGGTAATGATGATTCAAAAAAAATTAAAATTAATTTAAGAAATAATAAATATGAAGCACGAATTTATGAATATAATGATGGATATTTAAAAACAATAAATTTTATTAAAGTACATTCTATTTTTAATGATAATATTGATGACTTTAATGAAGATGATTCTTGTGGTATTTTAATAATTGATAAAGAAAATAATGCAGTAATACAATCAATTAATAATTATACAGATTGTTTAAAATGTATAAATTCTAAAGAAAAAATTAAAATAGGCGAAGTATTAATACAAATAATGATTGGTATATGTGTTTATAAAGATGTAGATAAAGTTCAATTAACTGATAATTCATATTTAGAATGTGGTAATGAAAAAATACCATTAATATACTTAAGAACTTTAACAAAAGGCGAACCCTATTATATTAAATTTGGTTTTCTTCCTATTAACCATAATAAAAAAGGTGATCGTATAAAAAATGAATATTATAAAAATGAGTTACAAATTTATAAAGACAATATTGATATATTTAATAATAAGCCAATTATTAAAAGAAATAAATTAATAAAAATTTTAAATTATAAAAAATTTGATGAAATAAAAGATAAAAATATGATAGAATATGTAAATAATATTATAATTCCATCATTAAATGATGAAAATATTTTAATAAGTAAATTTGTTAGTGATTTAATAAAAGATAAAAAAAAAATATCCTGTTATTTATTAAATTATATTTTAATGAATATATATAATAAATGTGGATATAATAGATATAAATATAAATATTTTGAATTTATACTTGATAAAAAATATAAAGATATTGTAAAAACACATATTCAAATTAATAATTAAAATAATGAATTTGTATATTATTCAAAATTTAATGCTTTTCTAAATAATGAACATATCCATTCATTACCATAAATAATTCTTTCTTCATCACAATCTAATATCCAATTATATTCATCATTATTTGCTATTTCACTATTATATAATACAACAAACATTAATTTAGATTCATCTAAAAATTCTGTTGGTATTGTATTGAAAAAATTTGGCGAGTGAATCCATTCACCATTTATATCTCTTGCACCATCATGATCAGATGTAAAATGATAATAATTATATCCTCTACTAATTAAATCTTCTAATACATTCCATATTATTATCTTTCCATAATCATGGTAATTTTTCTCATTTTGATATATTTCATTTGATCTATTATCTAACTTGTAATTTAATATATCTAGACAATTTTTAACTAATATGCCATTTTTTTGTGAACCTAATACCCAATTTGATGGGTATCCGTAACCATTTGTACATTGTAAACCGGTACAACCAAAGCCAACAAAATCATAACCACTATCTAATTTTTCAAATATATTGTCAAAATTATTCATTACTATTACATCTGCATCAATCCAAATACCACCATAATAATATAATAAAGCAATTCTATAATAATCTGTTTTTTGTGCTATTAATAAATTATCAAAATCATCTCTTAAATCTGGTAAATATAATTTTATTGTTTCTTCATCTAAAATAACTAAATTATATTCACTAAATTGTCTTTTCATTATATTTAAGCATAAATTTATATATGTTGGATATGTATCTCTATTTATATTTTCCCAATAAACCCATACATTTCTTGAATTATCTTCTATTGTATTAAATGATTCTCTTATTTTACAACTTTTATGTAAATATTCATCTATAACATTCGTATTGGAATTTGATGATTCTCTTATTTTACAACTTTTATTTAAATATTCATCTATAACATTCGTATTGGAATTTGATGATGGTTGTGAATTAAATACAAGTTTATTAGATGATGCTGGTCGTGCAGTAGTTGCTGGTTGTTGTGAATTAAATACAAGTTTATTAGATGATGCTGGTCGTGCAGTAGTTACTGGCTGTTGTGAATTAAATACAAGTTTATTAGATGATGCTGGTCGTGCAGTAGTTGCTGGTTGTTGTGA
>Ga0214917_10003265_pt1 | contig 18913 bp, 19 predicted proteins | sample LL_1208_BB_MetaG_FD_177983 | JGI IMG/M metagenome (GOLD analysis project Ga0214917, IMG submission 177983) | Freshwater microbial communities from Lake Lanier, Atlanta, Georgia, United States - LL_1208_BB | ecosystem: Environmental > Aquatic > Freshwater > Lake | place: USA: Georgia | collected...
TCCACGACCACCGGCGGGCGGCCCCCTGGGCCGGCCTGCGGCAGGTCGCCGTAGCGGCGCCGGTAGAGCGCTTCAAAGGCCTCCATCAGTTCGCCGCAGGGCGCCTGGGGCGGCCAGGCCACCGCCAACAGCTGATCGCTGTCCCCGAGGCGCAACAGCAGCTGCCGTTGCGGCGGCGATGGGCCCGGCAGCTCGACCAGCTGACGCTCCAACCGCTGCAGCAGCTCGGGGGTGAGCGGCTCCGCCACGGCCTGCTCCTGCAGTTGCCCCTCCTCCGCCAGGCCGATGCCATAGGCCGAAAGCACCCCGGCCAGGGGATGCAGCAACACCTGGGCCATGCCCAGCTGCTCCGCCAGGGCACAGGCGTGCTGGCCGCCGGCCCCGCCGAAGCTGCAGAGCACCGCCTGGCGCAGGTCGTGGCCCTGCTGGATCGAGACGCGCCGGATCGCTTCGGCCATGCGCTCCAACGCCACCGCCAGCGCCCCCTCCGCCACCGCTTCAGGGCTGCTGCCCATGGCCGCCGCCAGCTGTTCAAATTGACGCTGCACCAGCGGCAGGTCGAGCGGTTGGCGGCCGTCGGGGCCGAACAGCGCGGGGAACTGCTCGGCCCGCAGCCGCCCCAGCAGCAGGTTGGCGTCCGTCAGTGTCAGGGGTCCACCGCGGCGGTAGCAGGCCGGGCCGGGCACCGCTCCAGCCGACTGCGGACCCACCGCCAGCCGCAGCCCATCGAAGTGCAGCTGGGAGCCACCACCCGCCGCCACGGTGTGGATCTGCAGCATCGGCGCCTGGATCGGCACGCCCCCCAGCTCCACCTGCTCGCGCCGCGGCCAGTCCCCCTCGCAGTAGCAAACGTCGGTGGAGGTGCCGCCCATGTCGAAGCCCACGATGCGCGAGAAGCCGGCGGCGGCGGCGGTGCGCACCGCCCCCACCAGGCCGCCGGCGGGGCCGGAGAGGATCGTGTCCTTGGCGCGCAGGGCCTCGGGGGCCGCGAGCACCCCACTGGATTGCATCACCCGCAGGGGCACCTGCGGGCCCAGCTGCCGCTGCACCCGGGCCAGGTAGCCCTGCAGCACCGGCGCCACCGCCGCCTCCAACACGGTGGTGTGGCCGCGGGGCACCAGCCTCGGCAGGGGGCTCACCCGGTGGGAGAGGCACACGGTCTGGAAGCCCAACGTCTCCAGCCAGGTGCCAAGGGCCAACTCATGGCTCGGATTCACGGTGCTGTGCAGCAGCGCCACGGCGACGCTGGTGCAGCCATCGGCGCGGGCCTGGAGCAGTTGGGCCTGCAACGGCGCATCCATCGCCAGGGGCTCGAGCTCCTCGCCGCTGGCGGCCAGGCGGCCGCCCACCTCCAGCACCCGCCGCTGCAGCGGCTCGGGCCTCGAAATCTGCAAGGCAAACAGCTCCGGGCGGTGCTGGTCGCCGATGGCCAGCAGATCGCCGAAGCCGCGGTTGAGCAGCAGCAGTGTGGGGGCCCCCTTGCGCTCCAGGAAGGCGTTGGTGGCCACGGTGGTGCCCAGGCGCACCTCCAGCACCCGCTCCGGCGGGATCGGAGCCTGGGGATCGCTCAGACCGAGGATGGCGCGGATGGCCGCCACGGCGGGGTCGTCGCCGCGGCCCGGCTGCTCGGAGAGCACCTTCTCCACCCGCAGCTCACCGTTGGGGCCACAGGCCACCACATCGGTGAAGGTGCCGCCGCGATCAATCCAGAACCGCCAGCCGGCGGGCATCAGCGGTAGTTCTGGAACTGGAGGGGCACCTCCACGTCCTGGCCCTTGAGCAGGTTGATGGCGGCCTGGAGATCGTCCTTGCTTTTGCCGGTGATGCGCAGGGTGTCGCCCTGGATCGCCACCGTGACCTTCTTGAGCTCATCGCGCACGGTTTTGCTCAGCTGCTTGGCCAGCTCCTGGCTGAGGCCCTTGCGCAGCTTCACCACCTGCTTGAGGCGGTTGCCCCCCACCGGTTCGGGGGTCTGGAAATCGAAGATCTTCAGCGACAGGTTGCGCTTGGTGGCCTTCTGGAGCAGCACGTCCTCCACCGCCTGCAGGGTCATGTCGCTAGCGGTGGTGATCGTGAAACTGGTTTCCTCCAGGTCGATCTCGGTGCCCGAATCCTTGAGGTCGTAGCGGGTGGAGACGTCGCGGCGCACCTGGTCCAGGGTGTTCACCAGTTCCTGGCGGTCGAAGTCGGAGACGACGTCAAAGGAATAGGTGTCGGCCATGGGGCAGCGGTGGGCGAGGACCACACCCTAGAAAAGGGTCACCGATTCGCCTGCGCCCCCGGGCGCCGCTGCCCGTGGATGCGAGCTTTGCCTGGTCGCTGCTGCTGGCCGCCGGGGTGGTGGTGGCCAGCCTGGTGCCATTGGGGGCGGCCCGCTCCCAGGCCGATTTCCAACTGAGCGACCTGGCGGCCCCCCGGGCCATGGCGGATCGCCTGCCGGAGTGGGGCAAGCGGGCCAACTGGGCCCACCTCAACAGCTTTGAGGCCTTCACCCTGTTTGCCCCGGCGGTCCTGCTGTGCCTAATCGGCCAGGTGCACAACCCGATCGCGGTGATCGCCGCCTGGATCCACCCGGCCCTGCGCCTGGCCTACATCGCCGCCTATGTGGCCAACCTGCCGCCCGTGCGCTCGCTCTGCTGGGCCGGCGCCATGGTGTGCACCGGGGTGCTCTACGTGGAGGGGCTGAAGGGGGTGCTGGCGGCTGGCTAGTCGAAGTACATCAGGCTCACCACCTTGCCCATGTCTTCGGCGGTGCGGCAGCTGGCGATCAGCGTTTCGCTGTCGTGGAAGGCGTAGCAGATCAGCTGATCGCAGCGGCGGATGATCTCCTGGTTGCAGAGGCTGCTGGCCATCGGCAGGGGCAGCTCGTCGTTTTCCGGCTTCTCCACCAGGTGCAGCACCCGCTCGAGCTGGTCGCGCGATTCCCGCGGCTGGCGTTCCAGGCTCTGGGGCAGCAGCACCGTGAGCCGCGAGGCATCCACCTCCAGCACACCGCGGATCACGGCGGCGTTCACCCCCTGGGATCCGGAGGTGATCAGGCTGTGGCCCTCCTGGGCCAGGGAGCGGGCCACCAACTCCACCAGGTGCACCGACACCACGGGCACGTGGCGGCTGCCGAGGATGGCGATGCGGCGCTTGCTGCGGTCCTGCAGCATCGCCAATTCCTGGGCCAGGGTGTCAATCCGGTCGAGGGCCGGTAAATCGAGGGACCGGGTCAACGCACGCCACCTGCTGACAGCCCGAAACTAGCAGTGGTCAAGCGGCAACCGGCAGGCGCAGCCTCGCCAGCAGCGGCTGGAAATTGCAGTGCTCCTCAACCAACCGGAAGGCGAAGGTGGCCTTCACCGATTCGTGCAGGCGCACGTGGCCGAAGGTGCTCTCCACCACCTCCACGGTGGTGAGGGTGTCGTGCTCCACCTTCAGCAGCGGCACCTCCAACTCCTCGGCGCGGGAGATCAATTGCGGCAGCGGTTCGCCGGCGCCGGTGAGGATCAGGCACTGGGTGGAGGCCTCCAGGGCCGCCAGCTGGATGTCGGTGCGATCGGCACCGGTGACCACCGCCATGTTGCGGCGGCGCCGGAAAAACTCCATGGCGGAGTTCACGTTCATGGCGCCGATCGAGAGGGTCTCCACCAGCAGATCGAGGCGGTCGTGGCAGCAGAGCACCCGGGCATCGAGGCGACGCACCAGCTCCTCCACCGTGACGCTGCGCAGCAGCGGCGAGCGCGGCATCACCCCCAGCACCGGCAGGCCCAGCTGCTCCAGGGCCGGCACCACATCGGCCCGCAGGGCCTCCACCTGCTCGGGCGGCACCCCATTGAGCACCACGCCGCAGAGCAAATCCCCCAGCAGCCGTTGGGCCTCCAGCAGCGGCTCAACACTGCTGCAGGCTCCCCAGGCGTGCACGAGCAACACCGGCGCCTGCAGCCCCTGGGCCACCTGGGCCAGGCTCAGGCCGTAGAGCAGGCCATCGTGCAGGTGGCCGGAGGCCTCCAGCAGGGTGAGCCCCTCGCTGCAGCCCTGGAGCCGCTGGCGCAGGCGCTCGAAACCGGGGCCGGCCTGCAGGTCGCCGGCCAGCAGGCGCTGCCGGGCCGCCTCGCTGCTCTGCAGATGCACCGAGGGCACCAGCTGGTCGTCCGCCAGGCCCAGGATCTGACCGACGAAGCGCACATCGTCATCGATCAGCTCGCCCCCATCCGGGGTGGCCTCGGCGCTGTCGGCCAGGGGCTTGCCCAGCCGCACCGGCACCCCCTGCTGCAGCAGCAGCCGGGCCAGCCCCAACACCACGGCGGACTTGCCGCTGAAGGCCTGGCAGGAGCCGATCAGCAGCGCACTGGCCTGGCCCATGGGAACAACGCTGTTCGGGCGAATCTAGGCTGATCCGGCGGCGGCCAACAGTTCCCCCAACGGCATGGTTCAGCTGCCCTTCGATGGCCTCACCGTGGCGGTGACCGGCGCCAGCGGCAGCCTTGGCCAGGCCCTGCTGCGCCAGTTGCACGGCCAGGGGGCCACGCTGGTGGCCCTCACCAGCCGCGGGGAGCCGCTTGAGCTCAGCGACGATGCGGGCCGCCCCATCCCCCTGCGGCAGGTGGTCTGGCGCTGTGGCGAGGAAGCGGCCCTGGAGCCGGTGCTGGCGGACTGCCACGTGCTGGTGATCAACCACGGCTTCAACAGCCATGGCGACCGCAGCGCCGCCGCCGTGGAGGCGTCGCTGCAGGTGAATGCCCTCAGCAGCTGGCGGCTGCTGGAACTGTTTGCCCGGCTGGCCCAGGCCGATCCGCCGGGCCACCCGCAGCGCGAGCTGTGGATGAACACCTCCGAAGCCGAAATCCAGGCGGCGGTGAGCCCCCTCTACGAGCTCAGCAAACGGCTGCAGGGGCAGTTGCTCAGCCTGCGCAGCCTCGACCTGGCGGGGCCGCAGCTGCGCATCCGGCGGCTGGTGCTGGGGCCATTCCGCTCCGCCCTCAACCCCATCGGAGTGATGGGCGCCGGGTTTGTGGCCCGGGAAATCCTGCGGCAGGTGGGCTGGAACTGCAGCCTGGTGATCGTGACCCCCAACCCGCTCACCTACGTGCTGATGCCCCTGGCCAGCCTCAGCCGCTGGTTGTACTTCTCCCTGGTGAGCCGACCCAGCCCCTGAGGGCAGCGTTCAAACGTCGCGGTCGGTGAGGATTTCGCAGCCGTCGCTGGTCACGGCGATGGTGTGCTCCCACTGGGCGGAAAGGCCACCATCCACGGTCACCACGGTCCAGCGGTCCTTGAGGGTGCGGCACACCTTGCTGCCGGCGTTGAGGATCGGCTCCACCGCCAGGGTCATGCCCGCCCGCAACTTCATGTTGGGCAGCTCCCGGGTGCGGTAGTTGAACACCGAGGGCTCCTCGTGCAGGTTGCGGCCCACGCCATGGCCGGTGTAGTCCTCCACCACGGCGAAGCCGTGGGCCTCCACGTGGTCCTGCACGGCGCCGGCCAGGTCGAGCAGGGTGCTGCCCGCCTTCACCGTGGCCAAGCCCTTCATCAACGACTCCTGCGCCACCCGCGACAGGGTGCGGGCCTGCTCCGGCACCCCCTCCCCCACACAGATGCTCACGCAGCTGTCGCCGTGGTAGCCGTCGAAGTAGGCGCCGGTGTCGATCTTCACCAGGTCGCCCGCTTTGATCACCCGCCTGTGGCTGGGGATGCCGTGCACCACCTCGTGGTTGATCGAGGCGCAGATGCTGGCGGGGAAACCGTGGTAGCCCTTGAAGCTGGGCACCGCACCCATTTCGCGGATGCGGCGCTCGGCGTGGGCGTCGAGGTCGCCGGTGCTCATGCCCGGGGCGGCCATCTCGATGATCTCGCGCAGCACCGTGGCCACGATGCGGCTGGCCTGGCGCATCGTGTCGATCTCGCGGGCGCTCTTCACCTCCACGCCGCGGCGGCTCTTCTGGATGCGCGGGCCGGTTTGGGTCACCAGGGCCTGGTGGGCCTCGGCACTGGCCTGGGCCTGGGTTTTCTGACTGGCGGCCAGCAGATCGGCGAACAGATTCATCGCAACGTCATCTCAGCGTCAGGGGAGCGCCATCGCCATGGTTGCCGCAACGGTTGAGGCCCCGCCAAATCAAGTTAGAACCTGAACACCGCGTCCGTTGCCTGCGGCCATGTCGACGTTGTTGACCCAGGTGCGCCGCTGGCATGCCGCCGCGGCCCCGTTTGTGCTGGCGCCGCTGCTGCTCACGGTGTGCAGCGGCATGGCCTACCGGCTCCTGAAGGACTGGGGCGGCCTGGAGCGGGACCAGGTGCATTGGTTGATGGCCCTGCACGAGGGGGAATGGCTGGGGCCCGCCGCCGAGCCCCTGGTGGTGCTGCTCAATGGCCTCGGGCTGCTGTGGATGCTGGGCAGCGGCGCCCTGCTGCTCAGCCAGCGCTGGCGCAGGCGCAGCCCCGGAGGGGAGGGGGCACCCTGAGCCGGTACACTTGACGTTTGGCCGGGCGTTCAACCAGCCGGGAAGGCAGCGGAATCCAAGGACATGACTGACGCGAACAACACCGACAAGACCACCTCCGCAGCCGCCGAGACCGCTGCTGAAGCCCCTGCAGTGGAGGCCAGCACCGAGGCCGTCGAGGCCAACACCGAAGCCGTTGAGGCCTCCACAACAGCCGCCGTGGCCGTGGCCGAGAAGCCTGCCGCCAAGGCCGCCGGCACAACCGTGACCGTGGGCAAGCTCAGCGCCCACGAGCTGATCCGCGCCTTCGAAGCCGAGCAGATCGCCAAGCAGGCCAAGGATCTGCCCGACATCTATGTGGGTGACACCGTGCGTGTGGGCGTGCGCATCACCGAGGGCAACAAGGAGCGCATCCAGCCCTACGAGGGTGTGGTGATCGCCAAGCGCCACGGTGGCCTCAACGAAACCATCACCGTGCGCCGCATCTTCCAAGGGGTGGGCGTGGAGCGCGTGTTCCTGTTGCACAGCCCCCAGGTGGCTTCCGTGAAAGTGGAGCGCCGCGGTAAAGTGCGCCGGGCGAAGCTCTTTTATCTGCGCGACCGAGTGGGCAAAGCCACCCGCGTCAAGCAGCGCTTCGATCGCTGAGGCCTTCAGCCTTCAGTTCCCAGGCTTGCCACCGCCGGTGGCGGCCCGCCGAGCGATTCGGTTTCGATCGAATCGGGCTCGGCCGAGGGAGCATCGGCCTTGCGCCGTTAGTTCAGTTGGTAGAACGCAGGTCTCCAAAACCTGATGTCGGGGGTTCAAGTCCTCCACGGCGCGTTCGGTGCTCTCCCCCTGCAGTCTCTTCGTTCCGGACATGGAGTTGGATCTACAGCCCGGTGATGTGGTCAAGGTGCTGGAGTCAGCCGCCCTCGGTTGGGTGCGCGCCCGTGTGATCCGTGTGAAATCCGGTGGCCGCGTTGTGGTGCAAAGCGACCAAGGCCGTGAATTCACCGCCCGTGGCAACCAAGTGCGGTTGATCGAGCCCGCCGGCTTCCGCCCCTGAGCCCCTGGCGCCAGCAGGCGCCCGCCCACCGATCCGCAAAGCCCGCCCCCCGGCGGGCTTTGTTGTTGGCCCCACCGGTTGACGGAGGGCAGGGCGACAACGGATACTTTTTAGGTCGCACAGGCGGCACGGAGCTGGGTCAGATCCCTTGCTCTGGAGTGCCTCTCGGCGCATTTGGGACTGTAGTTCAATCGGTTAGAGCACCGCCCTGTCACGGCGGAAGTTGCGGGTTCGAGCCCCGTCAGTCCCGTTCTCATTCAGTCTGAGGAGTTGAAGCCAGTGGTGGCAACTGGAGCGGCGGTCCGTGTGCGTCTCGCCCCCAGCCCCACCGGCACCCTGCACATCGGCACCGCCCGCACGGCGGTGTTCAACTGGCTGTTTGCCCGGCGGCAGGGCGGCCAGTTTCTGCTGCGCATCGAAGACACCGACAAGGAGCGCAGCAAGCCCGAATACACCGCCAACATCCTTGAGGGGCTGCAGTGGCTGGGGCTCACCTGGGATGGTGAACCCGTGGTGCAGAGCGAGCGGATCGCCGAGCACCGCCGCGCCATCGAGGGGCTGCTCGCCAGCGGCCAGGCCTACCGCTGCTACGCCACCGAAGCCGAGCTGGCGGAGATGCGCGAGCGACAGGCCGCCGAGAACCGCGCCCCCCGTTACGACAACCGCCACCGCGACCTCACCCCTGAGCAGGAACAGGCCTTCATCGCCGAGGGGCGCGAAGCCACGGTGCGCTTCCGCATCGACGACGACGCCACGATCACCTGGAGCGACCTGGTGCGCGGTGAGATGCGCTGGAGCGGCGCCGACCTCGGCGGCGACATGGTGATCGCCCGCCGGGCCCCCGCCGACCGGATCGGCGACCCGCTCTACAACCTGGTGGTGGTGGTGGACGACGCCGCCATGGCGATCACCCACGTGATCCGCGGCGAAGACCACATCGCCAACACCGCCAAACAGCTGCTGCTGTATGCGGCGCTCGGTGCGCCGGCTCCGGTGTTTGCCCACACGCCGCTGATCCTCAACCAGGAGGGCCGCAAGCTCTCCAAACGCGATGGCGTCACCTCGGTCAGCGACTTCCGCGCCCAGGGCTACACCGCCGAGGCCCTGGCCAACTACATGACCCTGCTGGGCTGGTCGCCGCCGGAGGGCATGGGGGAGCGCTTCTCCCTGGCGGAGGCGGCGGCGGTGTTTGATTTCGAGCGGGTCAACAAAGCCGGCGCCCGCTTCGACTGGGACAAGCTCAACTGGCTCAACAGCCAGGTGCTGCACGGGCGCAGCGCCGCCGAGCTGCTGGGGGATCTGCAGCCGCTGTGGACGGCCCAGGGCTGGACCGCGGAGGCCAGCTGGCTGGAGCAGCTGTGCGCCCTGCTGGGCCCCTCCCTGGTGACCCTGCAGGACGGCCTGGAGCAGGCGCGGCCCTTCTTCGAGCGACCCGAACTCAATGAACCGGCCCAGCAGCAGCTGGCCAGCGAGGGCGCCCGGCCCGCCCTGGCGGCGCTGCTGGAGCGGCTGCCGGAGGGCCCCCTCAGCGCCGAGGCCGCCCAGGCCCTGCTCACCGAGGCGGTGGCCGCCGCCGCTGTGAAGAAAGGGGTGCTGATGAAAAGCCTGCGGGCCGCGCTACTCGGCAGCCTTCAGGGGCCCGACCTGCTCACCACCTGGCTGCTGCTCCAGCCCAGCGGTGAGGCCCGGCAGCGCATCGCCCGCAGCCTCTGAGGCCAACCCGAGGCGCCGCGCCAGGCCCGGCGCCGTGAGCCCCTGCAGGCTGACGCTCAACAGGATCGTGAGGAACACCAGGCCCTTGAGGGCCCCGCCCCCGGCCACACCGGCCTGATCGAGCTGCAGGGCAAACAGGCTGGCCACCGCCGCCGTCACGATGCCCCGCGGCGCGATCCAGCCCACCAGCAATTTCTCGCGCCAACCCAGGGAGGTGAGGCCCAGACCGCTCAACTGCACCACCAGCCATCGGAACGGCATCAGGGCCAACACGCACAGCACCCCACCCCAGCCCAGGGGGCTCAACTCCCCCCAGGAGAGATCCGCCGCCAGCAGCGGAAACAGCACCGTGATCGCCAGCTGCGCCAGCTGGGCGATCCACTCATCCAGCTGGGTGGCCTGCTCATCCAGCCGCAGCCCCACCACCACGCCGGCCGCCACGGCAGCCGGCAGCCCCCCCTCCGGCAAGACCACCTGGGTGGAGGCCACCAGCAGAAACAGCACCCCGAGGCAGAGCTGCAGCTTGAGCGCATCCGTGGAGGCCGGCAGCCGCTGCAGCACCTCCACCAGCACCCATCCGGCCAGGGCCCCGACCAGGGCACCGCCCCCCAGACGCAGCAGCAACAGGCCGGCCACGTCCTGCCAGTGGTTGAGGTCCCCCAGCGCCACCTGCAAGAGCAGCAGCGCCAGCACGGCGCCGGCGGGCTCCAGGGTTAGCCCCTCCGCCTCCAACAACCGCGCCAGCGTGGGCTGCAACCGCATCTGTTGCACCATCGGCGTGATCACCGTGGGGCCGGTGGCCAGGGCGATGGCCCCGAACACCCAGGCCAGCGGCCAGCTGAGACCCGCCAGGCTGTGGGCCAGAAAGGCACCACCCAGCAGACCCAACACGCCGCGCACCAGCACCAGCTGCACCACAGCCCGCTGCAGCTCCCGGCCCGCCAGGCGCAGGTTGAGGCCGCCATCGAACAGCACCAGGCTCACCAGCAGGGCCACCACCGGCTCCAGGCCGCGGCCCAGCCATTCCGGCTGCACCAGATCAAGGCCGGCATGGCCCATCAACAGCCCCACCGCCAGCAGCAGCACCACGGCGGGCAAGCCGCTCAGGCGCGCCACCAGCTGGGCGATGGCACCGGCAAAGGAAGCCAGCCCCCAGAGCAGTTCGGTGGTGGGCAGCGGGGTGTTCAGAACTCCTCGGCCGCGGTGGCGCCGTACACCGGCTCCACCCGAATGCCCTGCACGGCACTGGGGCGCACCACCAGATACTCACCGGGCAGGTCGTGGATGGGCACGTTGATGAAGGCGTCGGCGGGGCCGGCGTTGAGCACGCTGCCGTACCACTGTTGGAAGGCCTCCAGATCCGGGAACTGCACCACCGGGGCATGGCCGCCCGCCAGCAGCAGGTGGATGGCGTAGCGGCTGGGGGTACGGGCCATCAGGGGGGCGCGGCGAACCGGAGCACGTCCCCAGGATGCAGCAGCCGCAGCGGTTGCGCAGCGGCGGCGGCATACAGGGGGTGGCGAGGCTGGCCGGCGGCGGTGAGTGCCAGCACCAGCACGGGCGTGTGGGCCGGCAGGTGCCGCTCCAGCAGCGCCAGCACCTGCCGATCCCGCTGGCGCCAACGGCCGCCGTTGCCCCAGCCCAGCCAAACGGCATCCATCGGGCCCAGGGCACTGGCCCGCTGAACCAACCAGAGGTCGTTGCGGGCATCCAAGGGCTCCTGGCTGCGGCGCAACACCGCCGGACTGGCGGTGATGCGGCTGAACAGGTTCAGCACCTCCAGCGCGCCGTAGCCCCAGGCCCGGGCAAAGCCCACCAGCCGCCGCAGGGTGGGGTCATCGCGCCGCCCATCGGCGCGGGACGGGTTGAGGCCGATGAACAGCAGCCGCGGCCCCGCTGGATCCCAGCGCCGCTGCAGCCACCAACGGTGCCTCCCGCAGGCGCTGACGGCAGCATCGGCGGCTGGGCCGCACCCTTCGAACACCGCTGGCCTGTCCTCGGCGCACCTTCCCCCAGCATGGAGGGGCGACCCCACGCCGCGGCAGTTCTGGCAGGCTGTCCCGACCCGGGCGATCGAGCGTGGCTGTGGCCGACTCCACCAGCACCAAACCGCTGTTGCTGCTGGTGGATGGCCACTCGCTGGCGTTTCGCAGCTTCTATGCCTTCAGCAAGGGCGGGGAGGGGGGCCTGAGCACCAAAGAGGGCATCCCCACCTCGGTGACCTACGGCTTCCTCAAAGCCCTGCTCGACAACTGCAAGGGCCTGCAGCCCCAGGGGGTGGTGATCGCCTTCGACACCGCCGAGCCCACCTTCCGCCACGAAGCCGACGAGGCCTACAAGGCCCACCGCGACGTGGCCCCGGAGCATTTCTTCCAGGACCTCGGCAACCTCCAGCAGATCCTCGAGGGGGCCCTCGACATTCCGCTGTGCATGGCTCCCGGCTACGAAGCCGATGACGTGCTCGGCACCCTGGCCAACCGCGCCGCCGATGCTGGCTGGCGGGTGCGCATCCTCTCCGGCGACCGCGACCTGTTCCAACTGGTGGACGACGGCCGCGACATCGCCGTGCTCTACATGGGTGGCGGCCCCTACGCCAAAAGCAGCGGGCCGGTGGAGATGCGCCGTGAGGGCGTGATCGCCAAGCTCGGCGTCACCCCTGAGGAGGTGGTGGACCTCAAGGCCCTCACCGGCGACACCAGCGACAACATCCCGGGGGTGCGTGGGGTGGGGCCCAAAACCGCCATCACCCTGCTGCAGGCCCACGGCAACCTCGACGGCATCTACGGCGCCCTGGAGCAGCTGCAGGCGGCGGGCCCCAAGGCCAAGGACCCCAAAGGGGCCCTCAAAGGGGCGTTGCTGGAGAAGCTCAGCCTCGACCGCGACAGCGCCTACCGCTCGCGCATGCTGGCCGAAATCCTGGTGGACATCCCCCTGCCCCAGGAGCCGCGGCTGCCGCTTGGGGCCGTCAACGCCGCCGCCCTGGCCGACAGCCTCGAGGAGCTCGAACTGTTCAGCCTGCAGCGGCAGGTGAACCAGTTCGCCCAGATCTTCTCCAGCGAACCGCCGCCAGAGCTGCCCGAACCGCCGGCCACCGCTGGTGACGCCGGCGAGGCAGAGCCCCCCTCGGCCCAACCCCAACCGCAACAGCAACCAGCGCTGCAACCCGCCCTGATCACCACGGCCGCGGCCCTGGAGCAGCTGGTGGCCCGGCTGATGGGCCTCACCGATGCGGCCGCACCGGTGGCCCTCGACACCGAAACCACCCACCTCAATCCCTTCCTGGCCGAACTGGTGGGCATCGGCCTGGCCTGGGGAGAGGGCCCCGCCGACCTGGCCTACATCCCCATCGGGCACCAGCCCCCCATGGCCGCCGATCTGCTCAGCGAGCCCCCCGCCGCCCCGCCGCAGCTGCCCCTCGACCAGGTGCTCACCGCCCTGGCCCCCTGGCTGGCCAGCGCCCAGCACCCCAAAACCCTGCAGAACGCCAAGTACGACCGGCTGATCCTGTTGCGGCACGGCCTGGCCCTGGGGGGCGTGGTGATGGACACGCTGCTGGCGGATTACCTGCGCGACGCCAACGCCAAGCACGGCCTCGATGCGATGGCGGAACGCAACTTCGGCTTCTCCCCCACCAGCTACGGCGAGCTGGTGCCCAAGGGCGCCGACTTCTCGGCCGTGGCGATCGAGGCGGCTGCCCAGTACTGCGGCATGGACGTGCACGTGACCCGCCGGCTCACCCCACTGCTGCGCAGCCAGTTGGACGAGCTGGGGCCGCAGCTGCCGGCCCTGCTGGATCAGGTGGAGCTGCCCCTGGAGCCGGTGCTGGCCCAGATGGAGGCCACGGGCATCCGCATCGACACGGCCTACCTGGCGGAGCTGGGCACGGAGCTGGCGGCCACGCTGGAGCGGCTGGAGCGCGAGGCCAAGGCCGCCGCCGGCACGGAGTTCAACCTCGCCTCCCCCAAGCAACTGGGGGAACTGCTGTTCGACACCCTCGGGCTCGACCGCAAAAAATCCCGCAAAACCAAAACCGGCTGGAGCACCGACGCCGCCGTGCTCGAAAAACTGGAGGATGCCCACCCGGTGGTACCGCTGGTGCTGGAGCACCGCACCCTCAGCAAGCTCAAGAGCACCTACGTGGATGCCCTGCCGGCGCTGATGGAGCCGGAGACCGGCCGGGTGCACACCGATTTCAACCAGGCCGTCACCGCCACCGGGCGCCTGAGCAGCAGCAACCCCAACCTGCAGAACATCCCCGTGCGCACGGAGTTTTCCCGGCGCATCCGCAAGGCCTTCCTGCCGGAGGCGGGCTGGCAGCTGATCAGCGCCGACTACTCGCAGATCGAGCTGCGCATCTTGGCCCACCTCTCGGGTGAGGAGGCGCTGGTGGAGGCCTACCGCAACGGCGACGACGTGCACGCCCTCACCGCCAGGCTGCTGCTGGAGAAAAACGAGGTGAGCGCCGATGAACGGCGCCTGGGCAAAACGATCAACTTTGGTGTGGTGTACGGCATGGGCGCCCAGCGCTTCGCCCGCGAAACCGGCGTCAGCCAGGCCGAGGCCAAGGACTTCCTCACCAAGTACAAGCAGCGCTACCCGAAGGTGTTCGCCTTCCTGGAGCTGCAGGAGCGGCTGGCCCTGGCGCGCGGCTATGTGGAAACGATCCTGGGCCGCCGGCGCCCCTTCGCCTTCGACCCCTCCGGCCTGGGGCGCCTGCTGGGCAAAGACCCCCTCGAGATCGACCTGGAGGTGGCCCGCCGCGGCGGCATGGAGGCCCAGCAGCTGCGGGCCGCCGCCAACGCCCCGATCCAGGGCTCCAGCGCCGACATCATCAAGCTGGCGATGGTGCAGCTGCACCGGCGCCTGCAGGAGAGCGGCCTGCCGGCGCGGCTGCTGCTGCAGGTGCACGACGAACTGGTGCTGGAGACGGCCCCGGAGGCGCTGGAGGCGGCGGTGACCCTCACCCGTGAAACCATGGAGCGCGCGGTGACGCTGACTGTGCCCCTGGTGGTGGAGACCGGCGTTGGTGCCAACTGGATGGACGCGAAGTAACCACCGGCCCGATGACCCTCAAGCTCACCAACACCCTCAGCCGGCGCCTGGAGCCGTTCCAGCCGCTCGAGCCCGGCAAGGTGAGCATCTACTGCTGCGGTGTCACGGTTTACGACCTCTGCCACCTGGGCCACGCCCGCAGCTACATCGCCTGGGACGTGCTGCGCCGCTACCTGATCTGGAGCGGCTACGCGGTGACGTTCGTGCAGAACTACACCGACATCGACGACAAAATCCTGAACCGCGCCGCCGCAGAAGGCAGCTCGATGCAGGCGGTGAGCGAGCGCAACATCGAGGCCTTCGTGGCCGACATGGCCCGCCTCAACATCCTTCCCGCCGACCGGATGCCGCGGGCCACCCAAAGCCTTGAGGCGATTCGCACCCTGATCGGCGAGCTGGAGGCCAAGGGGGCCGCCTACTCCGCCGACGGCGATGTGTATTTCGCGGTGATGAAGCACGCCGGCTATGGCAAGTTGAGCGGCCGCGACCTGGAGCAGCAGCAGGACAACGCCGCCGGCCGGGTGGCCTCCGAGGAGGAGGCCCGCAAACAGCACCCCTTTGACTTCGCCCTCTGGAAGGGCGCCAAACCCGGCGAGCCCAGCTTCCCCTCCCCCTGGGGTGCCGGCCGGCCGGGCTGGCACATCGAGTGCTCGGCGATGGTGCGCGAGGAGCTGGGCGACACCATCGACATCCACCTGGGCGGGGCCGACCTGGTGTTCCCCCACCACGAAAACGAGATCGCCCAGTCGGAGGCGGCCAGCGGCAAGGAGCTGGCGCGCTACTGGCTGCACAACGGCATGGTGAATGTGGGGGGGCAGAAAATGTCGAAATCGCTCGGCAACTTCACCACCATCCGGGGCCTGCTGGATTCCGGCGTGACGCCAATGACCCTGCGGCTGTTCACCCTGCAGGCCCACTACCGCAAACCGCTCGACTTCACCGCCGAGGCCCTGGAGGCCGCCGCCACCGGTTGGAAGGGGCTCAATGGCGCCCTGGGGCTGGCGGCCAGCCTCGCAGGCGCGGCCGCACCTGCCGCGCTGCCGCCCCCCCTGGCTGAGGCCCGCCAGCGCTTCGCCGCCGCCATGGACGATGACCTCAACACCTCCGCCGCCCTGGCGGTGCTGTTTGAGCTGGCCAAACCGCTGCGGGCCTTGGCCAACCGCCTGGAGCGCGGTGATGGCGATGCCGCCGCTGCCGCCACCGATTCCGAGCTCGCCCCCCAGGCCGCCCTGCTGCAGGAGCTGGCGGGGGTGTTGGGGCTGCAGCATGAGGCGGCGGCCGGTGCCGCTGCCGGCACCGGCCCCAGCGACGCCGAAATCGAGGCCCAGATCACCGCCCGGGCCGCCGCCAAGGCCGCCAAGGATTACGCCGGCGCCGATGCCATCCGCGCGGCCCTGCAGGCCCAGGGCATCGAGCTGATCGACAAGCCCGGCGGGATCACCGAGTGGCTGCGGGGCTGACGCGCTAGCCCCGTGGGGCCTGCTGGTCGCGCATCAGGGTTTCGATCTTGCGGATGCGGGTGGCGGTGGTGGCCCACACCTCCTTCTGGAAGCCGGGCTCGCAGCGCTCCACCAGCTGCTCGATCGGCTCACCGCGCTCGAAGGCATCCCAGAGCTGGCGCTCCAGCTTGGCGCGCTCGATGAAATTCCAGCGCTGCAGCCACATGGGCAGTTGCCCCATCGATCCCTCGCCACTGCGGCCAGTTAAGCCCGCCCCGCCGGCCCGCGCGCGCCAATGGGAGACTGGGCCGCGCCGCTCGCCGCCCCCGCCGTGAAAGCCCTCTCCGTGCTCGGCTCCACCGGGTCGATCGGCACGCAAACCCTGGAGATCGTCGACGACTTCCCGGAGCGCTTTCGGGTGGTGGCGCTCACCGCCGGCAACAACCTCGATCTGCTGATCAGCCAGATCCAGCGCCACAGCCCGGAGGTGGTGGCCCTGGCGGATGCGGAGCGCGTGGCGGAGCTGCGCACGCGCCTGCAGGCGCTCGAACCCGCCGCCCGCCCCGCCCGCATGCCTGAACTGCTGGGGGGCAGCGATGGCCTCTGCGCCGCCGCCGCCTGGCCCAGCGCCGAGCTTGTGGTAACGGGCATCGTGGGCTGCGCCGGCCTGCTGCCCACCCTGGCGGCGATCCGCGCCGGCAAAGACCTGGCCCTGGCCAACAAGGAAACCCTGATCGCCGCCGGCCCGGTGGTGCTGCCGGAGCTCGAGCGCAGCGGCTCGCGGCTGCTGCCGGCCGATTCCGAGCACTCCGCCATCTTCCAGTGCCTGCAGGGCACCCCCTACGCCGAAACCGCACGGCTCAGCACCGGCGTGCCCACGCCGGGCCTGCGCCGCATCCAGCTCACCGCCAGCGGCGGCGCCTTCCGCGATTGGGATGCGGCTGATCTGCACAAGGCCACCGTGGCCGACGCCACCAGCCACCCCAACTGGAGCATGGGGCGCAAGATCACGGTGGACTCAGCCTCACTGATGAACAAGGGGCTGGAGGTGATCGAGGCCCACTACCTGTTTGGCCTCGATTACGACCACATCGAGATCGTGATCCACCCGCAATCGATCATCCACTCGATGGTGGAGCTGGCGGATTCCTCGGTGCTGGCCCAGCTGGGCTGGCCCGACATGAAGCTGCCGATCCTCTACTGCCTCAGCTGGCCCGAGCGGCTGAGCACCCCCTGGCGCCGGCTCGACCTCACCGAGGTGGGCCAACTGAGCTTCCGCCAGCCCGACCCCGCCAAGTACCCCTGCATGCAGCTGGCCTATGCGGCCGGCCGGGCCGGCGGCACGATGCCGGCGGTGATGAACGCCGCCAACGAGCAGGCCGTGGCGTTGTTCCTCGAGGAACGGATCCATTTCCTCGACATCCCCCGTTTGATCGACGTGGTCTGCGATCGCCACCGGGTGGATCTGATGGCCAATCCCTCCCTGTCCGACGTGCTGGCGGTGGACGCCTGGTCGCGGCAGGCGGTGCGTGAGGCTGCAGCCCAGCTGCAGGCCAAGGCGCCGGCGGCCCTGCCGGCCTGATGCAGGTCAGCCACCACCTGCTGCTCTGCGCCACCCCCAGCAAGGCCCTCTGCTGCCCCGACCCCGCCGTGGGCCAGGCCAGTTGGGATCGGCTCAAGCAGCTGGTGCGCGACTGGGGCCTGGAGGAGGCCAACCGGCCCGAGGGGATCGTGCTGCGCACCAAGGCCGACTGCCTGCGCATCTGCGCCGAGGGGCCGGTGCTGCTGATCTGGCCGGAGGGCACCGTCTACGGGGGCGTCACCCCGGAGCGGATCGAGCGGATCCTGCGGGAGCACGTGGTCGGCGGGCAGCCGGTGGCCCCCTGGATCATCCGCCGGATGCCAATGGCGCGGCCGCCAGCAGCCGGGTGAGCCAACGGACCGTGAGCCGGTCGCCCCAGCAGCCCTGGCCCGCCGCCGCATCGCAACGGGCGTGGAAACCGTTGTGCCCTCCCTGGGGGGTGATCACCACGTCGATGCCCCTCAGGTCCGCCTCCGCCAGGCGACGGATCGGGGCCACCGGCACCCAGGGGTCATCGGCCGCATGCACCAAGAGGCTGGGGGGCAGGCGTGCGGCGGCGCCCTCCAGCAGCGGCAGCAGCGGGCTGGCTTTGGCGTAGTAGTCGTCCACGGAGCCGTAGCCCCAGCGCGGGGCGGTGATGGCGGCATCGAAGGCCCGCAGGCTGCGCAGGCGGCCCGGCGGTGCACGGCCCTCCAGCAACTCCCGCTCCGCCGGTGTCACGCCAAAGGGATCCGCCAGGGTCTGGGCCAACAACCGGCGCAGCAGCCAGCGTTGGTAAACGCGATTCCGGGGCCGCTCGATCTGGCGGGAGCAGGCGTCCAGGTCCAGGGGGGAACTGATGCACACCAGGCCATCCAGCCCTGGCGATCCTTCGCCCGCCAGCAGGGCATTGAGCAGCAGGGTCCCCCCCAGGGAGAGCCCCACCCCCAGCAGCGGCCGGCCACCGGAAGCCAGCTGATCCGCCAGCTGCCGGGCCCTAGCCAGCACCGGCAGCAGATCACGGTTGCAGCTGGCGGCATAGGTGCCTCGGGCCAGGGGCCTGCCGGCTCCGGCACCGCGCAGGTTGAGGCGGAGCACGGCAAACCCTGCCTGTTGCAGGGTTTGCCCCATGCGCCGCAGCCCCTCGCGGTCGCTGCTGCCCCCCAGGCCGTGCAACAGCACCACCAGGGCCAGCGGTTCACGGCCGGCCGGCAGCGGCGGGTCGAACAGGGCCAACAGCTGGTCACCACCCCCCACGGGAATCGTGATCGGCTCACCCTGATCGGGGCCTAGCGCCACCGTCCGCAGGGTGTCGCGCAGGGTCTGCAGGTCGCCATTGAACCAGTGCCTGCGCGGCCGGAAGGGCTGCAAACCCAGATCCAGGGCAAGGGTCTGATCAACCGCTCGGGCCCATGGTCGCGATCGCGGCACGGGGATCCCCCTGTCCAAGGTTGTGATCCTGAGGGATCAGGGGGACGCGATCAAGCGGCTACAGCAACTTTGCTGCCCACCCCCTGGCTGCGCAGCTCCGTGCACAGCTGCTGCAGCACCGCCTTGGCATCGCCGAACACCATGGCGGTCTGGGGCAGTTCAAACAGCGCGTTGGCGATGCCGGCGTAGCCAGCCCCGAGGCTGCGCTTCACCACGAACACCTGCCGCGCCTGGTCCACCTCCAGCACGG
>Ga0214917_10003266_pt1 | contig 18912 bp, 18 predicted proteins | sample LL_1208_BB_MetaG_FD_177983 | JGI IMG/M metagenome (GOLD analysis project Ga0214917, IMG submission 177983) | Freshwater microbial communities from Lake Lanier, Atlanta, Georgia, United States - LL_1208_BB | ecosystem: Environmental > Aquatic > Freshwater > Lake | place: USA: Georgia | collected...
AGCCAGTGTCGGAAAGGCTTTTGGGCCGAGAAAGCAGGCCCTGACTGAAACGCCCCCTGATGGATTCGAACCATCGACCGGCTGCTTAGAAGGCAGCTGCTCTATCCAGCTGAGCTAAGGGAGCAAGGGTGCTGCCGGGGCAGTCGAGGCCATTGTGGCAGTTGAGATTGGCCGCTCAGGCGAACTGGAGCTTCTATGGTGGTGTGCTGCGCACCCTTGGCTTCATGGCGGCTCCCCGGCTCACCGACAGCCAGAAAGAGGAGCTAGTGGCTCGTTACCGGCAGGGTGAGACGGCCCAGGCATTGGCCGAGGTCTACAGCTGCAGCCCCAACACGGTGAGCCGTGTGTTGAAGGCAGTGCTCGACCCCGAGGAGCTGGCCCGGATCAAGAAGCAAGCCCGGGGCGGCCGTGGCCAGAGCACCCAAAACCAAATCGACGAGCATTCAGATCCCGCGCCCCTCGCCCAAAACCAACCGCAGCAAGCCCCGGCCCAACTGGATCTGCCCGCAGCCAGCGATGCCGATGCGGATCTCGATGATGCGGAGCCCGACGCCGCTGGCCTGCTCGCCATCGACGATGCCGACGACTTTGCCGACGATGGGGAGGACGACGGCGACGGCGACGAGGAATCCGATCCGGCAGAAATCTTGCCCTCCGTTGGCGCCGAACTGAGCCATGGGGATCGGCCAGCCGTGTTGCTCCAGCCCCTCACTCCCGGCGCGCTGCCCACCAGCGTCTACATGCTGGTGGACAAGACCGTGGAGCTGCAGGCACGCCCCCTCAGGGAGTTTCCCGAGCTCGGCGCCCTGCCCGACGACGAACAGGAGCGCCAGGCCCTGATGCTCTATGCCAATCCTCGCCAGGCCAAGCGCCAGTGCGGTCGCAGCCAGCGGGTGATCAAAGTTCCCGACACGGGCATCCTGGAACGCACATCGTGTTACTTGGTGGCCCAGGGCATCACCCGACTGGTCGTGGAGGGGGGCTCCCTCTACGCCATTCCGGGCAGCTGATGCTGTTGGAGGGCCGCCGCAACGGGCTGGCTTCGCTGCTGGTGAGCAGCTGCATGGCGAGCAGCATCGCCCCGCTCAGCGCCTGCGATCCCCTGCCGGGCCGCCTGCGCACTGATCCTCCGGGTACGGCCTTCAACGCCACCACCTCCCGTTGGAGGGTCACCTCCTCCAGCGGCGCCTACGGCATCACCCGCCAGGTGAGCACCGGGCTCAACCGCTTCGCCTTCACGGAAACCTGGTTCGCCGGCAAGCAGAAGCTCTCAACCATCGGCACGGCCAGCTACGAACCGTCCAATCAGATCAACATCTATCAATACAGCAAGCCGCCGGGTGTGGTGGTGGTGCGCACCCAGGAAGGTCACGAGGAGCTGATGACGGAAGACACCGTAATAGCCAGCACCCTGCCGCAGTTTCGGGTGGGCGAGAAGCTCACTTACACCCTGCGGCCCTGATCGCCGCGGGGCAAGAGCAGGGCCGTGGTGGTGCCACCGCTGATCACGCCCACCACCAGCGCCACACCCACCAGGAACCCGGTGGGGAGCTCGGCCGTGCGGCCAAAGCCCAGATTGAGGCTGGCCCGCTGATTCAGGTTCTGAGCCCCCAGGCAGAGGATCAACAGCAGCAGGGCGCCACCGCCGAGGCTGGCGAGCAGCAGGCGCAGGCGCAGCAGCATCAGCTCGGCTCCAGGTGGTGGAGCAAAGCGTAGAGCTCTCGCTTGGGCAGGCCCGTTTCCCGGGCCAGTTGCTTGGCGGCCTCGCCGTTGCTCAGGCCCGTGGCCACCAGGTGCTCCAGCTCCGCCCGCAGCTCTGCATCAGTGGGGCGCTCCCGGCTGCAGGCCGGCGCTCCCCCGAGCACCAGGGTGAATTCCCCCTGGGGTGGGATGCGCTGGAAGTGTTCCAGGGCGGCGCTGACGCTGGGACCCACCTGTTGCTCATGGCGCTTGGTGAGCTCGCGCGTCACCGCCAGGGGCCGGTCGCCCAGTTCCGTGAGCAGATCGGCGAGCAGATCCAGCAGCCGGTGCGGGGCCTCGAACAGCACCATCGTGCGGGGTTCGCTGGCCAGCTCCCGCAGCCGTTGGCGCCGTTGCTGGGCCTTGGCCGGCAGGAATCCCTCGAAGCAGAAGCGTCCCGCCGGCAGACCGCTGCTCACCAGGGCCGTGGTGGCAGCGCAGGGGCCTGGCACGCAGATCACCGTGTGGCCGGCGGCCCGGGCCGCAGCCACAAGGGCCTCACCGGGATCGGAGATGCCAGGCAGGCCCGCATCGCTGATCACCGCCACCGACTCACCGGCCGTGAGGGCCGCCAGCAGCTCCGGAATGCGGGCGGCCTGGTTGTGCTCATGGAAGCTCACCAGCCGCGGGGGATGTTCACCACCGCGCAACCCCAGGTTGTGGAGCAGCAGGCCGCTGCGACGGGTGTCCTCGCAGGCGATGCGGCTGGCATGCTCCAGAAGCTTTCGGGCCCTGGGCGACAGGTCGCCGGTGTTGCCGATGGGCGTTCCCACCAGATAGAGCACGCCTGCGGCCGGTTCTTCCCCCTGCATCACAATGCCCCTTTGCCGTCTCCATGATGCTTGCCGGGATCGCCGAAAACGTCCTGCTGGCGGAGCTGCGGCGGTTGAGCTGGGGCGCGGCCGACATCCTGCTGGCCTACGGCCGCGGCGAGCAGCCCCCCTACGGCTTCCCGCGGGCCCTGAGCGTGGATGAGGGTGGCGAGGGACCGGTGAGTGCCGCCGATCTGGCGGTGAACCAGTGGCTGCTGGAGGGGCTGACGGCGGCCTTCCCCGATGCCCCCTGGACCCTGCTCAGCGAGGAGACCGCCAAGGAGCAGCTCAGCCCTGGCGTGCCCCTGGAGGCCGAATGGCTGTGGATCCTCGATCCCCTCGATGGCACCAAGGACTTTCTGCAGGGCACGGGCGAGTACGCCGTGCACCTGGCCCTGGTGCAACGCGGAGAGCCGGTGCTGGGGGTGGTGCTGCTGCCTGAGAAGGAGGAACTCTGGTTCGGCCTGCTGGATGAGGCGGGCACGGGCCGCACCTGGTGTGAGAACCGGGCTGGCGAGCAGGCCCCCCCCCAGCTCAGCCCCCGCCGGGAGCTGGGGGAGCTGGTGCTGGTGGCCAGCCGCAATCACCGCGATCAGCGACTGGAACAACTGCTGGAGGCCCTGGCCTTGGGCGACACCAGGGCCATCGGCAGCGTGGGCGGCAAGGTGGCCACGATCCTGCGGGGCGAAACCGACCTCTACATCTCGCTGTCTGGCAAGAGCGCTCCCAAAGACTGGGACATGGCCGCTCCCGAGGCGGTGTTGCGGGCAGCGGGCGGCGCCTTCACCCACGCCGATGGCCGCGCCCTGGCCTACAACAGCGGCGACATCCGCCAGGCCGGCTGCCTGATCGCCAGCCACGGTGCCAGCCACCGCGAGCTGTGCGAGCGAGCCGCCGCTGCCATGGCGACGATTGATCCGGGCTTTGGGGTGTAAAGCTCCTCAGCCGAGCCCCGTCTGCGCTTGGCTAAGCCTTAGCTAAGCCAACGCGGGGCAAGGCTCCCTGCGCAACAGGCGCGCAGCCCTCAGGCAACCTTGACCTCGCTCTGGCAGAGCCACTCCTGGCCCTTGGCGAGCACAGAACTGTCGAAGTAGCGGGTGTCGGCCGTCATGAAACGCGCCATCAGCCGCTGGGTCAGGTGCTGCCAGCGGCGATCGCCCACCACGGCCACACGCCCGGGGGCCCGGTGGAATTCACGCACCAGGCTGAGGTGATGGCCGAGGGCTGCAAGACCAAGCCAGCCATCGAAATCGCTCAGATCCAGCAGCAGGCGCAACTCCTCCTGATGGCTCAGCAGGGTGGCGATGTCGTCGTCGATGCGGGCGTAGGCCTCCGGATCGAGCCGGCCGATCAGTTTGAGCGTGATCACCTCGCCCTGCTGATCCACGTGGATGGTGCCCAGCGACTCCGACAACCACCGCCTGGCATCATCGGCCTCCGCAGGGTTGAACAGCCGCACCGGATAGGGCAGCAGCAGGGCCAGGCCGCGCACCCCCTGGCGCAACCAGGCCAGATCCGTCACCACCGCCAGCCGCTCAAAGCCGCTCCACTGGCGCAATCCAAGGTTGGAGTCGTCCCAGGCGGCGTCCAGGGTGTAACCCTCAAAGTCGTCGCCGAAGCACAGCAACAGCTTGAGGTGATCGCATTGGGCCACGCCCGCATCGATCGCCGGCACCAGCACCTGATCGATGTCTTCACCCCTGATCTGCCCATGGAAGGCGAACCCGAGCGTGCCGGTGGGGAGATCCTCGATGCGATCGATCATGGCGTTCCAGATCCAGGCTGAACCAGCCGGACCCTATGGACCGCAACGCCTGGCGGCGCCAGCAGCCGCAACGACGCCCCCGAGCTGAGGTAGATCCGCCCCCCACTGCCAAGCTCCCGCAGGCTGCCTAGCTTGACGACACCGGGCTGGGACGCGCCATGCCGGAGAGCTTTCCCGATCTCGAGCCGGTGCTGCAACGCCACGGCCGCCAGGCCGATGGGCTGATCGAGGTGCTCAACCACGGCCAGGAGCTCTACGGCTACCTGGGGGAGCCGTTGCTCCGCCACATCGCCCGGGAGCTGCGCCTGCCCTTCAGCCGCGTCCAGGGCACGGCGAGTTTCTATCACCTGTTTCGCTTCACGCCGCCCCTGCGCCACAGCTGTCTGGTGTGCACCGGCACCGCCTGCCACGTGAAGGGAGCCGGGGCCTTGCTGGCCGTGCTGGCTGGGGAACCCCTGGCCGAGCGCGGCATCGAGCTCGGCAGCGTGCGCTGCGTGGGCACCTGCAGTGGCGCGCCTCTGGTGGTGGTGGACGGCGCGGTGTGGAATCTGCAGACCAGCACGGCCCTGCTGGCGGGCCTCAGGAGGCTGGAGCCATGAGCCTCTGCCTGCGGGTGTGCACCGCCGCCAGTTGCCGCAGCCGCGGCGGGGAGGATCTGCGGCAAGCCCTGGCGGCGGTGGCGGGGAGCTCCACCGTGGTGAAAGGGGTGGGCTGCCTGGGCCCCTGCAGCGAGGGTCCGCTGCTGGAGCTGGAAACCGCCAGCGGCGTCGGCCACCCCGAGCGGCAGTTGTTCGGCAACCTGCCGGCCAGCGATCCCGCTGCGCTGGCGGCCCTGGCCCGCAGCCTCAGGGCCTGCGCCGAAAACCCGAAAGCCCCCGCGCCCTGGCAGCCGCCCGCCGGCCAGGCGCTGGATCTCAACCACCCGTTCTTCCGGCTGCAGCGCCGGCTGGTGTTGAAGCACTGCGGCCGCATCGATCCGGAATCGATCACCGAGGCCCTGGCTGCTGGCATCTACCAGCAACTCCAGCGCGTGCTCGAGGCCAACGATCCCGCCGCCGTGATCGAGCTGGTGCGGCGCAGCGGCCTGCGGGGCCGTGGCGGCGCCGGCTATCCCACCGGGCTGAAGTGGGCCACGGTGGCCAAGATGCCCGGCCACGAGAAGGTGGTGGTGTGCAACGCCGATGAGGGCGACCCCGGTGCCTTCATGGATCGCACCGTGCTAGAGGGCGATCCCCACACCCTGCTGGAGGGCATGGCGATCGCTGCCCACGCAGTGGGGGCCAGCCGCGGCTTCATCTACGTGCGAGCGGAATACCCCCTGGCCATTGCGCGGCTGCGCCAGGCCATCCACCAGGCCGAGCAGCAGGGCTGGCTGGGCACCGCCATCGCCGGGAGCCGTTTCAACTTCGAAATCGCGTTGCGAGTGGGGGCCGGCGCCTACGTGTGCGGGGAGGAAACCGCCTTGATCCAGTCGATCGAGGGGAAGCGCGGCATGCCGCGGCCCAGACCTCCCTACCCGGCAGAACAGGGGGTGTTCGGCCTGCCCACCCTGATCAACAACGTGGAAACCTTCGCCAACGTGCCGGCCCTGCTGCGGCTGGGGGTGGAGGCCTACGGGGGCGGCACCAAGGTGTTCTCCCTCACCGGCGATGTGCTCCGCACCGGTGTGATCGAGGTGCCGATGGGCACCAACCTGCGCACCATCGTGGAGACGATGGGCGGCGGAGCCCCCCAGGGCCGCACCATCAAAGCCGTGCAGACCGGCGGGCCATCGGGAGGTTGCGTTCCCGCCCAGCAACTCGACACGCCCGTGACCTACGAGAGCCTGCAGGCCCTCGGCACGATCATGGGCTCCGGCGGCATGGTGGTGATGGACGACACCACCAACATGGTGGACATCGCCCGTTTCTTCATGGCCTTCAGCCGGGAGGAATCGTGTGGCAAGTGCGTGCCCTGCCGCGCCGGCACCGTGCAGCTCGACAACCTGCTGTGCAGGATCCTGGAGCGGCGGGCAAACCCGGCGGATCTGGAACAGCTGGAGAGCCTCTGCGTGATGGTGATGGACACCAGCCTCTGCGGCCTGGGCCAGAGCGCCCCCAAGCCCGTGCTCAGCACCCTGCGCCACTTCCGCGGCGACTACCTGGCAATGCTTTCGCCGGAGGCCACACCATGAGCGTGTGCACCCTGCGCATCGACGAGCGCGATGTGGCGATCGAGGCCGGCTCCACCCTGCTTCAGGCGGCGCGGGAGGCGGGCATTGCCATCCCCACCCTCTGTGTCCTGGAGGGGTTGTCGCCGGTGGCGGCCTGCCGGCTGTGCCTGGTGGAAGTGAGTGGCAGCGAGAAACTGCTGCCCGCCTGCATCACCCCCGTGCAGGAGGGGATGCAGGTGCACACCGCCACACCGCGCCTGCAAGAGATCCGCCGCACGGTGATCGAGCTGCTGTTCACCGAGGGGAACCACGTGTGTGCCATCTGCGTGGCCAATGGCCACTGCGAGCTGCAGGACCTGGCGGTGGAGGTGGGCATGGACCACAGCCGCCTGCCCTACCGCTTCCCCGATCGCCATGTGGATCTCTCCCACCCGCTGTTCGGGCTGGATCACAACCGCTGCGTGCTCTGCACCCGCTGCGTGCGGGTGTGCGACGAAGTGGAGGGAGCCCACGTGTGGGATGTGGGCTGGCGCGGGGAGCACTGCCGGATCATCGCCGGGCTCGATGAACCGTGGGGTGCGGTGGACGCCTGCACCCACTGCGGCAAGTGTGTGGAGGTGTGTCCCACCGGAGCCCTGTTCCACAAGGGCGACACCAGCGAGGAAAAGCACAGCGATCCCGGCCGGCTGCAGGCCCTGGTGCACGCCCGCCATCACCGGCAATGGACCCCATGACGCCTCGCAAGCGACTGGCCACGGTGTGGCTGGCGGGCTGCTCCGGCTGCCACATGTCGTTTCTGGATCTCGACGAGTGGCTGATCGAGCTCGCCGACCTGGCGGAGATCGTCTACTCGCCCATCGCCAGCGACACCAAGACCTTCCCCGAAGGGGTGGACATTTGCCTGGTGGAAGGGGGCGTCGCCAACACCGACAACCTGGCGCTGATCCAGCGGGTGCGGGCTAACAGCAGGGTGCTGGTGTCGTTCGGCGACTGCGCCATCACCGCCAACATCCCGGGCATGCGCAACATGCTGCATGGCGCCGATCCGGTGCTGCGGCGCGCCTATCTGGAGCTGGCCGATGGCAGCGGCCAACGGCCCCATGCGCCCGGCATCGTGCCCGAGCTGCTGGATCGGGTGCTGCCCGTGCATGAGGTGGTGCCGGTGGATCTCTACCTGCCGGGCTGCCCGCCCTCGGCACACCGGATCCGAACGGCCCTCGAACCGCTGCTGCGGGGGGATTGGCCCGAGCTGAGCGGCCCCGAGCTGATCCGCTTCGGTTGAACACGCAGCCGCCATGACCCCCGAACCCATCCGCCGCACGCTCACGATCGACCCGGTGACCCGCATCGAGGGCCACGCCAAGATCTCGATCCACCTCGACGAGGCGGGTGCCGTGGAGACGGCCCGCTTCCACGTGGTGGAGTACCGGGGCTTCGAAGCGTTCTGCGAGGGCCGCCCCTTCACCGAGATGGCGGCGATCACGGCGCGGATCTGCGGCATCTGCCCCGTGAGCCACCTGCTGGCGGCCGCCAAGACCGGCGACAAGATCCTGGCGGTGGGGATCCCACCGGCGGCCGAGAAGCTGCGGCGGCTGATGAACCTGGCCCAGCTCACCCAGAGCCATGCCCTGTCGTTCTTTCACCTCAGCAGCCCCGATTTCCTGCTGGGCTGGGACAGCGATCCAGCCCAGCGCAACGTGTTCGGGCTGATTGCGGCCGACCCCGACCTGGCCCGCGCCGGCATCCGCCTGCGCCAGTTCGGGCAGGGGGTGATCGAGGCCCTCGGGGGGCGCAAGATCCATGCCGCCTGGGCGGTGCCGGGAGGGGTGCGCAGCCCCCTGAGCCCGGACCAGCGCAACCAGATCCGCGCCGGCCTGCCGGAGGCCTTCGCCATCGCCCAGCAGGGGCTGGAGCTGTTCAAGCACCTGCTCGACACCCAACTGCGGGAGGAACTGCAGGTGTTCGGCGACTTCCCCTCGCTGTTTCTGGGCCTGGTGGGAGCCGATGGCACGTGGGAGCACTACGGCGGACGGGGCATCCGGGTGATGGCCAGCGATGGCACCCTGGTGGCCGACGGCCTTCAGGAAGACGACTACGCCTCCTTCCTGGCGGAAGCGGTGGAGCCCTGGAGCTACCTCAAGTTCCCCTATCTCAAAAGCCTCGGCCCCGAGGCCGGCTGCTATCGCGTGGGCCCCCTGGCGCGGCTGAACCTCTGCGAGCGCATCGGCAGCGAGCGGGCCGATCGGGAGCTGCTGGAACTGCGCCAGCGGGGCGGACGGGTGGTGTGCGCCTCGTTCCTCTATCACCTGGCTCGGCTGATCGAGATCGTGGCCTGCCTGGAGCAGATGGAGCGCCTGCTCGACGATCCCGAGATCACCGCCACCCATGTGCGGGCCCGGGCCGGGGTGAACTGCCACGAGGCCGTGGGCGTGAGTGAGGCGCCCCGCGGCACCCTGTTCCACCACTACCGGGTGGATGCCAACGGCCTGATCGAGAAGGTGAACCTGATCATCGCCACCGGCCAGAACAACAGCGCCATGAACCGCACGATCACCCAGATCGCTCGCCACTACCTCTGCGATGGCAACCTGAGCGAGGCGATGCTGAACCGGGTGGAGGCGGGCATCCGCTGTTTTGATCCATGCCTGTCGTGCTCCACCCACGCCGCCGGCCAGATGCCGCTGCATGTGCAGCTGATCGGCCCCGATGGCGCGCTGCTGCAGGAGCGGCAACGGCCATGAACCAGCGCCTGCTGATCGGCTGCGGCAACACCATGCGCAGCGACGATGGCATTGGCTGGCGCATTGCCGCAGCACTCAGCGCCCTGGAACTGCCCGGGCTGCGGGTGGAGGCGGTGCACCAGCTCACGCCCGAGCTGGCCCCCCTGATCGCCGCGGCCGAGGCGGTGGTGTTTGTGGATGCGGCGCTGGCAGCAGACGTCGCTGCAGGCCCAGCCCTGGCGCTGCAACCCCTGGCGGGAAGCGACGGACAGGGCCGCCAGCCCCTCAGCCATCAGCTCTCGCCCGGGGATCTGCTGGGGCTCTGCCGCCAGCTCTATGGCAGCCAGCCACCGGCCTGGCTGCTGTTGATGCCGGCACACGAACTCACGATCGGCGATCGGCTCTCCCCTGCCGCCGCCCGGGCCATGGAGCCGGCCGTGGCGCTGTTGCGGGGCTGGGCCCAGGAGCGAGCTGGCGATGCATGAACTGGCGCTGATGGCAGAGCTGCGCCACCTGGCGGAAGAGGCCGCCAGCCGGGAGGGTGCCAGCCGCATCCATCGGCTGCAGCTGCGGATCGGCAGCCTCTCAGGTGTGGATGCCGACGCCCTGCGCTCCGCCTTCGCTGTGGTGATGGCCGATCGCGAACCTGGCGATGGATCTGGCTCGATCGACACCCAGGGGTCGACGTTGGAGCTGGAGGTCGTCCGAACGGTCTGTTTCTGCGCAGACTGCCAGCAGGAGTTCGCCCCATCGGACGTGATTCACGCCTGCCCCCGCTGCGGTGCCCTCTCGACCCAGGTGCTGCGGGGGCGGGAGCTGGAACTGGTGGCCCTGGAGGTGTCGTAGATGTGCGGCACCTGCGGCTGCGAGAGGCCCCACCGCCTGATTGCGCTGCAGCAGAGCCTGCTCTCCAGAAACAACGCCCAGGCCGAGCACAACCGCGCCCACTTCCAGCACCACGGCCTACTGGCGCTGAATCTGCTCTCGGCACCGGGCTCAGGCAAAACCGCCCTGCTGGAGCAGCTGGCCCGCCTCTGGCCCCAGGGGCCCGTGGGCGTGATCGTGGGCGACCTGGCCACCGATAACGATGCCCGCCGGCTGCAAGCCGCCGGGGCCCAGGCCCTGCAGATCCGCACCGGCGACCTCTGCCACCTGGAGGCCCCCCAGGTGGCGGCGGCCTTCGAGCAGCTCGACATCACCGACATGACTCTGCTCGTGATCGAGAACGTGGGCAACCTGGTGTGCCCCACGGCCTTCGACCTGGGGGAACAGCTGCGGCTGGCGGTGCTCTCGGTGACGGAGGGCGAGGACAAGCCACTCAAATACCCCGCCCTGTTTCAATCGGCCGATGCGGTGGTGATCAACAAGAGCGATCTGGCCGATGCCGTTGGCTTTCAGCGGCAGGAGGCCCTGGCCAACCTCAGGTCCATCGCCCCCCGGGCCCGGGTGTTCGAGCTCTCGGCCCGCACCGGATCTGGCCTGGAGCCCCTGGTGAGCTGGCTCTGCCAGCACCTGCCGGTGGCGGAACCCCATGGCCCTCACCCCTGAACGGCGGCTGGAGCTGCGGATCCAGGGACGGGTGCAGGGGGTGGGCTTCCGGCCCCACGTGCATCGTCTGGCCCACGGGTTGCAGCTGCGGGGGTGGGTGCGCAACGACCACCGAGGCGTAGAGCTGGTGGTGGAGGGCCCGCAGCCCCAGCTCCATGCCTTTCTCGACGCCCTGCGCCGGCAACCACCCGTGCACAGCCGCATCGATCACATCGACAGCCGCTGGGACGTGGTGCAGGGCGAGCCTGCGGGGTTTCGCATCGCCCCGGCAACCCTCGGGCGGTCGGGCGCCAACCGGGCGGCCACGGCGCTGATCGCGCCCGATCTGGCCACCTGCCCCGAGTGCCTGGCGGAACTGCGCGATCCGAGCAATCGGCGCTTCGGCTACCCCTTCATCAGCTGCACCCACTGCGGCCCCCGCTACAGCGTGGTGGAGCAGCTGCCCTTTGAGCGCCAGCACACCAGCCTGGCGGCCTTTCCCCTCTGCGCCCTCTGCCAGCGGGACTATGCCGACCCGGAGGATCGGCGTTTCCACGGGCAAACCATCAGCTGCCCCCAGTGCGGGCCCCGGCTGCGCTGGCAATGCACGGGTGCCGGAGCGGACCACCGCCGCAGCGGCGATGCCGCCGCAATCACCGCCGCGGCCGAGGCCCTGCGGCGAGGCCAGATCGTGGCACTGCAGGGGGTGGGCGGCTTCCAGTTGCTGGTGGATGCCCGCAACGGCCAAGCGGTGGCGGAACTGCGGCGGCGCAAGGGCCGGCCGGAGAAACCCCTGGCGCTGATGGCCCCGCAGCACTGGGTGGAGCGGCACTGCCAACTCTCCGGCCCCGAGGCCGAGCTGTTCAACTCCAGCGCCGCGCCGATCCTGCTGCTCCGCCGCCGATCCCCGGCGGCGGACGGCGAGGTGAGCGATGAGGTGGCTGGCCACAGCCCCTGGCTCGGGGTGATGCGCCCCAGCAGCGGTGTGCACCACTTGCTGCTGGAGGCCTTCGGCGGGGTGGTGGTGGCCACCAGCGCCAACCGTTCCGGCGAGCCGCTGTGCACGGATCCGGAGGCAGACAGCGACACCCTGGCAGCCCTGGCGGATGGAGTCCTGTGCCACAACCTGCGAATCGTCAACCGCATCGACGACAGCGTGGTGCGACTGGCGGCCGGTCGCCCCCTGGTGCTGCGGCTGGGACGCGGCCTCGCCCCCTGCGCCGTGGCCCTGCCGCCCGCCACCGAGCCGGCGGCAGGGCGGCTGGCCCTCGGAGCCCAGGTGAAAGGAAGCATCGCCCTGGGCCTTGGCAGCCAGGCGCCGGACCAGGCGGAGCAGGCCCTGCTCAGTCCCGACCTGGGGGACCTCAGCAGCTTGGCGGGAGGGCAGCACCTGCGCCGCACCCAGGCCCAGTGGTGCGGGCGTCACGGCATTCAGCCAGCGGTGATCCTTTGCGACCGCCATGGCGGCTACACCGCAAGCCAGTTAGCCGCGACCCTGGCGGCAGCCCAGCGGCGGCCGCTGCGATCTGTGCAGCATCACCATGCCCACCTGCTGGCGGTGCTGGCGGAGCACGGCCTGGAGGGGCCTGAACTGGGGGTGGCCTGGGATGGCTCCGGCCTGGGCACGGATGGAAGTCTCTGGGGGGGAGAGGGATTGCGGGTGAGCCGCCACACCAGTGAGCGGGTGGCGATGCTGCGGCCGTTCCGGTTGCCAGGCGGGGAGCAGGCACTGCGGGAGCCGCGCCGGGCCGCCCTGGGGCTGCTGGTGGCGGCCTTCGGCAACCGCTGGCGCGAGCGAACCGCAGGATTGCCGCCGGCATCCACAGCGGGGGCCTTCACGGCGGAGGAGCTGAGCGTGCTGGAGGTGGCACTGGGTCGGGCGCTGCAGAGCCCGCTGTGCTCCAGCGTGGGGCGGCTGTTTGATGCGGTGGCCTCGCTGCTGGGGCTGCAGCAGCGCTGCAGCTACGAGGCCCAGGCCGCCCTGGCCCTGGAGGCGCTGGCCCTGGAAGCCCAGCCGCCTGGGCAATGCACCTACGCCATTGCCCTGCGGACGTCTCAGGGGGCGGAGCCATGGCAACTGGATTGGCAACCGCTGCTGGAACAGCTCCTGGCCGACCTCTCGGCTGGCCTGCCGCCCGCCAGCATCGCCCTGGCCGTCCACCAGGCCCTGGCCAGCGCCATTGGCGATCTGGCCGTGGCCTTGGAGGCGCGGCGTTTCCTGCTCAGTGGCGGCTGTTTTCAGAACCAGTTGCTGCTGGAGCGCAGCATCGCCGCCCTGCGGCAGCGGGACATCGAGCCGCTCTGGCCCCGCCAGCTCCCCTGCAACGACGCGGCCCTGCCCATCGGCCAGTTGCTGGCGCTGTGAATCCCGGCCAAGCCCGAGCGGACTGCCTATAACCAGAACAACCCCGCGGGTGGCAAGCCATGTGCCTGGCGGTGCCCGGTGAGCTGATCAGCATCGATGAGCACCCTGATCCCCTTTGGCGCATGGGGGAGGTGAGCTTCGGGGGCGTGTTGCGCCAGGTGAGCCTGGCCTGCGTGCCCGAGGCACGGGTGGGCGATCAGCTGCTGGTGCACGTGGGGCTTGCCCTCACGGTGCTGGAGGAGGAGCCATGAGCACCCGGCAGGCCTGGATCGATGGCAACGAAGCCGTGGCGCGGGTGGCCTACCGCCTCAACGAGGTGATGGCGATCTACCCGATCACTCCCGCCTCGCCGATGGGGGAGTGGGCCGATGCCTGGGCCAGCGAAGGGCGCCCCAACCTCTGGGGCAGCGTGCCGGCGGTGGTGGAGATGCAGAGCGAGGCCGGCGCCGCCGGGGTGGTGCACGGGGCCCTGCAGGCAGGTGCCCTCACCACCACCTTCACGGCATCGCAGGGATTGCTGTTGATGATCCCGAACCTCTACAAGATCGCCGGGGAGCTCACCGCGGCGGTGATCCATGTGGCCTCGCGGGCTCTGGCCACCTCGGCCCTCTCGATCTTCGGCGACCACTCCGATGTGATGGCCGCCCGCGGCACCGGCTGCGCCCTGCTGTTTGCCTCCTCGGTGCAGGAGGCGGGCGATTTCGCCGCCATCGCTACCGCCGCCACCCTGGCGAGCCGGGTGCCGTTCCTGCACGTCTTCGATGGCTTTCGCACCTCCCATGAGATCCAGCGGGTGGAGCTGCTCGACGACGCCACCCTCCGGCAGCTGATTCCCGCAGACCTCGTCGCCGCCCACAGGGCCCGCGGCCTCTCTCCGGATCACCCGGTGATCCGGGGCACCAGCCAGAACCCCGACCTCTGCTTCCAGGCCCGCGAGGCCGCCAACCGCTTTCACGACGCCACCCCACAGCTGGTGCAGCAGGCCATGGATCGCTTCGGCGCTCTCACCGGGCGCCACTACCAGCTGTTCAACTACCAGGGCCACCCCGAAGCCGAGCGGGTGCTGGTGCTGATGGGCTCCGGCTGTGGGGCCGCCGCGGAAGCCGTGGAGGCCCTGATGGCCCGGGGCGAGCGGGTGGGGGTGCTCAAGGTGCACCTGTATCGCCCCCTGGCCGGCGAGCAGCTGGTGGCGGCACTGCCGGCCAGCACCCGCGCCATCGCCGTGCTGGATCGCTGCAAGGAGCCGGGCAGCGGCGGTGAACCGCTCTACCTCGACCTGGTGGCCGCCATCGCCGAACACTGGCCCGGAGCGCCGCCTCGAGTGATCGGGGGGCGCTATGGCCTGGCCTCCAAGGAGTTCACCCCGGCGATGGTGAAGGCCGTGTTCGACAACCTGACGGCCAGTCAGCCCAGAAACCACTTCAGCGTCGGCATCCACGACGACGTGACCCACCGCTCCCTCGAGGTGGATCCCAGCTTCAACACCGAGGCGCCGGAGACGTTCCGCGCCGTGTTCTACGGCCTCGGCTCCGATGGCACGGTGGGCGCCAACAAGAACGCGATCAAGATCATCGGCGAGGGCACGGGCCTGCACACCCAGGGCTACTTCGTCTACGACTCGAAGAAATCGGGCTCGGTCACGGTGTCGCACCTGCGCTTCGGCCCCCGGCCGATCCGCTCCACCTACCTGATCCGCCAGGCCCAGCTGGTGGCCTGCCACCACTGGGATTTTCTGGAGCAGTTCGATCTGCTGGAGCTGGCGGCGCCCGGCGCCACGCTGCTGCTGAACAGTCCCTGGCCGCCGGAGCAGTGCTGGGCTCAGATCCCCGAGCGGGTGCGGCGGCAGATCCAGGCCAAGGGGCTGCGGGTGTTCGCCGTGAACGCCTCGGCCATCGCCCGGGCCAGCGGCCTGGGCCGCACCATCAACACGGTGATGCAGGTGTGCTTCTTCGCCCTGGCCGGTGTGATGCCGATGCCAGAAGCCCTCGCCGCCATCCGCGCGGCCATCCACCACAGCTACGGCAAGAAGGGTGAGCGCATCGTGGCCAGCAACCTCGCTGCGGTGGACGCGGCCCTGGAGGGGCTCCAGGAGATCACCCCCACCAGCGCCAGCAGCGCCCCAAGGGCGGCCGCTACGGCCGACGAGCCCGCCCAGCCGCTGGCCACGCCCGCCCATCTGGAGGCCGCGCCAGCGTTCGTGCGGGGGCTGGTGTTGCCCCAGCTGCAGCGCCGCGCCGATGCCCTGCCAGTGAGTGCCCTGCCCTGCGACGGCACCTTCCCCACCGGCACGGCCCGATGGGAGAAGCGCAACATCGCCGAGGCGATCCCGGTGTGGGAGCCCGACCTCTGCGTGCAGTGCGGCAAGTGCGTGATGGTGTGTCCCCACGCCGTGATCCGCGCCAAGGTGGCCGAACCCGTGGCCCTGGTGGACGCCCCCGAGGGCTTCCGCAGCGCCGCGGCCCGCGATCCGCACTGGCAGGGCCAGAGCTTCACCATCCAGGTGGCCGGGGCAGACTGCACCGGCTGCAGCCTCTGCGTGGAGGTGTGTCCGGCCCGGGATCGGCGCGAGCCCCGGCGCAAGGCGATCAACATGGCGCCCCAGCGGCCATTGCGGGAGCAGAACCGCAGCCACTGGGATTTCTTCCTCAGCCTGCCCAACCCCGAGCGGCGCGGGCTGAACCTGCACCACATCAACCAGCAGCAGCTGCAGCAGCCCCTGTTCGAGTTCTCCGGGGCCTGCGCCGGCTGCGGCGAAACGCCTTATCTCAAGCTGGCCAGCCAGCTGTTCGGCGATCGCATGGTGGTGGCCAACGCCACCGGCTGCTCCTCGATCTATGGCGGCAACCTGCCCACCACCCCCTGGAGCACCAATGCCGAGGGCCGCGGCCCCGCCTGGAGCAACTCCCTGTTTGAAGACAACGCCGAATTCGGCCTCGGCTTCCGGGTGGCCTTCGACCAGCGCCAGGCCCGGGCCCGGCAGCTGCTGCGGCAGCTTGCCAGCACCCTGCCCCAGTCCCTGGTGGATGGGCTGCTGGAGGCCGACCAGAGCGATGAGGCCGGCATCCACGAGCAGCGGCAGCGGGTGGCCGCCCTGCGGCAACAGCTCCAGCCGCAGCTCGCCTCCGAACCGGCCACAGCCAGCACCACCACAGCCAGCGAGCTGCTGGAACTGGCCGACGATCTGGTGAAGCGCAGCGTCTGGATCGTGGGAGGCGACGGCTGGGCCTACGACATCGGCTTCGGCGGCATCGACCACCTGTTCGCCACAGGCCACGACGTGAACCTGCTGGTGCTCGACACCGAGGTGTACTCCAACACCGGCGGCCAGATGTCGAAAGCCACCCCCAAAGGGGCCGTGGCCAAGTTCGCCAGCGCCGGCAAGAGCACCGCCAAAAAAGACCTGGGCCTGATGGCGATGACCTACGGCCACGTGTATGTGGCGAGCGTGGCGATGGGAGCCCGCGACGAGCACACCCTGCGGGCCTTTCTGGAGGCCGAATCGTTCCCCGGGCCCTCGTTGATCCTGGCCTACTCCCACTGCATCGCCCACGGCATCGACATGGCCAAGGGCATGGCCCACCAGAAACAGGCGGTGGACTCCGGCCGCTGGCTGCTGTATCGCCACGACCCCCGCCGCAAGCACCAGGGCCTGGCGCCCCTGGTGGTGGATTCCCGTGCTCCCAGCCTGCCCCTGACCGAGGCCATGGCCAGCGAGAACCGCTTCCGCATGCTCCGCTACAGCCACCCGGAACAGGCCCGGGCCCTCACCCGGGAGGCCCAGCAGGAGCTCGATCACCGCTGGGATCTCTACCAGCGGCTGGCGGGCGAGGGGCCAACGCCATGAGCAACCCCCTGGCCACCACCTACCTGGGCCTGGAGCTGAGCTCCCCCCTGGTGGTGGGTGCCGCCGCTCCCCTGAGCTCCGATCCAGCGCGGCTGGAGCAGCTGGAGCGCGAGGGTGCCGCCGCCATCGTGCTGCATTCGCTGTTCCTCGAGCAGATCGAGCGCGACTGGCAGGAGTGGGAGCACCACCAACGGCACGGTGCCGAGAGCTATGGCGAAGCCCTCAGCTACCTCCCGGCCACGGAACCGCTACACCTGGGGCTCGATGGCTACCTGGCGGAGATCCGCGAGGCGCGCCGGCGCCTCTCCATCCCCGTGATCGCCAGCCTCAATGGCAGCCACCCCGGCCACTGGCGCGACGCCGCCGCGGCGGTGGCGGCGGCCGGCGCCGATGCCATCGAGCTCAATCTCTACGCCGTGCCGAGTGATGGCCGCCGCAGTGGGGCCGAGATCGAGGCGGAACAACTGGCGGTGGTGCGGGAGGTGTGCGCCGCGGTACCTCTGCCGGTGGCGGTGAAACTCAGCCCCTGGTACACGAGCTTCGGCCACATGGCCCGCCAGTGCGCGGAGGCCGGCGCGGCGGGGCTGGTGCTGTTCAACCGCTTCTACCAACCCGATGTCGACATCGAGACCCTCGACACCGTGGCCCACCTGGAGCTGAGCAGCGCCATCGACCAGCGGCTGCCACTGCGCTGGATCGGCCTGTTGCATGGGCGCCTGCCGCTGGACCTGGCGGCCAGCGGCGGCATTGGCTCCGGCGCCGACGTGGTGCGGATGCTGATGGTGGGGGCGCAGATCACCCAGGTGGTGGCGGCGCTGCTGCGCCACGGGCCCGGGCAGCTGCGGCAGATCCAGGCGGAGCTGATCGGCTGGCTGGAGCAGCACGACCACGCCGGGCTCGACGAGCTGCGCGGTTGCCTCAGCCAGGCCCGCTGCCCCGATCCGGAGGTGTTTGAGCGGGCCCAGTACCTGCGGGCCCTGAGCAGCTACGGAGGGCCGTTGTGGTGAGTGGTGTTCCCGCTCCCGCCAGCCCAGAGCAGCTGCTGGAGGAGATCCGCCGCTGCTGCAGCCGGCCCTGGACCCTGATGGAGGTCTGCGGCGGCCAGACCCACGCCCTGCTGCGCCACGGCATCGACCAGCTGCTGCCGCCGGAGATCACCCTGATCCATGGCCCCGGCTGTCCGGTGTGCGTGACGGCCAGCGAGCGCATCGACCAGGCCCTGGAGCTGGCGGCCCAGCCCGATGTGATCCTCTGCTCCTTCGGCGACATGCTGCGGGTGCCCGGCAGCCAAGGCCGCACCCTGCTGGAACGGAGGGCCGCCGGCGCCGATGTGCGGGTCGTCTACGCGCCGCTCGACGTGCTGGAGCTGGCTCGGCGCCACCCCGAGCGCCTGGTGGTGTTCTTCGCTGTGGGCTTTGAAACCACCGCGCCCTCCACGGCGCTTCTGGCCCAGCGAGCCCTGGCGGAAGGGCTCACCAACCTGGCGCTGCTGGTGAGCCACGTGCTCGTGCCGCCGGTGCTGGAGGTGATGTTGAACAATCCCGCCTGCAGGGTGCAGGGGGTGCTGGCGGCCGGCCATGTCTGCACCGTGATGGGGGAGCACTCCTACCGGCAACTGGTGGAGCGCCACCGCCGGCCGATCGTGGTGACGGGTTTCGAGGCCAACGAGCTGCTGCGGGGAATCCTGCACTGCGTGCGCCAGCTGGAGCGGGGTGAGCAACGGCTGGAGAACGTCTACCGGCGGGCGGTGCGGGAGCGCGGCAATGGCTCCGCTCGGGCCCTGGTGGAGGTGGTGTTCCAAGCGGAAGACACCCCCTGGCGCGGGCTCGGCACCATTCCCCGGGGCGGCCTGCGGCTGCGCCCCCCGTACGACAGCCTGGCGGTGGAACGGCATCGCCCCGAACTCGCCCCCTCCCCCTGCACCGCCCCAGCCTGCACTGCTTCAACCAGCACCGCCCCAGCCAGCAAAGCTTCCCCAGCGGCGGAC